>Ga0070741_10001944_pt1 | contig 58285 bp, 59 predicted proteins | sample Coa_R1_4_FD_66440 | JGI IMG/M metagenome (GOLD analysis project Ga0070741, IMG submission 66440) | Surface soil microbial communities from Centralia Pennsylvania, which are recovering from an underground coalmine fire - Coalmine... | ecosystem: Environmental > Terrestrial > Soil > Unclassified ... | reverse complement strand
TTACTGCTCATAGAAATTCGTCCTTCCATTTGGTCACCTCCTAAGTACCAGTAACTTCTGCATACCAGGGGTGACATTTCTATTTAACGGAAAGGTGACATTTCTAAAAAACGCTTACATGCATCAATTAAAATTGACTAAAATAAGGCAATAAAATATAATTAATTATGTAATTAACATTTTTTTATTTTAGAGGATAAAATATGGCAAATAATATTCATTTAGATCAACAAAGAATTTATTTTCAAGAGATATGCAAGATAATGATGGAACTCGATACGCAGGAATGGAAATTTGAAGAGGCGCGTGTTCAAGGTACACTTTCGGCTCAAGTCTGCGGTGTATTTCAGAAATTTATTACTGAAGTTACGCCTAGGTTTACCGCATTGTCAAGCAAGATTGATGAAGATGAATTTAATTATAACGCTATGCATGAATCTAAGATTCATTTGGAAACAAAATTGGATCGGCTAAGAGATAAATTTTCTTTTAATCTACAGGGAGTACCTAGTACAGCTGTTGCTCAGAATCTTTTTAATAAAAATGTCGGTGAGAATAAAAACGAAGAGCCTACGAATCCATCCCATCTTCAACGTCTAGATAACATTTTCCAACGCCTGGATAGCATCGGTAAAAATTCTGATGTTGAACATTTTCAACAACTAGCTAGCCTTCAGTCACCGGTATTTAGCAGCCCAAAAGTGGAACCAACCCTAACGATAGCGCGCCCATTTTCACAAAACTATAAGCTTGCTATTTGCTGCGAGTCTCAAGGATGGTTAAAACAACCACAAATTTTGAATTATGAAGATGGAAAACACGCAACAGCGTTTAAACTGTCCCCGGGTGAACCTTTTAAAATAGTGAAGGTATGCAATAATAAGGAGGTCATTTGGGAATCTCTAAAAGGGAATCGAGCTTTCCCTGTAAGTGGGAGACTTGATCTTGCAGCAGGTGACCTTTGCTTTGCGGGAGAAACATTGAAAGACATCGAGCCAGGTACGACTGAAGAAGTAAACCACCCACAGATCGTTTCCAAACCCCTTCCCCCAGTAACTCTAGCGGTTAAGTATGATAAAATGGATTCTTATGGCCTTGCCTTTTGCAGTGAGTCCACAAATTGGCAAGTAGATGCTGATTATCTTTCTAATGTATTTGGATTTAATAATGGAAGATATGAAACATCAATGGAACTGAAGGAAGGCGAAGCGTTCAAAATCGTCAAATTTGAATATCAAAGAAAGGAGATTGTCAGTTGGGAATCAGGAGAGAATCGCCGGTTTCCTGCTAAAGGCAAGCTACTGGAAATATCCAACATTAGGTTTAAATAAAGAGCAATTCTTTTGAATTGAGACTGGATAGGGGGCTCTTTATGAGCCCCTTTTTTACGCACAATTGCCTATTTTCTAACCTGAGTTTTGGGTTCCCCCAGACACGGGTATTAGGCTTTGTAAAAGCTTGGCTTTATCGATCTTTGCAATCCAACACTCGTGGTCGTCTCTTCCATAAGCGAGCCAGATGAACTGCTCATCTGAAATATAGCCGCAAGGAAAAACGCAGCGCACTGGCTTCCAATAGCCTGGATAAGAGATTCCGTGATAAAAATTCTTACCGACGATAGGTTCCGAGCTAATCGCAGTGACTTCAAACGGAGGTTCCTTAGAAAAGGTGTAAGCTCCGATGAAGTAGTGGAGAATATTTTCTCCATTGGAGTGTATTGTCGAAGTGACTTTTGATGAGTGGAAAAAAGCAAAATATTGATCGTTATGCAAGAATCCGGGGGTGCCTCCGCGCAAAATACCCCAATTCCATTGGATGGGCGGATGAGAAAAAGCGATCGTATCGCAAATTCCTGAACCATCTAATCGCGGATAAAAGATTTTGTGGGGATCGATGCTGTAAGCCAAAAGAAGCTGGCTTTGATAATTAAACGGAACCCATGCTTTTTCCCTGATTTCTCTGGATTCTCCCTCAAATTGGGTGAGACACTCGACGTTTTCTGCAAAAAAATGCTCCCCATCATAATACAACTCGGCCACGTATAACCGAAAACCGCCCTTGCTGAGCTTGGGCTCTTCATTGTCGTCATAGATGATAAATAGCCGATCGTCAATTGTGATCAGGCGTCCGTCCTCTGCTCGACATGGCGCTTGGGAATATTCATTCCTAAGGCTGAGAAGCTGTGGTTCTGAAGCAACTTCAAAATTTTCATTTAAGAAAACGAGTCCAATTTCACTGTCATACTTGCGTTTGATGTCTGGAAGGATTCTAAAACTGAGAAGAAGCCTGCCTTGCCATTGGATGATTGAAGGATTAAAGGGCATGGGATGCCCTGGAATATCAATCCGCTTAGTCTCAAGAACGAAGTCTTGCCTTCGTTCTTCGAGATCTACTAAGCTCTCATGAGCATAGGCGCAAAGCGTAAAAACCAATGGCGCAGCAAACCGTTTTATCATGATTATTCAGTAACGGGTATAAGGCTTTTAAGGAGTTTTTTCTTATCGATTTTGGCAACCCACATTTCGTGATCCTGCCTGCCGTAAGCCACCCAGGCATAATCGTTTTCGACAATCAGTCCAGAAGGAAATACGCAGCGCAATGGCTTCCATGTTCTATAATAAGGGGGCTCGTAAAAATCCTTGGCGACAATCGGCTCGGGACTTACGGAAAGGATTTTGAAAGGGGGTTTAGCTTCAAAGGTGTAAGCTCCCATTACGTAATGAGTGATTCTTTTTCCTCCCGATTGGGTGGTAGGAACATCAGCCCAGGAATGGAAAAAACCGAGATAGTGATCTCCGTCAAGGATTGCTTGCGTACCTCCGCGCGGAACACCCCAATTCCACTTAAATGCTTTGTTTGTGCAGCATACTGTTTCGCAAGAGTTTGTTCCTAAAATGGGACGGAAAATCTTATGAGGAATGAGGCTATAGCTTAGATGCAGATTATCTTGATAGTCAAAGGGAGGCCAGTTTTTTTCATAACGCGAATCCGTTTCCCCTTCAAAGCAGGAGATGCACTCTGGATCTGAAGCCGTGAAAATTGTGCCATCGAAGGATATTTCAGAAATGAACATTCTTCTCATTTCACGATGCGTGATATTTTCGAGAATATTGTTATAAACGACATAAAGGCGATCACCCACTGTCACTAGCCGCGGATCTTGCTGCTTAGAAGGCAGCACAGGATTTTTAAAGGGAAGTTCAAAGATTTGAGGCGTGCTGATAGGATTGAAACTTTCATCTAACCATACCAATCCAAAAGGATTCGTCGATCGCGTCACCGGATTGTATGTCCTGAAGCTAAGCAGCAGGGATCCTTTCCAGCGGACAATAGATGGATTAAAAGCAAAAGGGTGGTTGGTGACTTCAATCTTTTTTGTCTCAAGGATGAAATCTTGAGATAAAAGGTTGAGATCAATAGGTTCTGCCGGATCTATTTCCATAGTAGATTCAGGGTTATCGATCAAAGGATAGCCCGAAGGGTAGTCTGAGTACCAAGAGTTGTTGTAGAAATTTGAAACGTCCGGCTTTTCAGCTGATAAAAGTGCTACATGACATGCAAGGGATGCAAAAAGAATAAAGAAACGATGATGTGATTTCATAGTGATTAATTATTTTTGAGTTTAGGGAGTTGAGGGTTGATGTGTGGCCAATATTCAAATGGAAAGACTTCATAAATTTTTTCGAGGTCGCATTGAAAAGGAGGTTCCCCCCCCATCTCAAGTGCATCATTGATGGTTGTGGCGTAGCTAAAATTAGGACGTCCCGTTCCTGAGTAATAGTCTTGATACTTAAACAGAGGCTCGTTGTTTGAAACGCGAAGCAAGCGAGCAGGTATTCCATACGCTTCTGCGATGATAATACCATGAAGGGATGAGGAAACTACAAAACGACTATCTAGAATTTTTCCGACGACTTCATCCCATGGATCTGTCGAGTATACCACATTATCCCATTCCTCCTTCAAGAAGTCATTTTCTTCCGAATAGTGAGGAATGATGAGATAATCCATGGAGGGATTTTCTTTTCTAGTGAACTCTGGGAAAAAATAAGGAAAAAGAAGCGCCGGGTCTCCGTAAATTTCAGGACAGTGTAAATGCAGATGCTCCACGATAAAATTTCGCGTCAGAGGGCCTCTGACGCAACGGATATCGAGATCATTAAACTTGTAAAACTTTGACTGGCGTAGCTTACCGTTGATCCCAGAACCCCAAACGATGTCGTGGTCGTTTGCAAAGGAAATGATCGAACCCGTACCCAACAGCTTCTTTTCCACATCTTTATGTGCTTTTGTATAAGTGCGCAAAGGGCCGTTAACAATTCTTTCAACGAGCTTTAAAGAGATATAATCTCCGAAGTTGACAAATGATCTTCCGCGCCACGTTTCTTGCCAATAAAAAAGAGGAAGTCCATTGGAAGGGGAAACTTCTTCTGCATGTCCTGTGAATGTGCAGCAGGATATCAAAGCAGTAAGGACCCATTTATAGCGAAATTGAAACCAGAATCGTTTTTTAAACGAGTCTATGTCAGAGACTTTCACTTTATACCCAATGTCATTTAAAATTTGGTTTAAGACCGAAGCCAAAGCTCCCGCCATTGGCGCGATTGAATCGTCGCCCTTATTGGAAATAGGGGCTAGATTCGATCGTCCAATCCCGGGGCTTTGGCTCGGTCTTAAATCTAAATTTTCAATCACGTTGGGTATATCAAAATCTACCGTCTTTTTGGTAGCAGGATGCTCTTGCTTGATTTGAGCCTGATCCCAATTTTGGGCGCATTCCGTACCAAAAACGGAAGCTTTAATCCTTTTAAGGATGTTGCGATATCGCTGATTCGAAAAGGTCATTTAGCTGCCATTTTAGTTCACTTAAAAAGTCAGAAATTTACCCCTCTTCAACGACTTAAGTCGCTGAGAGGGTGTCTTTTAAAGTTGAGCAGTGTATCCAATAAACAAAAATATCACAACAAATGTTTGCACTTAGATTCACATCGATAACGTGCGTTTTGCTTGCAAAGAAGTTTTGCCTTAGACGAAGGGCATCTTCATATCCGATCTGCCCAGGCTCTAATTTCTCAAAAGTAACCTGGGGGGATCGAGATACAGATGAGAAAATTTGGGAATTGTTGCTAGAAACAAAAGGGTCCTAGACGTTCTCAGAATTTAGAGAACGTCGAAAACGTTCCATTTTTCATCTTTTAATGGGCGATGAGTCCTAAGACGCCGATCACGATCAAATAGACCGCGACGATGAAGTTTAGGATGGGGGGGAAAATGAGAATGAGAATGCCAGCAATCAAAGCAAAACTGGGATAAATCATTGGGTGGATTTCAACCATAACTACCTCGGTAAACCTGCGTTCTGAAAATGGCTGCTTCCACGTTGGAAGCTGCTGAAAAAACGTTCTTACAAGAATCCTGTGTGTTTGTAAAGAACGATTATTAACAAACGCGAGTTGTGACGATAACCTTTCCATTTTTGTCGACGAGCACAGAATTTTCTGCTTGAGCAACCATACCATAGGCTTCATCGATCAGAGGAGGATAGCCTTCAATTATCCCTAATCCCATTAACTCAGTTAATCCGAGTTTAACCTCGACTAGGGAAAGATCATCAGAAATAAGATTATGAATAGAAAAAGGAAGTCCTTTAAAACTTCCAATTTTAGAGAGAAGTGCTTTTGCATAGGATGACTTAACAGGACGCGGCTTTACTATCGAAAAAATAGTTGGGTGTTCCGCCTCGAAAATAAGGCCTTTGCCATTTGTTGCAAACGGTTCGATAGCAAATGTCATTCCAGGCTTGATGACTCCCGTCGATCTGTCATCGCAATTAGGAATGGAAGGAGATGTATGGATTTTGTAAAACCCCAATCCATGTCCACAGAGATTTTTCACCGGTTTTAAACAGAAAGAAGTGATTGTGGATTCAATGATTTTGCCGATCTCCCGAATCGGTAGACCCACCTCAATGATTTTCTCTGCGTTTAGAAGAGCCGCTTCCGCCGCTTCGATGATTTTCCCATACTTTCCCGACAAGTCGATTGTGCATGCGCAATCGCCAATGGCTCCCTTAAAACAGATCCCCACATCGAGCTTGATCAACTGATTTGAAAAAATAATATCTGTCCCTGGCTGCGGAAGAAAATGCGCGGCGACTTCATTTAAAGCAATTTGAGGAGGAAAAGCGGGGATAGCGCCTAGCTCTTCAATTTTTTGATAGATTTCTTGAATCACAGCATTATAAGAAGCGCCGGGTACAATTAAAGATTTTCCAAAAGCGCGTACGTTTGCTGCGATGGTGCCAGCTTTAATGAAGTCTTGTTTATACTGTTCTTTCATGACAAGGCGATGTTGTGATTTGAAAATCTTCGACGATTTTGCCATCGATCAGGTGTTCTTGCAAGATTCTTTCTAGAACTTCAGGAGTGCAAGAGTGGTACCAAATCCCATCTGGATAGACGACGGCGATCGGCCCATTTGAACAGATTCTCAGGCAATTTGCTTTAGTGCGCCAGAGATGGACTTTCCCTTCAAGGTTAATCTCTTCAACGCGTTTTTTAAGGTATTCCCAAGCGATGTGCCCATCTTCTTTCCGGCAGCACTTGCCCGTAGTAGAGTCGCAACAAAGAAAAAGATGGCGACCGCTGTGTCCGATCTTTAGCTTTTCAGCAGAGAGATGCAAGGAAAGGAGATTCATAAAAACCCTTTTGAATGAGGATTTTAATATTTATTCTTGGAGTTATTTTTGGTGAAAGGGGGTTTAGGCTTTGTTTTTTTGAAAAACTTAAATTCCTTAGCTGCTGCTTCTTTAGATGCGGCACGCGCTCTTTTTTTGCGTGCTTGAATCGCTCCTTTTGCCATAAAAATGTCCTTGATTTCAGCGGCTTTGATGTCGTAATTATTTTTTTATATACCGAAAATGATTCAAGAATCGGTTTCGGTATGAAGTACAGATTATTATAGCTTAAAAGGTGAATTGAAGAAGAGAGCTTTTTTATACCCAACGTGACTGAAATTTGGTTTAGAACCGAAGCAAAAGTTCCCGCGATTGGCTCGGTCTTAAATCCAAATTTTCAATCACGTTGGGTATGGAGTCACTCCGCCAGCAGGGTTGGGTTCCATTTCATATGTTGCTGGTCATTGCTGTTAGGATGCGGCGTTTACCTGTGAAAGTTTCGCGTCCATGCATTATCAAGATATTGTCTAGGATGAGAACATCTCCTTTTTTCCAGGGAAAGCGAATCGTGTGTTGATCCATGACGTCCATAACATGGTAGATGTCGTCGCGAGAAATTTTCGAGCCGTCAGCAAAGGCGACTTCGTGGAGTCGCGTGTGTTTGCGGCAATAGAGAAGCTTCGCTCCTGCGTAGCGCCACCACCCTAAAAACTTAGGGTTGAAATCAAAGTGGTGAACCTGGTTAAACCAGACCATTTCGTGAGTATCAGGATGAGAGATCACGGAAGGACAGACTTGAGAGATTTTGATCCAGTCATTTTTTGTCCATTTGAAGGCGATGTCGTTTTCATGACACTTGCGTTCCACTTCCTGTTTGTCCTCGGTTTCGAAGACATTAATCCAAGACTTATGGCTTTTATTTACAAAGTTCATGAAATCGCTTTTATAGGGATAACAGGAGACATATTCCAGTTTTTTCTCGATAAAACGGTTTTTCACATCTTCATCAATCGCGTTGTAAATTGTCCTTGCATCTCCAATGATGGTTTCCCCTTTTGCTATAGGGGGAATATCGCAGTAGAAATAGATGTGATTAGGATAGTGTTTTACATAAGAGAGTTCATTGTGTAAAGGAAGCTTAATCGAAGGTGGAGCTTCTGTCGAAGTATACACTCCTTCTACGATTTTGTTGCGCGGACTATCACCTCCAATGTAGTTGCAGAACTCACCGAGTTGCAGGCTTTTAATGACGGATACGAAATCCTCAGGGCTAGTCACGGGAAAATTGCGTAGCAAAATACCGCCATGCTTGAGAAGTTTGTCTTTAAAAAAGCTACTGTTGTCTTTCAATAGAGTAAGGAAGTCGAGAAGACGCATTTTTTTCTCTGTAGGCTGAATGACCAGAGGCAGTTTTTCAGGATTGAGGAAACTTGCAATGATTCTATCCATTTTTATCTTCCTTAAGGTTGCCAGTTAATGCCCGCTGAAGACTCAAGAGTTCGCGAATTCCGATCTTTTTGCGACTAAATAAAAGATACGAAGGTCTGCTTTTCGGTTGAAATTTTCCCCAAAAAGTATTTAACCCTTCGAGATTCGTAAGTTTGCTAGCAATGTTAAAAACCATTCGTGCAATCGAGGAGGAAAATCGGCTTAGACCACGAATCTCTCCTAGCTGATGCGCTGCAATCGATCCTACAGTGGCAAAGGGGCAACTTTCTTTCTCTAGCGTGTCAAGAACAGTGGTCATCAAAAGTTCGGGGACGCCATTGGGAACTTGAGGGATTACCATGAGGTGGTTGAGTAGCCAACCTGTGCAGGTTTCCATGCGGTTTAGCGCGATCACGCCGATGAACCGATCTTTCTGCTTGGCGTAAAACCAGCGCTTTCCAAAACAATCTGTAAAAAGATAAGGGGTGGAAATGTGAATTTGTGGACCGCAGCGCGATTTTAACCAAAGATGTTGGACCTCTTCAATTGCGTTTTGAATCTTCTCATCAAAAGGGATATATTCGTGGATCGTTACTCCTTCGCGGGTGGCCTGTTTAGTTTTTCTTCTTACCAGGCTTCCATAGGAACCCGTATTTTTTCTGGGATCTGTGGGCGGATTGAAGATCAGTTCTTCTCCATATTCCACTAGGCTTTCGCAAACATTCTTAATAGCCCAGTTTGCGTAGTCTTGAGAAGCACAGATATAAATGACTTTGCTGCCTTTATCTTCTGCAAATTGATGAAAAGCTTTAGCAAGTTTTTCTCTGTCGGATAGGGCGCAAATAGGATCGCCGAACACGATCATACAGCCTGCTTGAGCTCGATATCCGATGAATCCATGAATGCCTTCTAGATAGAAATTTTGGGTCGAAGGATCTAAAACAGCGTCTGCAGTAAATCCTCCAAAGCGTCGTATTAATTCGACAATGTAAGCCCTGTCTTCAAAAGATGCCGTTTGGGAGATAGCATTGCGCGTTAGCGATTGTGTTTCTTCCATCATATCATCAATTTAAGCACTCGAAATAAGAGGGGATCTATACCCAACGTGATTGAAAATTTGGATTTAAGACCGAGCCAAAGCCCCGGGATTGGACGATCGAATCTAGCCCCTATTTCTAATAGGGGCGACGATTCAATCGCGCCAATCGCGGAAGCTTTCGCTTCGGTCCTAAACCAAATTTTCAGTCACGTTGGGTATAAGAGAAACTTCTCCTATTCAGTTCCATTTTTTGGTGTATATTTTTCCCCTTATATTTATCAATAATTAATTTTAAAAAGATTAGGTTTAGAAAATTTAGCGACAAGGCCTTTGTGATCTGATTTAAAGGGACTTTCTTTTAACTCTTTGGGTCACGGTATCGTTTGAGGGCCTGTTTAGCCTCTTTTTCATGATTCGCGATTGGCGAAGGATATTTCGGGCACTCTGAATGATATTTTTCTTCATGCCATGCATGGATGATTTTAGGAGAAAGATGAGAAAGCTCCGTTACCCACTTCTTGATGTAAACACATTCTGGATCAAATTTCTTTTGCTGATTCCACGGATTAAAGATACGGAAATAGGGCTGAGCATCGCAGCCTGTGCTCGCTACCCATTGCCAATTTCCGTTGTTCACAGCAGGATCGTAATCGATCAGCGTTTGCGCAAAGTACTTTTCTCCCCATTTCCAATGGATGTGAAGGTCCTTAACAAGAAATGAAGCAGCGATCATGCGCACGCGGTTATGCATCGATCCCGTTTGGTTCATTTGCCTCATCCCCGCATCTACGATGGGAAAACCTGTCCTCCCTTCGCACCAGCGCTTAAAGGCGTTTTTATCGTTAGACCACGTTAGTCGATCGAGTTTAGAATGAAAGCAACCTTTAAAGACGTGTGGAAAGAAAAATCCAATTCCCGTGAAAAAATCCCTCCAATAGAGAGAACGCTGTAAAGGGGGATTCAGTCGATCATATACTTCCCGAGGTGAGCAAACAGTAAATTTCAAATAGGGTGAAAGATGAGTTGTATAATCTTCTGCTGGAAAATCTCTGAGCTTTTCATAATTTTTGAACCTTTTCACTTTACGGAGAATTTTAAGAGCCTCGGTTCTGCCCCCTTTAAAATCATTGGTAATATCGGGCAGAAGCTTATCCAGTATCGACCTATCTTTTGCAAAAAGGATTTGTCCGTGGAAATAGTTGGAGTAGCGATTGGAAACAGGGGGGGCAACCTCCAGTTTAGAAGCATTGCGAAAATAAGGGGTAAATATCAAATATGGCTTGCCATCGCTCTTTACTGTTTCTTCAGGAGGGTGGAGTAGAGCATCATCAAAGGAGTGGAAAGAGATCTTCTCGCCCTCACATATCTTCTCGAGTTTTTTATCCCTTTGAATACTATAAGGAGTGTAGTCTCGGTTCACTACAAGGGCGTCGATGTGCAGTTTAGAGATGCATTTTTTTAAAACTTTTTCGACTTTACCTCGAAAAAAATAAAGCTTGCTCCCTTTTTTTTTGAGCTGTCCATCGAGGTCCTGCAATGATTCAATCATGAATTTCAAACAATGGTCGCTTAAAAAGGGATTATGTTCAATTTGCTCGGGAGTAAAAATGAAGGCGGGGATAACACTATCAGAATGCTTCAAGGCGTAGAGAAGACCTGTATTATCATCTAGACGCAAATCTCGGCGAAATAAAAAAAGCGATTTTTGGTAGGACTTCATCCCTTTTTTCTAACAGACTTGAACATTTTTAAGTATACTCAATGTGATTGAAAATTTGGATTTAAGACCAAGCCAAAGCCCCGGGATTGGACGATCGCGGGAGCTTTCGATTCGGTCCTAAACCAAATTTTCAGTCGCGTTGAGTATAAAATTTCGGTAATTTTTTGGAGGAGGATTTCACTTTGCCAGCCATAATTAAAGCAATTGTATTCTTAGCTTTCCATGGAGCTCCTGCAGATCATTTTGGACCCCAAGCTGAAGCCTTAAAACAGCAAGGCTATAACGTTCAAATCTATGGAATGGGAGCAGCTCTAAAGAAATTCCAAGAACGCCATATTGAAGCAATCGATCTTTTGTCATTACAAAAGCCTGGGGAAGAAGGACATGATGTAATCGCGCAGGAAGTGGCAAAGATATGCTCAAAAGCTTCTTTTGTCATTACAGATGTGGGGCATGACTTTGCAGTGAAGCTGCATGATGCTTTAGCCATCCACGCTCCAGAGGTGCCACGAGCCGTCTATTATGAAAATTTAGAACCTCTTGTCCATGGGGGATACTCATCATCATTTGCTAAAGTCGTGGAAAAGGTTGATCTGGTCTTCTTCGCTAATCAAACTCATGCCCAAGATAAAATCTATAGCGAGCAAGGAAAAGAAATTGATTTCACTGGAAAGCACCGCGTCGGCATTGGTTATTATCCAGTGACTCAAGCTAAGGCCATTTTAGAGAGGAGACAAAATGACTGTAATAAATTACGCAGTGACTTTTTCTCAAAAATAAACGTAATCGATTCTGGGCAGAAAATCTTAGTTTACTTCGGGGGAAATAATTCAGAGTACTTTTCTAAGGCTTTTCCTAAATTCCTTTCTTTTTTGCCGGGAGTTTCTAAGGATCATATCGTCGTGATTCAACAACATCCTGGAGCTAAAGCAAATAATGAAGATGGAAAACAACTCCTAGCCTGGCGGGAGAAATATCAAGAAAATTTGAAAACTGAGGTCGTTCTATCCGATTTTTCTTCAGATGATGCCCTAGCCCTTGCTTACGCTGCCCTTTATTATCAGACAAGCATGGGTCCCCAATTTGTCATGGGGGGCTGTCCCGTCATTCAAATAGGGCATGAGGTCTACAATGATATTTTAGTCAAAAATGGAATTGCCCCGACAGTAACCTCCAATGACCAGCTCCTCGGCGTCCTAAAAGGACTCGATAAGCAGATCCAGGATAACCCCCGAAATGCGGAGCTCTTACGCGGTTTGATCTTGAAAGAAAACTGGTCTCAAGTTCTTGGAGATGCTGTTAAAGCAGCAATAGAGGGGAGGCGCTGATCTTTCTTTCTTGATAATTTAGCCCTCTCTTTGAGCTCTCTAATTCCATCCGCCGAGCTCTATTTCTCAATAGTAACTTGGGCGGTTCGGATGCAAACGCCGCCAGCGTTGACAAATCTTCCCATTTTCAGTCGCATTGGGTATATAGATTATCTTAATTCGCTTTTTTTAATGCTGTTTATTTGTTTATTTATATTTACAAATTAATTTTTTAAGTAAATAATAATGAATAGGTGGATTTGAAAATAAAAAGAGTGCGAAATGATATTTGAGATAATTGCGGGTATTGCCGTTCTTGTTTTTGTCATTCTTGTCATTTTTTTCCTTCTGGCCCTGCGAGATGTGCGAAGAACCCTGAAGAAAACTGACCGCATTCTCAATGATGTTCATAAAGTCTTAGATGTCGTCTCCGAGCCGGCAGAGCATCTGGTCCAAAGTCTCAATAAATTAACTCTCGATCTGAAGAAAAAATCGGACGCTTTAGATGTACTTTTTCGTCCTCTATATAACGAACGCAAAGAGGGTGATAAAAAGGAAGAAAGCACTGTCGCTGACGTTATGGAGTGTGTTGGGGGCGTTATTAGACTCTTCAAAAAAATTAAAAAGGAAATCATGAGGTGATCGTATGTCAAATCAGGATAAAGACTCTCATCTATTCGTCGGACTGATGATTGGGGGTATTGTAGGTGTGGGAGCGCTAACCCTTTTCTTAGCGACTAGAAAAGGAAAAGAGCCTCTTAATCGTATTGGAGAAGTGATCGTGCGTATTGGCGAAATCCTCGGAGATCACGGTATTGAAGAGCCTTCTGCTCTAAAGCAAATGGAAAAGAAGATCCATTCTCATGAAAACTGCATCGCCAATGTCGTTGATTGGGTAGCTACCGGCATCAATTTATGGAAAAAATTTAAAAATTAGGAATCTATATGTTTAAGAATAAACCCTCTTATGTTGAATTTCTCGAAGGAATTTTAATCGGTGGCTCTTTGGCTGCGGTGGCATCCTTTGTTTTTGGAACAAAACGCGGCAAAAAGCTCCAACAACAAATTTTAGCCAAATACAAAAAGATTGAGCACAAGGCTGGGCATTATGTGCACAAAGTCGAGAAAGCTGCTAAAAGCCCTGTCGCTAAAAAGCTTAAGCGCATGGTTAATAAGGCTGTAAAAAAAACCGCTGCGAGAAAAATGATTAGAAGTCGAAGAAGAAAGTCTACGACAAAAGCCAGATAATCCCTTTGGGGGAGAAGCGTGCATGAGCCTGTTTAAATATAAAGCAAAACGTGACCTAAAAAAGTCAACGGAGCCCCCTGCAAAAAAGAAAAAGGGAAAAAACGAAAAGCTCATTTTTGTCATTCAGGAGCACCATGCGCGTCGTTTGCATTTTGACCTACGTCTTGAAGCTGACGGAGTATTAAAAAGCTGGGCTGTACCTAAAGAACCTACAAATGACCCCACTGTTAAACGTCTCGCTATTCATGTTGAAGACCATCCTTACAGTTATAAGGATTTCGAGGGGACCATTCCCTTTGGCTATGGCAAGGGGACAGTGCGCATTTGGGATAAAGGCACTTACACAGTGAAAGGACAAGACGTCAAACTGACAGAAAAGTCGATTAAAGATGGCATTAAAAAAGGAGCTTTTCACTTTACGCTAGAAGGAAAGAAATTAAAGGGGGAATTTCTTCTCATTCGCTTAAAGAACTCCTCAAAGGATGAATGGCTTCTCATGAAGAAAAAAGAGGATGTATTATCTAAAGGGAAACCTAAGCACGCAGAGCTAACTCACTTGGATAAGCTCTATTGGCCCAAAGAAAAGATCACCAAAGGCGATCTCATCCAGTACTACGACGAAATTTCCCCTTACATTTTGCCTTATCTCAAAGACCGTCCTGAGTCTCTTAGGCGTTATCCCAATGGCATTACCGGGCAAACTTTCTTCCAAAAAAACCTCGTTGCGCATCCGGATTGGATTTCGACGATTGCATTGAAACACAAAGAAGGAAAGGTTAATTATCTTCTGATCCAGAATGAGGAAAGCCTGCTTTTTGCTGCTAACTTAGGTTGTATCGAACTGCATCCTTTTTTTTCCCGCACTGCTTCCCTTCACAACCCCGACTACCTCATTATCGACCTAGATCCTAAGGGAGCTTCTTTTGACAAGGTCATTCAAGTGGCACAAACGATACATACTGTTCTTGAGGAGTTTCAAATCCCTAGCTACTGTAAGACGTCGGGGGCAACCGGACTTCATATAGCAATTCCCTTAGCTGCAAAATATAACTATTCTCAGGTCAAAGCCTTTGCGGAGGTCATCGCCCTTCTTGTTCATCGCCGAGTTCCCAAGATCAGCACCTTGGAAAGGTCCATCTCTAAAAGACAAAACAAAGTCTACATCGACGTTTATCAGAATAATTTTGGACAAACCATCGCTGCCCCTTATAGCGTTCGTGCGCGGCCTGGAGCAACTGTCTCTACGCCGCTTAAATGGTCTGAAGTCAAAAGGGGACTTGATCCTACTGATTTTACAATCAAGAACGTTCTTAAACGCGTAAAAAAGATCGGAGATATCTATCAACCCGTATTAAAGAAGGGGATAGATCTCGAAAAGATCATCAAGCGAATCCATAATACCCTCTAATATTGGTTTTTTATGCATGCACTCTGGAAGGGAGCACTGAGTTTTGGACTGGTTCATATTCCTGTAAGCATGCATAGCGCTAGCATGCCCAGAGAGCTCAAATTTAAACTCTTGCACAAAAAAGACCTTTCTCAAATCCGCTATTCGCGTATCTGCAAAGCCGAAGAGAAAGAAGTTCCTTGGAGAGAGATCGTCAAGGGATATGAAACGGAAAAAGGCGATTACATCATTCTCACTGAGGAAGACTTTGCAAAAGCTAATCTCAAAAAGACGCGAACCATTGAGGTCCTTGATTTTACTGATGAAGATCAAGTCGATACCATTTACTATGATACCCCCTATTACCTCGCCCCCCAAAAAGGCGCTGGAAATGCCTATTCTCTTCTCTATAACGCCCTTAAAACGACAAAGAAAATTGCCATTGGCCGCTTTGTCTTTCATCACCATGAACACATTGGCGTTATTAGAGCCTATGAAAATATCCTTGTTTTGCACCAACTGCGCTATCATAGTGAACTCAAAAGCCATGCAGAATTTCCATTGATACATCCCAAAGTTTCCAAAACTGAGCAGGAGATGGCCCTGAAACTCATTAAAGAGCTTAGTAAGCCCTTTAACCCTCAAAAATATTCCGACGCTTATACGGACGAAGTTAAAGCGATTATCAAGAAAAAATCCAAAGGTCAGAAAATTACACTTAAAAAATCCCGTGAAAGACCTCACAAGGTAGACAGTATCCTTTCCCTTCTTAAAGAAAGTCTGGAAGAACACACTCGAAAAAAAACTAAACGCAGGAAAGCGGCATGAAGCCCATGCTCGCTACCCTCGTGAAAGAACCTTTCGATGACAAAGACTGGATTTTTGAAACCAAATGGGACGGTTTTCGAGCAATCGCCCACAAGTCCAAAAAAGTCGAGCTATTATCTCGCAATGAAAAGTCCTTTAACCTACGTTTTCCTCAAATTGTCAAAGAGTTAGAGCAGCTTCCCGGAAACTTTATTGTCGATGGTGAAATTGTGATTTTTGACGAAAAAAAACGTTCCAGCTTTCAGCTTTTACAAAACTATAACGATACTAAAAAAGGAATTCCTCGATTTTGCATCTTTGATCTCATGTCTTATCAAGGCAAGGACCTCACCCACCTACCTCTGAGTAAGCGTAAGGAACTCTTGAAAAAGATCTTAGGTAAAAAAAAATGGAAGCATCTGATTTTTAGCGATCATGTGGATAAAAAGGGGAAGCAACTTTTTGAGAAAGCTAAAAAGAAGAACCTAGAAGGCATCATTGCCAAACGAAAAAACAGTTCCTATCAACCCTCAGTGCGAAGCCGAGATTGGCTTAAGATTAAGACGAAAATGCGCCAAGAATTCGTCATCGGAGGATTTACAGAGCCCCGAGGAGGCCGCCTGGGTTTTGGTGCTTTGCTCATCGGTTACTATGAAAAAGGAAAATTCGTTTATGCCGGACATGTTGGGGGAGGATTTAACGTCTCTCTTTTGAAAAAGCTCTATCAACAGATGACGAGACTTAAGCGTCAAAAATGCCCCTTTGTCAACGAACCGAAACCCAATACCCCAGTGACTTGGATTCAACCTAAACTCATTTGCGAAGTGGCCTTTGCTGAATGGACTCAGGATGGAATCCTTCGCCAGCCCATTTTCCAAGGGTTGCGCTCGGATAAATCTCCAAAAAGTATTTCAAGAGAAATTTAAGATTTTAATTCACAGTTTGCAGGCCCTCGAATGACATTCCAGAGCGTTAAACGGGATCCATGTTTGGCCTCTGCAATAGGGCGGTCGTCAAGGATTTACAGGCTTTTCCCGCTTTTAGCGATAAGATAACCGGTCGTGAATCCTGAAATCCCTGCACCAATGATGCACACATCATACTTTAGAGAGAAAGGAGCGCAAATCTGAATTGTGCTCTAGAACGAAATCGTTTCTTAATGCATTACTTAGCTATTTTTTTTCTCGGTACTTTGGCACCTTTTTTTCTGGCCTCTGACAATCCTATCGCAATTGCCTGCTTTCTGTTTCTCACGGTCTTTTTACTTTTCCCAGACTTCAATGTCCCTGCTTTCATCTTGTGCATCGCTCTTTTCACACTTTTCTTAGCTGCTGAACCGTATTTTTTAGCCATAGATCTCCCATTTAATTTTATACCCAACGTGACTGAAAATTTGGTTTAGGACCGAAGCGAAAGCTCCCGCGATTAGCGCGATCGAATCTTCGCCCCTATTAGAAATAGGGGCTGGACCACGCTTTGTACAGCGGAGTGGCAAAATTTTTCATTTCCTACTTCTCCAGCAATCAATAGGCATGTCCTGCCATGCTTCTCCACAAGTGCCTTAGTTTTCCTTGCGTCCGAATGTTCTTTAAGATAAATAATGGCGATATCAGCGCCTTCTTTTGCAAAAGCTACTGCTGTCGCTTGTCCGATCCCACTATCTCCCCCAGTAACAATGGCGACTTTTCCCTCTAATTTGTGAGAACCCACTCCCTGTTTTTCGATTTGAGGCAAAGGCCGCATTTTGGATTGGATTCCTGGCCTTTTTTGCTTTTGGGCGGGCCGTTTTTTTGAAGGTTTCTCTTTTTGCACTAGATGACCCCGGCTATTTTTAGAATGACAATAACAATTAAAGGCACGCCCAATAGCCATAAGAGAAACATTTTACCCATAAAACCTTCTACCTAACTTTTTTTAAGAAATCGAGAGGAGTTTAAAAACTCCTCTCTCTGCTCGCACGTGTCGCTTATCCCGCTTTTCGTTTTTTCTCTTCGTTGTGTTCAAAGCGGTTTTGTCCTCTTTGGCTATCTTGATTGCCGCGATTTCCTTGATTCCAGTCGCGTTTGTTTTCATTTCTTCCCGATTGACCTTGACGATTGCCTTGTTGTCCGCGATTTTGTTCGCGGTCTTGGTTTTTGCCGCGGTTTCTTTCGCGATCAAAATTGCTTTCATTGCGGTGGCCGCCCTCTTGGTACTCTCTGTTTCTTTCTTTGTCTTTGCTCATAAAACCTCTTACTTGGTTGTTTAGGAATCGCTTCCTTAAACCTTATTTTATTAAAAATATAATATAACAGAAAGGTTTATTTATATTTGTAATTAAACTTTCTTATTAATTTCAGAATTAATAATTTATGTTATTTAGATCATTTGATGCTGGAAGAAGTGTTTTGTTTGAAAGGTGCCGATTGGCACTTTCTATAATCGTTAGAAGTTAAATGCGCTTGACGAGTAGGTTCAGGCATTTTATAACCCATAAAGCATTGCTTTATAAGTTTAACAGCCGATGCAAGAGAGATTTTATGTCCTGAAGAAATAATAAGGGGGTTAGCGCCTTTTTTGCTTCGGAAAAGTATACCTATTTCTTCCCCTTTCCATACTAAAAAGGTTTCGCTTCCTGCTTTTGTTCCCAACGCTTTATCGGGTTGCCCAACCAAAATCGATTTTGCGACTCCAATTGTTGGAATATCTAGAATTACCCCAATCTGGCTAGCAATACCGAGTCTTCGTGGATGACTAATCCCTTGACCATCAATAACAAGTAAATCTGGCTTAATCTTTAGCTTTTGAAAAGAATGAACTAGGGCAGGAGCTTCTCGAAAACCTAAAAAACCGGGGATATAAGGAAAAGTCTGTTTTTCCTCGACGCTTGCGTGCTCCACAACGGATAGGGTTTTGAAATCGAGAACAACCGTGGACGCATAAATGAGGTGATTTGGATCGTAAAGCTTATGGCTCACGTCCATACCACCAATTCGTTGAAGGTCTGGAAAATCATCCTGGAAGCACACTTTTTCAGCCATTTGTTTCTGCGCTTCTTTTGCTTCTTGCACGGAGTTAGGATATAACCAATTTTCCATCTGATTCATACTCCAAGTTTATAGTTTTTGTTTTTTATATGAGAATATGTATTTTTTTTGTTTACATAATAACATGAAAATGTTTTATATAAATTAATAAAGCGATATTTTTTAGAAGGGATGTATGGAAAAAACGATAAGATGTTTACTAGTTGAAGAACTGCGCGATTTACTAAGCGCAGAATTACAAATTGTACAGGCTCTGCCTAAAATGATAGAAGCAGCAGAAAATAAAGAACTTAAGAAAGCCTTTAGCTCACATTTAGGTGAGACAAAAAAACAGGTTCGTCGGCTCGAAAAAATTTTCAAGCTCATGAATATCGCAAAGAAATCAAAATTTTGCAAGGCGGCTCGAGGCCTGATTCAAGAATGTAAAGAAGTCCTTGGTGATCACAGAAAAAAATCAGCTTTAAGAGATGCTGCTTTAATTGCTAAAGCACAACGAATTGAGCATTATGAGATTTCAGCTTATGGAACTGCTCATGCTTTCGCAAAAGAGTTAAAACTTTACGAAGTTGCCTCGTTGCTTCAAGAAACATTAGAAGAAGAAAGCGGAGCTGATTCAAAATTATCAAGAATTGCTGAAGGTTGGGTCCTACATACTGGCGTTAACTATAAAGCGCGTATAGATGGAGAGCATGAAACAGATATCCATGACCAATCCGATTTCTTTAGAATGATGCGACGTTTCCAGAAAGCGCGAAAAGCCGCATAAAACGAATCCAGGTTATACAGAAAATGATTCAAGAATCGTTTTTTGGGAAAGCATGCTCTCAGAATTTTGATCAGCCGGAGCCGGTATAAAAAGCGCCTCCTATTAGAAATAGAAGTATTTTTTACAGATCAACTGCCTGGGATGCAGGCGGAGCCAAAACAGATTCTTGAATCATTTTCGGTATACGTTGATTTAAAATTTAATCTTTCTCTGTGAGCTCTGTGATCTCTAGCGAACCCTGTTCGCGGGTGGTTGAAAAATGCTTTTTCCCGATTCTTCAGTTGCATTTACTTGGTATAAAAAATTGGATCGGTTAAAAAACCGGCCTCAGAGGAGGCCGGCTGAATGGAAACCCTTAGCTCGCGCTTTGGTTTTCGGTATGACACTTACGGCAAGGGACAACAAGAATGTTACCGATTGTCGTTGTAAAGCCATTGGGATATTCCGCAATGACGTAATATGTATTCCTTACGTAGGGATCGACGTCTTCTTGAAAGAATAAGTCTGTTGTTTCCCCGACTAAATCTGTCAAATCTGCATCCTTATAGATTTTATACAGAGCAGGTACTCCGGGAGCTGCGTTCCAAGAAATGTTGTTAAAGAAATGAATTCCTGTTGGATATTCCTTAACACCTTGACAGCCATCGACATACTGACAAGGTTCTGGAGCAATCGCCGAGGTAATATTTGTAGGATTTTGGAAGCCATTAATGTGATTAGCTACTGTGTAATCTGTGGTTTTCAGTTTAACGATCGTTGATGAACCGCTAGCAACATACAGATAATTTCCATCTGGAGTGATGGTTATAGCTGCGGGTTGGAAAACGCTGATTGAGTTGGTAATCGTGCCTATTGGGGAGGCATTTTCATCAACTGCAATGACTTTTACAGAATTATCTCCAAAACTTGTCACATACACGGTTGCACCGTCAGGTGAAACAGCGATGTATTTTGGATCATTTAATCCTGGGATTTCTCCAATAACGGTGTTGTCTGCGAGACGAATCACCGATAAAGAATTGCCATCGACGTTGCTGACAAAAGCGTAAGAGCCGTCATGCGTAATTGTGATTCCCAAAGGATTTTGGAAACCTGTGATTACGCCTATGATCATTCCTTGAGTTCTATCCACAACGCTAACGGTGTTGTTACCCGCGTTGGTAACATAAATGAACTGACCGTTTGGGGTCGCTTTGACGTCTTGAATATTGCTAAACCCTACGAGTACTGATTGCACTGTGTTGGTCGTCAAGTCAATGGTGGCAAGCGTGTCATCCCCGCTGGCGACAAAGGCATTTTTGCCATCATGAGCAATGGCCATTGCAACGGCATGGGCAACATTGATCGAAGTTGGAGACACGAGATGGGTTTCAGTTTCAAAAAACTGAATAGTGTCTGTATCTTCTCCTACATAGGCTAAAGTACCATCCGGAGTGATTTTAATCACTCTTGGATTTGTAAAGCCATAAATAGATTGTACAGAGTCGTCTTCAGTATTGATTACACTGACGGATCCTCCATGGATTTCGGTAACGTACACTTTGGCTGATTCAGCGAAAAGTGAACTACCTGCTAATACGAGCGTTAAGAGATACGGAATTCTCATAAATCCTCCATAAGTTGGGATTAACGACGCCCTTAACTATGCGTTTTGTGAAAAATGATGTAAAGCAAAAATTTATGTTGATTGCTTGAGATTAATCATTGCTTTCCTTGCCCAGTTTGACAAAACCAAATTTTTCACTCACGAAGGGTATATAAGCGCCTCTGAAAGTAAAGCGGCGCGTATCATCAATGGTGTGACATTAGCTATTGTTAGAGTTTCTTTAGCCCTTTCCCCACCTATTCCCCTGACCAGTTGGGTTGCTTGTATTGCTATATTTTTTCTAGCGATAGGGAGACTAAATAATGACGGTGCATATATTCTATTGGGAATCGGAAATGCTCTTTTCTATGTAGTTATTGTGATTTTTATGTTAAGTTTTTGTTCTGCTTCTCAGATTTCTGATCGTGCAAAGTGCTTTAAAGAACGGTTATTTGGGTATATAGCCAAAACCGATTCTTGTCCATCAAACAGGGCCTTATTGCTTGAATAATGCCCCTGTTTGATGGATCAAAAAATGGTCGTGTTAAAATCGAAATTCTATAGCCCATTGAAACGTCACCAGTATACACTGGTTTCACTTGAAAGCTGGAGTTTTTGCTTCGTCAGCTTGGCAGCCAATTTTTGATCTTCACTCGTGCCTTGCCTCTCCGGCAATGGTCACTCGCTCCAGACACAAAAATTTGCGCCGCTTCCTTGCCAAATTCTCCAGCTTTCAAGCGTCACCAGTATATGTTTAAGAACTAAAAATCTTAAATAAGTTTATCCATTGGACGCGATATTTAATTTGAAAAATTGCCTATGATTTAGTTATCAACTTCGATTGTATCAATAACTCTTTGACCCTAGGAACTCTTTGCTCGAGATTTATTTTTTTGTCCCGAACGAGATAGGCGAATGGGTAAAAATGTTCATCTTTTTCAATCCATCCCACAAACCAGCTATGTTCTAAAGTTTTACCATCTTGTGTAATGTCTGAACCACTCCATCCTGTTTTTCCAAACAATTTCCAGCCTTCAGCTAATTCCTCTTTAAATACAATTTGCTTTGTCATTTGAACGGCGTGGGTTGAGATAGAAAGATTTCCTTCGATCATATGCTGAATGAAATCCACTTGCTCTTTTGGGGAAATTGTTAACGAAGAGTTGATCCAGGCTGCATGAGTCATTGGTCCGGGTCCAGCCAATCCCACTGAGATATCCTGATTTCCATATTCAAATGCGTTTAAATAGTTTTGCATTTTTTCCATGCCTAATTGTACTGATAAAACTTTGGAATACCAAACACAGGAAAATTTCATCCAAGTTTCAGGAGTTTGAGGGGTTTTCCATGTTTCAAGCCAATCGTCATATCCTTCTCGAAAATCCCAGATTGGTCTCTTCTCAGTCTTTAAAATTCCTGCATCATATCCCATCAAACTTAGAACAATTTTAAAGGATGAGCAAGGACTAAACCGTTCATTAATATGAGGGCCGAACTCAAGCACAATTTCATCTGTTTTCCCATTGATGAGAAGGAAGTTTTCCTCTTTTGAGGAACAGAAAGCACAGGGGAAAACGAGTAGGAAGCTAGTGATTAATTTTGAAAATAGGGGGTATGTCATAAAAACCTGGCTGATATGAATTTAGTTTGGAAAATAAAGGCGCATTGGGGAGTGTATTTTGCTCAATCGTGGCTAAAAATTCACCAAAAATCTAATCAATGATATACATCAGCGCGATTAGAGAACTGAAGCGAAAGCTCCCGCGATTGACGCGATCGAATCGTCGCCATTATTAGAAATAGGGACTAGATTCGATCGTCCAATCCCGGGGCTTTGGCTCGGTCTTAAATCCAAATTTTCAATCGCGTTGGGTATAAAAGCAATATCCTTGCTTCATTTAAATATTTATTTTATCTTAGGGTCTCATATTACTGGTGATCAATGATGAAAAAAACTGCTAAAACACTTCTTGGATCTGCTGGAGAAGCTCATCAAATTGCTGAAGATGAGGGATCTATTTTAACGACACAGCAAGGAATTCCAGTTTCCGACGATCAAAACTCTTTAAAAATCGGCGGACATGGTCCAATCCTTCTCGAAGACTTTGCATTAAGGGAAAAGCTCTTTCATTTTGATCACGAGAGAATTCCAGAAAGGGTAGTTCATGCCCGCGGTTTCGGTGTGCATGGCTTTTTCGAAACCTATGATTCCCTTTCTGATATTACCTCTGCAGATATTTTTCAAAGAGCAGGGGAGAAGACTCCTGTATTTGTTCGTTTTTCGACGGTAGCTGGAAATAAAGGATCTAGTGATTTAGCCAGAGACGTGCGTGGATTTGCTGTAAAACTTTACACTAAACAAGGTAATTGGGATCTCGTCGGCAATAATATGCCCGTATTTTTTATTCAAGATGCGATCAAATTCCCCGATTTGATTCATGCGGCTAAGCAAGAGCCTGATCGTGGATTTCCTCAAGCGCAGACGGCTCATGACAATTTTTGGGATTTTATATCATTGATGCCAGAAAGCATGCATATGATCATGTGGATCATGTCAGATCGCGCGATTCCTCGCTCCTTTCGGTTTATGGAGGGATTTGGCGTACATACATTTCGCTTTGTTTCCAAGGAGGGTAAATCCACTTATGTTAAGTTTCATTGGAAACCTAAACTTGGTCTGCAGTCCGTTTTATGGGATGAGGCGGTTAAAATTAATGGGGCCGATCCCGACTTCCATAGACGAGATCTGTGGAATGCAATTCAATCAGGAAATTTTCCTGAATGGGAATTAGGCGTTCAGCTCTTTGACGATGCATTTGCAGATGCTTTTGAATACGATATTTTGGACGCCACCAAAATCATTCCCGAAGAAGTCATTCCTATTCGCTATATAGGTAAAATGGTTCTCAATCGTTGTGTGGATAATTTCTTTGCAGAAACAGAACAGGCCGCTTTTTGTACAGCCAATATCGTTCCAGGAATAGATTTTACAAATGATCCCCTATTGCAAGGCCGTAATTTTTCTTATTTGGATACGCAAGTCAAACGTCTTGGAGGACCTAATTTTACCCATCTTCCAATCAACGCTCCAAAATGCCCGTTTCATCATTTTCAGCAAGATGGGCACATGGCAATGATGAATCCTAAAGGAAGAGTGAATTATGAGCCAAATTCCCAAGCAATAGGACCGAGAGAGTCTCCGAAAAAAGGGTTCCGCACCTATCCAGCTAAAGAAAACGGGCAAAAACTTCGGGAACGATCGGAGAAATTTGGGGATCATTACAGCCAAGCTCGGCTTTTTTATTTAAGCCAAACAGAAATCGAACAAAAACATATCGCCGATGGCTTGATCTTTGAGCTCAGCAAAGTAGAGAACCCAAAAATTCGAGAAAGGATGGTTTCTCATCTTCCAAATATCGATAAAAAACTAGCAGACACCGTCACAGAGGGATTAGGGATTAAGAATAAAGTCATCCCTTATGAGCATTCTTATAACACTTCACAGAAACTTAAGCCTTCAAAAGCCTTAAGTATCCTTTTAAACCCTCCTAAAACCTTCATTGGAAGGAGAGTGGGGATTTTAGTGACAGATGCACTAGATGATGCTATTTTTGATGCCTTAATACATTCAATTGAAAAAGAAAAAGCAACTTATGAGATTATTGCTCTCACGGTCGGTGGGGTACAAACAAAAAACGGAAATTTTCTTTCAGCTCACCAAAAGTTAGAGGGTGCCCCTTCCGTCCTCTACGATGCCGTTGTTATTTTATCTTCTTCGAAAGAAATCCTGTCTCTTGCGCAACACCCTTCTGCTCGCCAATTTCTCACAGACGCTTTTACTCACCTAAAATGTATCGGCTATTGGAATTCCCAAGCCCTTTTTGAAGAGACGGGGATTTTATCGAAGTTGGATGAAGGGTGTATTGAACTTTCAAAAGAAACGGTGAATCAGTTTGTTTTGGCATGTCGAAAGATGCGTTTTTGGACTAGAAAAACGTAATTATACCCAACGTGATTGAGAATTTGATTTAGGACCAAAGCCAAAGCCCGGGGATTAGACGATCGAATCTAGCCTCTATTTCTAATAGGGGCGACGATTCAATCGCGCCAATCGCGGGAGCTTTCGCTGTGGTCTTAAATCAAATTTTCCGTCACGTTGGGTATAGCCTCTATTTCTAATAGGGGCGACGATTCAATCGCGCCAATCGCGGGAGCTTTCGCTTTGGCCTTAAATCAAATTTTCCGTCACGTTGGGTATACCTCTTCCTAGTCGTCAATTAAGTCTAGTGTGAGATGAAGGCATTCTTGAGGAATGGCTTTATTGCTTATCCACTAAATCGATTCGTAGGAAGGCCATATAGGAAAGCGGAGTTCCACCGTATTCTGATTTAACAGTGGAAGGAACGAATGAGGCGCTTCCTAAAAAGCCGATGCCCCACAATGTGTAAGGGAGGAGTGGAAATTCAAAAATGTAGCCGAGGTCTATTTTCCCTACATGAAGTATCTTGCCCGCATGGGGACTCGGTGGAATAAATAAATCATCTTTTCCCACGTATTCGGCTCTTCCAAAGAGGACATGTTTACGATTCATCTCGATAGCAGATTCTAAAAGATAACCATTTAAATTATGACCGGGACGATGACAGTTTAGTCCCCAAGCAGCAGTTGTTTGCCAATTGCTTACTTTCCACGCTTTATTGTAGCTGATAGATGCTGTTGTTTTATGTATATTGACATTTGGCTCCAAGGCCTCAGGGCTTTTTAGGAATCCATAACTAATCTGAGTGGCAATCTCTTTGCTTGGATTGATTGAAATACGTGCTGAATAGGAATCAAATCGCGGAGGATCAAAATTCCAGCGATGCTGATCCGGTTCTTTCCCAGTAAAGATAGAGGCATCTATTTTTAGCCACTGGTGGACATATCCCAAAGTACCGACACCAAAGGAAATATGGGTTGAATCTAACCAGTGATGGGTTATCGGCGCTTCCGGGTTGAAAAATGCAGAAAATCGATGGATGTAAGCCGGAGGACCAAGAGCAGGCTCTCCAGGATATCCAAAATAGCCAAAAAGAGAGTTTTTTTCTGTAATGCGGAGAGTATAGACAGCAGCTAATTCCATGAGGAAGTCGTGCGGATGCTGGCGATTGATGAGCGGGGTAGTCCCATTACAAGTTTCACCTGTTTGTAAAAGTAAAGGATACCCATTGCATCCGATCGTGGCTGGCTCCAGACAGAGCATATTTCTTAAAGCAAAAGTGCTCATCCCCAAGTCTTTTTGAGCAGTCAACATGAACATATTTTCGCTAAAAAATTTATTTCGTCCTAAAGGTCCTCCTTGGTTGTCATAAATTGCCATCAGATATCCATGAGTCATTAGGAGCCAATCGTCAGGATTGCGATGAATACCAGGCATTTTTGTGGAGGCAGGCATCCAGCTTGTTCCCGTTGCATCGCATTCCATGGGATAATTCCCATACATGCCATGCATAGACAATTCATGAGATTTTTCTTGATGCTCATGCGACATCGCCATGCAGGAAGAAGAAAAAATTAAAAAGAAAAAAATGAACATGATCCAATCATAATTGTAATTTCATTCCTTCGTGAGATGCTTGGAATCCAAGCTTTTCGTAAAATTTTTTTGCAGCGGGGCGCTTTTTATTTGTAGTAAGCTGCACGATTTTGCACATTTTTTGCTGCGCTATTTTGATCGACTGCTCGATCATCCAAGCCCCTATTCCTTGGCCACGAAAAGATGGATCTAATCGCACGGCTTCAATGTTCATTCGTTTAGCCCCTTGAAATGTTAATGAGGGCATGAAAGTGAGATGGCATGTACCGATGATTTTTCCTTGGCTTTCAACGACCATGAGAGCTTGGTTCGGATCAGACGAGATATCTGCAAATGCTGCCCAATAAGTGGATGGGATCATTCCCGGTGTGAAAAGCTCTCGTTGAGAGCCAAGCTCATCTTCAGAGAGCAATCGAATAATGTCTTGAAGGTCATTTCGTTCGGCGCGTCGAAAATCCATTTTACCCATATTCTAGGAACCTAGCGCTATCTCTCATTTGTTGCAAATGCTATGTCTACTAGGCGTAAAACATCGTGGGGGGAAGGCTTGCAGGAGTTTTTCTAGATCGCATTCAGGCAGTGGCTCTCCTCCCATTTGCAGCGCTTCCTCTATTGAAGTAGCAAAGCGGAAATGGAGACGATTAGTCCCATAATAATAATCAGCGTATTTGAAGAGCGTTTCTGTGTTGTTCTCATCGGAAGTTATGAGCAGACGCGCCGGAATTCCAAAAGCCTCTGCGACAATCACGCCAGAAAGGGCTGAAGAGATGACAAATTGGCTACTGCTTAAGAGCTTTACGCGTCTCAATGGCTTTCTTTTCTAAAGAAACTCCACGATTAGAAACTGGGCCATTTGGAAGCGTAATTTTATGCAAAGCTTGAAGAAACTTCACAAGATCGCGAGTCAGTAAAAAGGGATTAGAGATATGACCTACGATGGGATTGTTACCTTCAAGTTATCTATATACTGACCAAGGCCATGGATATTCTTCGGTAGGAATACCTTTAGCAATGGGAGTTGGAATAGAAAAAGGTAAATGGGGCGCAAGTTTTGACAACCATTTCCACTCTTTTTCAATCGACTCTACTGCCCATCCAATCCGGGGCAGACGAACTACCAGTTCATTACCAAGTCGATAGAGTGTATTATCGGTTCCTGCTGATGGAACTGCTTTCAGTGGCAGATGAGCCCAATGTGGAAATTGCTGTGAAATTAACAGCTGCACTAATGGTGCATCAATATGAAATTCATTTCATGCATTTTAGTCATGGAATCTTCTACCTTTTAAATAAGCGTGATATCAAAGGCGCGGAGCAATCTGGTAGCTTCAGGGAGTGAGAATTTCGCTTTCGTCATCTTATTGGTCAGTGGATCGATATCGTATTGCGTGCTGCTGGAGAAATCGGCGTTGGAAAGATCGCAATTGTGGAAGACCGTTCCTAGTAAGTCGACCTCGCTAAAGTCAACACCTCTCAATATTGTGTTTGTAAAATGACTGTCCTTTAATTTGCTTCCCTTGAAAGATCCGCTTTTCATGTTTAGATCAGAGAAATTGCAGTATTGAAGTAGACAGTTCTTGAAGTTCACTGAGAAAAATGTTTTATCGCACTTGAAAAATTCGGCTCCAACAATCTTGCAATCGAAGAATTGGACGTCGTGTAAACGGCAGCCATCCAGCTTGATGAGACTTAAATTGCAATTCGAGAATGTGCATGCGCAGAATTTCGTATTCCTTAGAACAGCCTCAGAAAAAACGCAGCTGTTGAAGGTGCATTTGGTAAAAGAGTGTTTTTCTAGCCTTCTCTTGGAGAAGTTTTCCGATTTGATGGTCTGCTCTTCTATATTTTCTTCAATTTCAGGCATTTAGAACTCCAAATCGAGCGGCGCCACAATAATCCCGAAATCGACGAACCCTTACTTTGTAGACGCCCTTACTCATGAGTGGAGGTTATGTAAGGAGTAAGATTGGTTTCATGCTGCTCGGGATGCCAAGCAGGTGTTGCCGAGAGAACGATCATCATGTTTCCTTCCCAGTAGTATTTTTCTCCACGAGGAATGAAAACCAAATCGCCAGGAGTGAGAGCCACTACATCTGTTTCCGTTACCAATTTTCCAGATCCTTTTAGAATATAGCCCATTTCGCTGCATTTTCTATTTTTAGCATACCCATTTTCTGGATATCTCTCGCTGATTTCTACCACACACATATTCATTTCGGAATTTTCCATCGGATATTCGTAAGCTTTGCAGTTGGGAGAGGTTCTATGTATTACTGCAGATGTGTGTTTTATGTACTCCATTTAACTCCTTGAGATGATTTTCTGAAACATAGGCTCCTTTAATTTTCTATAGCGCTCACCGTTATGATTTGCTTCTACAACAGCTTGCCTTTTCATTTCTGCGTATTCCAGCAACTCTTTTGGATGGTTTCTAAGATAATCCCTAAATCCAATAAAATCTTTCCATTCGCTGTTTTCAGGGTAAGTCAAATGGACATGGTATCTTCTACTTCCTTCTTCAGGATCAGGCAGGTAGAGGATGAAATAAAATCGATCAGGGGTGCTAAAAGTAGGTCTGAACTCATATCCGAGACTTTGAAGTTGCTCGGATACTACGTTCATATCTTCTTTTCTGACAGCTATGGCAATATCAATGATCCCCTTTCCTCCTAAGCCCGGAACAGCAGTACTTCCTACATGTTCAATCATTAAAGCTTTTTTTAACAGAGAAGAAATTCTTTCTTTCTCTCTTTGAAAAAGGTCAGGGAAAATCTTATTATAAGGTTTAAAGACATACTTGTTTTTTTGATAAGAGCTTTGTTTCCATGTTTGTTGATCAATGCGATACAGTACATGTTTCTGTAGGGGATGACCTTCTGACACTTTAGGATTGTCAAAATCATCCTTTGGGTCGCGGTGCATGCCTATTTTTTCCATGATGCGTCTTGAACGCATATTTTGTGCAGCGGTAAAAGAAACAATTTCTGACAAATTCAGCGTCTCAAAGCCATAGGCCAAAGCAGCTTTTGCTCCTTCTGCAGCATAGCCCTTTCCCCAGTACTCAAATGCCAGACGCCACCCGATTTCGACAGCGGGGGCAAAAGGAACGGGAAAATTCGATTTATCTACAGTGTTCAAACCGATGAAGCCTATAAAATCAGCGGCGTTAGGAATACTAACAGCCCAAAAACCCCATCCCTTTTCTTCAATCTTAGACTGCATTCGATGTGCCAAATTGTTGCTTTCATCTGCGGAAAGAGGATGAGGGAAGCACTCCATGACTCTAGGATCGGCATTGAGCTGAGCAAAAGCTGCTAGGTCTGTTTCTTTCCAAGGGCGTAAAATTAATCGCTCAGTTTTGAGAATTGTCATTCATGCCCCAACCAGTTTGTAATGATATCCATTCGGTTAGCCTGATTAGAAAGGCAGTGATCTGCATCAGGTATCTCTAGATAAGTCACAGGGTTTCCATTGCTTTTCAATGCGTTTACCATGTGATGGCCCTCACTCAAACTCACGCGCAAATCGTTGGTTCCTTGGAGAATAAGAATGGGAAGATCTTTTCGAAGGCAAGATACATTTGCGATGGGATTTCGATAGGCAACCCAAGCTTCCTCGTTTTTTTCAGGGACTAACCCAAAATCTCTAATGAACATTTTTCTCATATCTTCACGATAAGCCATGCATTCCTGAAGGTCGAGCAGACCAGATAGAGAGACCGCTTTTGTTATTTTGTATTGCAAAGGAAGAGACCGATTTAATGCTAAAAACATTTCCATTCCTCCTCGGCTTCCTCCTAAGATAAAGGTTTTTTTAGGAGCAAAGTGGACTCCTATTTTTTCTTGAAGTGCCGGGAAATACTCGATTAAATTGTAGATATCATTGACTTCTGCGCCACCAAATTCATCTATCCCTTCAGAAACTCCTCCACGATATGTTGTAGCGATCACCGTATAATTGTGCGCACAGGTAAAATCTGTAGCTGGGTGCATTAACCCAAGTTCTCGGTTGCCCCCTCTCAAAAATATCAACAAAGGATTTTCTTCAGCGTTGGGTAAAAAGCTAAGATATCCTTTAACTTGGAACTCCTCGCTTAGGTATTTGAATAGGAAAAATCGTCTCCCTGTAGATTGGATGAGCTGCTTAATAGACTCTTTAGTTTCTTCACTACTCAAGATGGACTCAGTAATTTCCCTAAATTCTTCTCTTTCTTCCAGCGAATAGAATTCCTTAGCGATTCTTAAGCTTCTCGCGAGCGCAGTTTTCGATTCTTCTATTAGAATTTCTTGCCGTGTTTTTTCTTCAGCCTCTAGTTGAGAAAAAAGAGTAAGAAAAAGCAGAGCAAAAAGGGCATGCTTTTTTAGGGCTTTCATTTTTTGATTTTGTAGGTAGTTTCAGATTCGGGTTTGTTTTGGAATGTATATACTGATTCCGTTTCAATCGGCTATAGAATTTCGATTTTTAACAACCCCCTTTTCCGATCCATCAAACAGGGTCTTATTGCTCGAATAGTGCCCCTGTTTGATGGATCAAAAAATGGTCGTGTTAAAACCAAAATTCTATAGCCCATTGAAACGGAACCGATATATATCCAGCGTGATTGAAAATTTGGATTTAAGACCGAGCCAAAGCCCCGGGATTTGACGATCGAATCTGGCTCCTATTTCTAATAGGGGCGACGATTCAATCGCGCCAATCGCGGGAGCTTTCGCTTCGGTCCTAAACCAAACTTTCAGTCACGTTGGGTATACCTTTAGTTTTGATTTTCATAGTTGTTTGGTTGAATTCCAATATAAATATCCAAAACAATATTTTGATGATCGTTAGATCGTTCATCATAAATTTCAAAGTCAGCGCTATAGGAGCGCAGGCCACCGAGTTCACCAGCAGTCATTTGCCAAATTTGTTGCCAAGGTTTTCGTACAACATCTGGCATGGGACCAGGTCCGCTGGTAAACTTTATATATTCTTGAGCAGGGATTATTAAAGTTTCCAAGCTGGCAGGTACGCCTTCAAAGGAATTTACTTCTTCTCCAATAAAATAAGTATACTCGCCTTGATGGTCGCTCTCATAATCGGTGTAAATACAAAAAGTAGTTCCGAGATGTATCCGATTTGGAATATCTGAAGCAACATTTTGATGGAAATATTGTTTCACGATGGGGAAGATTTTTCCCTCTAATGAATTTGTTTCTAATTGATTATTTGTTCTTGTTTTGATTCCTATGATCTTTTTCTCACCTTGGTGTACGTGAATCTTTTTCATGCCTTCGCTTTCCTTATTTTCAAATGTTTGACCTGCAATTGCTGCGGCTACTGCTACTAAGACGAAATATAATCGAATCGAAAAAGTCATAGATCACCTTCTTTTAAAGAAAAGAATTTTCTCATTTAAGAGGGCTTCAGTATACTGCTTCCACTGGAAACCTGGAGTTTTTGCTTCGTCAGCTTGGCAGCTAATTTTTGATCTTCACTCGTGCCTTGCCTCTCCGGCAATGGTCACTCGCTCCAGACACAAAAATTTGCGCCGCTTCGTTGCAAAATCCTCCAGCTTTCAAGTGTCAACAGTATATCTGTGCAGATCGTGGTGTTCTAGAGAATTTTACTCAATGGCATAAGTAGCACTATTTTCGGTCACGTTGGGTATACTTCTCCTAGCCCCCTTCTTTGATGAATTTCTTTTAGATCAACGATTTGAGTATGGGCAGTCGACAAGATGGTCATCCACAAGGCCAACGGCTTGCATGAAAGCGTAGATGATGGTAGAACCCACAAAAGTCATTCCTCTTTTCTTAAGATCTTTTGAAAGTGCATCACTTATGGGAGTAGAGGCAGGAATGTCTCTGAGAGATTTTCGCCGCGTAACAATCGGTTTGTGGTCTACGAAGCTCCAAACATAGTTGGAAAACGAACCGAACTCCTTTTGAATTTGTAGAAAAGCTAATGCGTTCTGACGCGCAGCAAAAATTTTCAATCGGTTTCGGATAATGCCTGGATTTTCAAGAAGGGAATTCAACTCATTATCGGTCATTTTGGCCACAATCACGGGATCAAAACGGTGAAAGACTCGTCTGTATTCTTCTCGTCTTTTGAGAATTGTTTCCCAACTTAATCCAGCTTGAGCGCCTTCAAGGAGAAGCATTTCAAATAGATGTCTATCGTCATAAACCGGAATTCCCCATTCCTTGTCGTGGTACTCTGCATAGAATTCTTTTCCAGGAGCAGATCCAAAACATCGTTTGCTATTTTCTTTCATATTTAAAAAGCCACTCCTTCCTTTTAATCCCTCTACCATATTCTCCATGATCCTTATTGCTATTGATCACAATCAGTTGCACTTCGAGCAATTATACCCAATGTGACTGAAAATTTGGTTTAAGACCGAAGCGAAAGCTTCCGTGATTGGCGCGATCGAATCGTCGTCCCTATTAGAAATAGGGGCTAGATTCGATCGTCCAATCCCGGGGCGTTGGCTCGGTCTTAAATCCAAATTTTCAATCACGTTGGGTATACGCTTGTTTCTTTGTCGGACGCAGTCTAAATTGAAAAGATTTACAAACAAACATGTATCTAGGATAAGATTCAATTTATGAATTTGTCAATAGATTTGGGAAAAAGAAGAAAGTATATTTTCTTCTAGAAATTACTTATCCATCGAGCAACAAGAATGCCGTAGAGGCGTGGTTCACCTCGGTTCTAAAGGAACGAATTTTCTCGTGTCTGACGGATAATGTAGTTAAAATTTTAAATAACTGCTACGCGTGCGAAAAGCGCTTGAAAGAGTGGGTTGAGCAGGATTCAGAATCTGATTAGCTGGCCTGATTCCCAACGATCTGGCACTATAATATAAAGACTTAAGTGTGTGTTGAAGTCAATTGAAAGAAAAGTTGTTGTGAAGACAATGTCACATGAGAGTCTTTAGTTCTTAATCCTAAGGATTGCATAATAATAAGTAATTGTATTAGATATTATGTAATCAATTTAGGTATAATATAACCTAATTAAGTTAATTATGGTATAGCAATGAAAAGAAAATTAATTGGTTTCATTTTCTCAGTATTTTTGTTAATTTGTCCGCTAAGCGCTCAAATAGTTTTTGAGGAAAAACCAGAAAATTTCAAGCCTAAATTAGAAGTCGCGGCCTGCTTTATCCAAGTTGAGGATCAAGTCCTATTCGTAAAACGCCTCCCTAATAAGCCCCAACCTAACACCTGGGGAATCCCCGGAGGGAAATTTGATGAAGGTGAGACTGCAACTGAGACTGTTATACGAGAAATCCAAGAGGAGACTGGTATCGAAATTCCTGAGGAGTCCATGGACTATTATGGGGAGGTCTATATCCGCTATCCTGAGATGGACTATACCTTCCACATGTTTGTCTATAAGCCTGAAGAATTTCCCAAAGTCACAATTAACCCTAAAGAACATGCCGACTATACTTGGGTCTCATTGGAAGAAGCGCTCAAAATGCCCCTCATCCCCGGTGAGGAGGAGTGCATCAGCCTTGTTTACGGGAATGTTGTCCCCTCAAATATCGAACATACATCTTAATAGACTTGCAATAATTGCGTGTTAACTAGTGCTTTGTAAACAAAGTAGTATACACTCTCCAATAGACTTGCCATAATTGCGCATGAACAAGAGGTATTATACGACTCATTAATGTGGAAGCAGTGACAATAGAGGTTTCACAAAATTTCTAAACCTAACCTAATTCCTCCTCGAGTACTATCGTAGATTGTGGAGGGAGTGGCATTCTCAGATGAGTTGGTTGTGGGTTTTGAGCGCTGGAGATTATGCTAGGAGCGGTGTTTTCATACTTTCCGGAACCGCCGTATTTAAAATGGTCTGTGCTGAAAATCTGGCTGACTTTTCGGATCCGTCCGATGGCTGGATCATTCCGAGGCAGTGGAAGGTCGTAAGTAGTATAGCCGCGATCGGAAAAATTATGGACAATGGCGATCCTCTTATTGCCTTGAGTTCCCCGATGGTAAGCAACGACGGCGTTCGGTCCGTACTCTGCAATGAGCTTGAAACCATTTTCCCCTTTTTCCCACAGCTGGGGTTTATTTAAATATAGGGCATTGAGATCACTAATGCAGTTTTGCATATTGAGGTTTTGAGGACTTTTCGCTGGGAGCTGCCAGTCAACGCTGGGAAGGTTTTTACGGAACCTTTGGTACCATGAGTCGCTTTGAACCAACTCATCTCCCATATGGATCATATGCCCCCAACTGGGAGCGAGTGTTTGCAAGGAGAAAAAGTTCCTTAAATTTGCAAACTTTCCTTCTAGATTTTGTTCATGGTCAATGCACTGTATCAGCACATTGCTATTGCTATTCTCTCCAGTGTCTGTATCATCGTGTGAATGGGTGAGAATAGTTTTTTCACCGTGCATAGCTCCATTTAAATAATTAATCACTTTGTGTTGCCAGTGCTTCTGTCTTTCATGGTAAGGCGTGCGCATGAAATTGCGAGAATCATGGCTCCAGCCGATATTCCATTTCAGGTCGAATCCAAGCCCTCCCAGCTTTGTTGGCTTGGTAACATTGGGAAATCCTTCTGTTTCTTCAGCAATCGTTAGTACTCCTGGATAAGAGGTGCGAATCGTATCGTTGAGTTGTTGGAGGAAGGAGATCCCGTCTGGATAGTCTTTGCCGTTGCGATGCACCATTTGACTGATTGCATCATAGCGAATCCCATCGATATGTAGCTGATCGATGAAGTAAAGCGCGCTAGCAGACATCAGACGCCGAGTCTCTTCTTTGCTATAATCTAAATACATCGTTCCCCAGATTGATAGTTCAGCTGCATAGAGATTGGTGCCATCGAATTCATGCATAGAGACGGAATAAGCGCTATTTTGATGGTAGTGTTGAAAATGGGTAGGAATCCAATCGATGATGACTCCAATTCCATTTTGATGCAGCTGGTCGACGAAATATTTAAAGTCATCGCAGTTTCCACAACCGCGGTAAGGAGCGAAGAAATTGGCTACCTGATATCCGCGTGCCTCTTTATAAAAGTGATCGAGAATTCCATAGATTTCGACATGCGTAAATCCCATCGATTTGCAATAACTGATCAATGGGGGAGCTATTTCTCTGTAGTTAAGAGGTTGGTTGAATCCACTCTTCCATGATTTCAACTGAAGTTCATAAATGGAAAGGGGAGCTTGCAAAGGGTCTATCTCTGCTCTTTTATTCATCCAAGATTGATCCTTCCATACATATTTGGAAGAGTCTGTCACCACCGACTGTATTTGGCCCGCTTCGGGAACGTCGACTGTAGAAAAGCTAAAGGGATCTGTGCGCAACATCTGTTTGCCCTGACAGTCTTCGACCAGATAAAGATAGGTTTTTCCAGGGAGAGCATGCTTAGTTTTGGTTTCCCAGACACCATCTGCATTTTTTTGCATTGGAATCCGGCTATTTTCTCTGCCGAATGTGGTTAGAACCACGGAAATGCTTCGCGCATGAGGAGCAAATACCTCAAAGCTTGTGACTCCGTTGCAGTAATGCGCTCCACGAGTTTCGTAAAGTTTGGGGTGGCTTGGCTTTTGGATTTGAAGAGCAGGAAGAGGAGCGTTCGGAGTGGGTTTTGCTAGTGAGGAGATCCACTCGCGCACTCGAGGAGAAAGCCATTTTTCGAGAATTTCTTTTTGTTTAGGATCATGTGATAAGGCAAAAAGAAGAGCTGTTTTTTCAAAATCATTAACGTCGGCAGCTAGATTGCAGCAGTTTAAGAGCTCGGTTTGCTCGTGCAAGTGATGGTTCAGCAGTGTTTTGCCGGTCTGCGGATGTTTTAGTTGCAAGACAACAGAGGGATCTTTGTAGAGTTTTCGTTTGCCCCACTCAAAACCCAGGTGTTTAGCTTTTGACAGGTTCTGGATATCCTCATGGATTTTCCATTGAAGCGGTATAGGCAAAGTTTCTATTTTTTGTAGGAGGTCCGCAGGATTGGATTTAGAAATCTCGCTGAGGATTTGCACAATTTCTTCTTGGCGCTCCACGCACAATTTCTCTTCGATAGAAAGCAGCAATTGGTCAACTAAGTTGTGGCCACTGAGATAAATCACTTTGTCATTTTCTCTTAGGGTAAAAATATCGCGCTCTAGTTCCTCTGTTCCATAATTGCAATGGTGGATTCTCGACGTGTTTTTATTCTTCAGCCAATCGTTAAACCATATTGCCCATCTGAGGTAGCTTTTAGTTTCATCAGGCAGCTGATGAAAGGCTTCTTTTATTGCATTTGAGTTCCCTTTTTCCAACTCTTCTTTCAACTTTTGTACTCCGCCACGCCGATTTTCAAGGGCTTGAAGTTTGGAAGTAGTATTTGTTTTAAGGGAAAAGACTTTTGAAAAAATCTTTTGAGAAGTTTGCTCTACTGCACTCATATAAAGAGCGCGTTTTTCTGCATAGTGGTACTGAGTCAAAATCGATTCAATGGATTCGTATTTTTCAATTGCTAGAGGGAGCTCATTTCCCAGGACTTGACGGCGCGCTTGCTGGAATGATTGTAAACTAGGTATCATGATCATCCTTATAATTTATTACTAAATCCTATTATCAAATATGATTAATTTCGAGTTAAATTATTATTTGCGTTTAAATAATTTAAAGATAATTTTATTTAGTTTTAAGATTATTTAGTTATCCTCAAGGGGACTGAAAATTTGGATTTAAGACCGAAGCCAAAGCCCGGGGATTGGATGATCGATCTAGTCCCTATCTAATAGTGGTGACGATTCGATCGCGGCAATCGCGGGAGCTTTCGCTTCTGTCTTAAATCCAAATTTTCAGTCGCGTTGCGTTATATAGAGATTTAAATCATCCTTTGAATTCTCACAGAACAAAACACAATAGTCTTGAGTGGTATGAGTAGAGATTGATAATTCAAACACTCACAATGGACCTTATCGATTGAGAAAATTATGACCAATCTGCGATAACCAGTCATCGCATTTGTGCCTTTCTTGAGATCCTAGAAAACGAAGCGGAGAGTTTGATGATTAAGCAATTGTTTACTGTATTCAGTCTATTGGCTGCTGCAGATGAATCATTTAAAATGTTTCTGAGTCTTTACGTCCTCAGGAGCCAAAAAGCGCTATTTCTTACGATATAGAAGAGGTTAGGTACTCTAGCCTGACTGCAGATGCAACTTTGGCTGGTACTTTAACCCTTCCCAGGTCCGAAAAACCATCTCCTGCTGTTTTACTCATCGCGGGCTCTGGCCGAGTTGATCGTGATGAAACCGTGTTTGGACACAAGCCTTTTTTGGTCTTAGCTGACCATCTTACAAAACAAGGTTTTGCAGTATTACGCGTAGATAAGCGTGGGGTGGGGCAATCCACGGGAAATTATGACATTGCAACTACTGAAGATTTTGCAGCTGATGCATTGGCTGGTGTTGAATATTTGAAAACCCGGAAGGAGGTGGATGCAGAACGAATAGGTTTGATTGGTCATAGTGAAGGAGGGCTAATTGCCCCAATGGTGGCGGTTAAATCAACTGATGTCGCTTTTATCGTGTTGATGGCAGGCCCCTGCGTAACTGGTGAAGCAATCCTTTATGCGCAAGAAGCTCTAATTTCTCGCGCTATGGGAGTTGCAGAAGAACAGATAAGGCATCAACTTGAGTTTCAGAAACAAGTTTTGTCTATAATCAAAAATGAACCTGATCTTGAGAAAGCTAGGGAGTTGCTAGGGCTAATCGTTGCGAAACAGTTAGCCAATTTACCTAAAGAAGAACAGCAAGCAAGTGCTGAGGCCATGGAAGCACAGATGCAGCGTTGCAACTCAAGATGGCTTAGATATTATTTGACCTACGATCCGGCAATCTCCTTAAAGCTCCTTAAGATTCCTGTTTTGGCCATCAATGGCGAGCTTGATACACAAGTTTCTCCCAAACAAAATCTTCCTATCATTGCCAAAATTCTTGAAGAATCTGGGAATCAAAATCATAGGATTATCGAATTTCCAAAATTGAATCACTTCTTTCAAACATGTGAAACTGGATCCATTTTAGAGTACGGGCAAATTGAAGAAACGATTGCGCCTGCAGTTTTGGATATCCTATCTGACTGGATCCTGGAAACCACTGCTAACTTTTGAAAAGTATCCGTATCTGCGTGCTGCGACAGGCGATCCACTACGCTGTACTCCTTCCACCCGTCTAAAGGCATGTGGTTCGTCGCAAATCTTAAATATTATCTATCTCGCGGCGCGCCTGAGGGAGGGTAGGGGACAAGTTGGGTTAGTAGGAAGGTTTCTGTTTGGAAAAGTGTTATGCCTTGTTCTTTCAGAGCACCTTCACAACAATTCATCTTGAAGGAAGTGCTTTCCACCATTTTAGGAATGAATCGTCATCGATCTCTTGAGGTGCATATTCCTGTCCTCGATTATAATCGAGTCCGATAAACCCAATATTCGGGTTGAAGGCTTTCAATGCGGCTTCCATCTCTTCCACATTTACTTTTTTATTGTCGATTAGAACGACAATCTTGGGGTGATATCCTGTTAGCTTAAGGAAGGAAATTAAGACAGCCCCTTTATCCGATTTATTAGTGAGCACAACCCCTTCGTCGTATATGGGCCGGCTATTGCAATACAATGGAAAATCATTAAAAATAAAAGGCTTAATATTTGGAAAACTTGATGCAAAATCCATCCTGAATGACTTTAATGTGGTATTAAACCATTCTTTAGAATTAAGCCCATACAGATCACCAGAGAGCGCAGCTGAAAAGGCGAGAACCTTGATTCCCCTTTTCTGGAGACTCTGTATAACATCTGCAGTGCACTCTTCAACTGCTCTTTGTGGTTCAGCTTTTGTTGCAAGCCCAATTAAAATATTTTGCTGTTCTTTCGAAAGATCGCTCATCACGATCTGCATCTCTTTTGCATGTTTTTTTATATTCGGAATAAACATCGCCGGATGATCTACAAAAAGTAAGGTATAGTTTACATCAAACAGGACTAAAATATCCTCGGGGGGATACCGGTTTAAAATAGGGGCAATCTTGCCATCAATTTCTTTAAAAGAGTTGAGTATGCGTCCTTGTAGAGGCGCAATATTGGTCAAAGCCACCATAAATACAGCAAGTATTGTGAAACTATTCATTTTTTTTCATATTTTAAGCCTATGCCAATTGATTATAGTCGATGCAATTTATATAACGGAAGGTTTTGTTTAGAAATTCATTTTTTTATATAAAACACAACTTTGTTGCATAAATGTTTGAATTTTACCACAGAGATGGGAAACCACTCAGAAAAATTCCTTAAATTCAGGTCATTTGCGAAAAAGTGCAGAAAATCTAGAAAGCTTTTGCCTTTATAAATTTGTTATACAGCCATGCCAGGAGAAATAAGCCGATAAATCCATCTAGGAAGCCGAAGATTAGCCCCAATATGGAGCCCCAACCTGAAATGGAATAGCCAATATAAATATCTCCCATGAGGACAAGAAAAGTTTTAGCGTAGCCGGTGTCGATGGAAATGATGGTGGTGAGAAACATGCATAGTCCCCAGATAATTCCACCGGCGAGCCCTAATTTTACTGGATGTAACATAAATTTTTTTGTGTTAAAGCACTCTTAAATTATCAAATAGATTATTTGTTTTTATTATCTGTTCATTCTCCTGTTTGTTTTTTTTAGGTGAACAGCAGGTCTGATGAGATGTGTTGTCATGCATAGGCAATCACTATGCCATGAGCGTGCCACAGAGGTCAACTTGTTAGTGAATTTTTTTAGTTCACTTGAGACTAAAGCAATTGCATTGCAGCATGTTAAGAAAGTGGGGTAAGCAGGACTTGAACCTGCGATCAACGGCTTATAAGTCCTATTCCCTGTAAAACTCTGAACGACATAGAGTAAACCAGAATCATTTCTTCCTCTCAAGTAGATGAGTGAAGAAAATTCAGAAAAGTGCAGGTCATTTGCGTAAAAAATGCGGAAAATGTCATGAAAAAAACGAGAAATCTTTAGAATAAAGTCCCAAAACGAATAGGATCGGGTTTTAAAGCCAAAATTAGGAAGGGGATTATGGATTTAAGCGAAAAGGCCCTTGATTATCTTGAAGAGCACATTCCAGAGCTTGCTGAAGTGGCATTCAAACAAGCTTATTGGGCAGCCCTTGCATCTGGCAGTAGTGTCCTTGTGAGTGAAAACGGAAGCCTTGTGGAGGTATTTCCTGATGGGAGGCGTAAGTTTATAAAGAAACTACCCTCTTGGACACCCGTGAAGCGTGGACAAAAGTTGGATATCCGATGAATGCAAGTCTTCCGCGCCTTCGTATGTTCGCAGGGCCAAATGGATCGGGCAAGAGTACATTCAAAACCATGATCCGCCGGGAATTGCTAGGTATTTATATCAATCCAGATGAGATTGAAAAGGAGATAGCTGACTTCGGATTTCTCGATCTTGATGCTTATCATGTGACAACTTCAAAGGAAGAGATTCTCAACTTCTTTAACCAATCGCTTCTCTTAAAGCAGGCAGAATGCCTTGATGAGACGGGTTCATTGCGGTTTAATGACAATAAATTGAGTTTTCATGAAGTCATGGTCAATGCTTATTTTGCTTCCGTTGCTGCTGACTTTATTCGTCAGAAGTTAATCGAATGCTCAAAGTCTTTTACTTTTGAAACCGTCATGTCCTTTCCTGACAAAATAGAGCTTCTTCGAAAAGCTCAATCTAGAGGGTACCGTACTTATGTAGCAACCGAAAACCCTAATATCAATATCTCAGGTGTGCGTTATAGAATGAGCCGAGGAGGACATCCCGTACCAGAAGATAAAGTTGTAACGCGCTACCACCGCTCATTGGACCTATTGATGCAGGCTGTCCAATCGACCCACCGCGCATACATTTTCGATAATTCAACCCATGAGCACATCTGGCTTGCAGAAATCACCAATGGGTATTCTCTCGAAATGAAAACAGATCAAATGCCCGCTTGGTTTAAGCAGTCTTTATGGGACAAGTTTCAAAGCGTCGCTCCATGATTGTCTAAGCAGCAGAAAGTTTTCTAGTATGCAAACCATGTTTTTATAGCTTAAAGCATAAAAGTCTTGCTCGAGTATTTCCCGAGGAGTTTGGACATATTTATCTGACGTAAAATCTTCAGCACAGTTCTCGATCAGCTCTTGGGCGCCTTGTAGGGTCATTTCAGGATGGCATTGGAAGCCATATGCATAGGGTAGATAACGAACGATTTGACGGGGACATCCTTCACTTTTGGCTAAGACTACCGCTTCCTTTGTTAAACCAGGCATGTCGCTATGCCAGTGAAAAACCGCAAGTTCTTGTGGTAAGTTAGCTAAGAGAGGGTCTTGCATACCTTTTTCCGTAAGCAAGATTGGGAAAATTCCTATTTCCTTATGGAGACTGCGCTCCGCGTGTGCTCCCAATGCTTCGCCTAAGAGTTGTGCGCCCAGACAAAAACCAAAGACAGGAATCTTTGCTTTTAATGCGCTACGTAATAGCTCAACCTCATCTTTTAAATAAGGGTATTTATTGAGATCTGAGGCAGCGCTCTGTGGTCCACCCAAGAAGAGCGATTTTAGGGTGAATCAGAAAATTTTTTAAGCTAGGGCTTAAGAATCAGGGATCAGTTCTCGTTTGGAAATAATCTGTTCTTCCTCCTCTTTCGAGGTCTTATGAGGACACCGATGAGGAGAACGGCTTTTGTTTTTCAGAGCCCGAAGTTCCTCCGTCCTTGAAGCGTTTTTTCCATTTACGAACAGGTCTGACATCGCAGCCATACAATGATCGCTTCTAAAAGGATTTTTTCTCGATTTGTTCTAGCTTAAAAATTAAGTCAGGAATGACAACTTCCAAAGACTTTAATGCAAAAATAAGCCTTGTATTATCCTCAAGTCGCAAATCCTGTCTGAATAAAAAGAGGATTTTCGAAATTTCTTTTCCATTTTATCCCTTTGCGATGCGTTTTGCTAATTGGCTAAAAATAAGAGCGTGAAACGGGTAAAGACTATACCAATAAAACCTACCCCAGACTCCATTGGGACGAAATGATGCTGTTTGTTTCAGAGCTCCTCCCGTTTCATGAGGGATGATCTCAAATTCAAGCCATGCTTCACCTGGCAATTTCATTTCAGCATAGAGAAGTAAGCGTCGATTTTTCTCATCCGCTAATAAAACGCGCCAGAAATCGAGAGCGTCTCCTACTTTTAGCCGCGTTGGATGAGTCCTGCCTCGACGCAGCCCAATTCCTCCCACCAATTTATCCAAAAAACCCCTAAGTTTCCAAGCCCAATTCATCGCAAGCCAACCTCGATCTCCTCCTAGAGACCAAATCCGCTTTTGCACTTGTTCTATAGGACAACAAAAGGGAATTCTGCGTTTATCGCTCAAGATGCCAAATCGAGGAACCTGGACGTAAATGGAAAGATCTGGATTTAAAGTGGTCCCGCTTAAAGTATCTTTCCAGCTTGAAGGCACCCAATCTTCTTCAATGCGGGTGAAAGCAAGTTTAACAGCCTCTTCGTAACTGAGAAGTTTTCTCGGGAAAAGTGATGTGATTCGATTTTCTTTGCATATGACATTATTCATTAAGCTTTCGACAAGGAAACGGGCAAGTGAAAAGCTCGTACTCGTTACAAAAAATAGCCAATAGGAAGAAAGGCGTGGGGTAAGGACAGGAACAGGGTAGATTTTTCTCTTTAACCCTCTGATTTTCGCGAGCTTCAGCAAAAGGTCTTTGTAACTCATGACATCGGGCCCTCCAATTTCAAAAGATTGGTTAAAACAAGCTGAGTTACCAAGGATCAGAGTCAAATAAGTTAAAACATCTCGTACAGCGATGGGTTGAGTTAATTTGTTAAGCCATTTAGGAGCAATCATAACAGGCAGTTTTTCAACCAAATCTCGAATGATTTCAAATGAAGCGCTTCCGGATCCAATGATAATGCCCGCCATTAGGATGGTCACAGGAACTTTTCCCATCTTGAGAATTTCTCCTACCTTTTTTCTCGAGGTTAAATGACGGGAAAGATGGGCTTCATTTGAGAGACCGCTTAAGTAGATGATTTGTTTCGCTTGCGTGTTTTCCAAACGGCTTACAAAATTTTTTGCAGATCTTGCTTCTAATTCAGAAAATTTTTGCGAATAACTCATTGAATGGACTAGATAGTAAGCTGCAGCGATATCATCCGGAATCTTTAGCAAAGAGGAAGGATTCAGCAGATCCGCTTCAATGATATGAAGCTGGGATTGAAATTTCTTAGGAGTTTCAATTCGGTAGCGGCTTCTTACCAGCGCATAGACCTCGTGCCCTTCTTCTATCAAACGGGGAAGAAGGCGCGTTCCAATATACCCATTAGCTCCAGTAAGTAAGATTTTCATAACCCTCTCTTTAAAATATCTATAAGCTAATAGTCCACAAGTAATCTATGAAATTGCAGGAATATCTCTCCAACGCGTAACTATTCCGAATTTTTTTGATGAGGCGTCCAATTCACATAAATCATTAATAATAAAACCATTTCAACGACCAACCTCTTAATCTCTCCTAATTGTTCACTATTTTTGTCTGTTCAATATATAGTGCATCAAAAATGCTCAAAGATCTCTATGGGATCTGGTAGGTAACTACGCAGTTAGAGGATTTTTCCGAACAAGCGCTTGCTGAATTTGCTTTCCTCTCAGCAGCTTCCGAAATTGCTGCAGATATTTCAGAAACAGTTGTCAAATTGGATGAATCAGGCTTCTCTCGCTGATTGGTCTAAATTAGAAGCTCAAGATCCGGCGGGTAAATTGAGGAAGCTTGGTTTTGAAAAGATGGTTGCTACGAGAGATTGGAAAAAGCATTAGGACTTAGAGACTTATACCCAAATGCATTCAAGAGTTGGTTTTTGGCTGTGTCGGCTTCGCGGTAAATTTTTGGTCTTCATTGGTGCCTTGCATCCTCCGGCAATGGTCACTCACTCCAAACACAAAAATTTGCGCGGCCTTCTTGCCAAATTCCCAACTTTTGAATGCATTTGGGTATATTCCTTTGCAAAACAATTCTATTGTTTCTTTACTTTTTATCGAGAAGAAACTTCCTTTTTTTTCTCGATGAAACATCGAGTGTCGTAAATGAGATCAATTTTTGAGATAAGACCATCCTGAAAGCTTAGGTGTGATGCAGCGCGCAAAGGCTCGGCGAAGCTCGGAATTTCTACATCATAAATGATCACGGCTTCATTTTCTGAGCCAAATTTCGCTCGAATTGTTAAAGACTTAAAGATGGCGGAGAAGCCTGTGGCAGCTTTAAGGACTGTCTCTTTGCCTATTACCTGCTCTTGGGGATCGGTAAAATGAATATTAGGATGTAGGTATCGTTTTAATTCTTCAAGATTTTTCTTTCCGAGTGCCATATAATAGGCTACTGCTATGGCTGTTGTGTCTTTCATCGATTTTCTCCTTTTGGCTTTGACATTTTGAATTGATTATAGTAAACTATATCTAATATGTCAAAACCTAAAAAAAGACCCTACCGGTCTACATCAAGAAATGCACAAGCTGCGCAGACAAGAAAGCGTATCCTCGAGGCCGCCAAAAATCTTTTTGAGTCAGAGGGATTCGAATACGCAACAATTGAAAAAATAGCCCAAGTAGCGAATGTGGCGATTCCTACTGTTTACTCCCTTTTTCAATCTAAACGAGGCGTTCTTCGGGCCTTAATGGATGAAGTTTTTCCCAAAGATCAATTTGAAGCTCTTGTTGAAAAAAGTAAAAAAGCCACGTCTCCAGAAGAGAGACTTCTTTATTCTGCTAGAATTGCGCGTCAAATGTACGATGCGGAACGGGCTCAAATGGAAGTGTTTCGAGGAGCTTCCGTATTATCCCCTGAATTCAAAGAGCTTGAAAGAGAAAGAGAGAGGCGGAGGCATGAACGGCAAGAAGTGACTATAAATGCAATGGCAGAAGAACACTCTCTTGCCAAAGATATGAGCATGAATAGAGCGCGTGACATTCTGTGGCTCTTCACTGGGCGTGATACATATCGCATGTTAGTGATTGAGCAAGGATGGACATCTGAAGAATATGAAAAATGGTTGGCTGACCTACTTGCCAATACCTTGATCATTGGAAGAAATCAGCCATTCTGAATATTAGTTCTTATGCTCGTGATCTGCGAGCAGTTCATCAATAATACGCCGACATTGTGAAGATTCGGTGTTATTTGGATTGGTAAAGCCAGCTGCAACCACCAAAGCTTTCCACAAAGCCCAACCGCGTGCACGAGTCCACGTGTCTTTATCCAAAGAAAGGATTCTTTGAAAAGTTTCCCTGCTTTTACCATGAAACAACGTCCAGTTGATTGCAAGATCACATGCAGGGTCGCCTACGGCTAATTGTCCAAAGTCGATGACAGCACATAAGTTGCCTGCTTTTACTAGAAGATTACCAGTACTGATATCACCGTGTACCCATACGGGAGGATTCTTCCAAGAAGTGGAAAGAGCTATTTCCCAAACAGCAGTGGCAGCAGAAGTATCAATTTGGCCTTCCATGGAAGCGATAGCTTGACGCGTTTCAGCATCATAAACTGATAGCGATCCAGCTCGGTAGAAGCAATGCGCTCCAGGCTTTGGTCCTCCTGTTGTATCGATTCTATATAAGGCTATCAAAAAGTTGGCAAGATCAGCCGCGAATACGGTTAGATCGCTTATTGGTGCTGAATGAGCACTTTTCCCTTCAAGCCATCTGTAAATAGACCATTTCCAAGGATATCCGTGCTCAGGCTTACCCATTGCTAAAGGAACAGGAATAGGCAATGGAAGGTTTGGAGCTAATTTTGACAACCATTGGTGCTCCTTTTCTATCTGTAATTCATAATCAGCAGCACTTGGCAAGCGAACAGACATATCCTTACCCAGATGAAAAGTTCGATTATCCCAGCCACTCATTGCCACGGGTTCAATATGTAGACCTTTTCATTGAGGAAATTGAGAAGCAATCAAACGATGTATAAGGAAGGTGTCTATAACTACATTCAGGTCGCTCATTTGTCTCACTTCCACAAAGAAAATTTTCTTGTTAATTCAGATACTTTTGTCCAATCACCAAATAGGACAATCCCATAATAGACAAGGTCAGCTTCTTTAGTTTGTTTTGTTCTCTCTATCTGCTCTAAGTAAGTCCCGACAGTCATTGTGTCGGTGAAATCTACGCATTGAATCCCTGCTTGTTGAGCTGCTAGCCTTAATGCTCTTATTTTATTTGAATTGGCTTTCAAAATCATGAAAGGCATTTCTGATATATTAGGATGGCTGCCTTCATCGGCGTCGACATAATTGGTTAGGTGCAAAGGCTCTTTCCCAATATCAGACCCAAAGCCGATACACATGTGCGCAAGCGCATTCATGATAACACCAGGCTCAATTTTTTCATTCATGACGGCGACTAATTTGTTTGCGAACATATGGGTCTCCTAAAGTTCAAAGCGGTTAAAACTGTTTTTCCAATTATGCTCGATAGCTTCCATGGCTAGAGGGAGGTCTTTACGTATCAAAGCGTCGATGATTTGCATGTGCTCGTCGTAGGAAAGAATTGCGTTTTTTATTTTTTCAAAGTAATAAAGATCAAGTCTTTGTAGTTTCGTTTTTAATTCAGATATGATTTTTTCTAATTCTTGATTGTTTGAAAGTTTTAGATATATCGAGTGAAATTCGTAGTCAGCTTCCAGGGCAGAAAGACGATCTTTCGCTTTCATTTTCTCCAAAAATCGCTCGTTCGCTTCTGCCATATTTTGGATGTGCTTTTCTGTGATTGATCCAAAAGCTTGACTTAACGCCAAGCGTTCCAATGTCCAAACAATGGAATAAAGATGAAAAGCATCGTGAAAATCGATCGAACTTACAAGGGTAGAGCTGTTTGGCTTTGTCTTGACTAATCCCTCATCTTCAAGACGTAGTAGAGCTTCTCGAACAGGAGTACGACTGACACCTAACTGAGCTGCCAATTCCTTGTCTTTCAGTTGTGATCCTGGTGCAAGGGTCCCATCTAAAATCCAATTACGAAGCCTTGCATACGCTTCTTGGCGTACAAACGTGCGCTGGATTTTGTTTTCCATATGAGCCGTCCGTTAATGTTTGATATGTAATATATCAGATGAGCAGTCTTTTGAGAAAGATGCAAAATTTTTTTGCGTTCAAAGTGTTATACTCTAGTGAGGTATCTGATCTTTGAGACGTCGAGGATGCTTGTTAAGATGAAGGCGAAGATCTTGGTCAACGAGATCGTTGAGAGTCAACTTGCGTGCTTTATTATCTGGAACCGGCTAAGCATTGAGGATGGCAGTTTTGGTTTCTCTGACCCAGTTTTTTGCTTCATTGAGAATGCGGCATTTTTTTCTGATTGGTTTGGCGTTTTTGCGACGTACTTCGGCGTGATAGGTAATAGACCCATCTTTCTTGCTATATTCACTGCTTCTTTAAATGTTTTTCTTCATGATATCACCTGAATGATGAATCTAGAACATTTTGGGAATCAGATGAGCAATACGTTGCTCCCGGTGGTTCTTGTCGTTGCTAATCAGTTTTCTTTGATCTTGCAGAATGCGAATTTACGCAATTTTTCCGCATTTGAGGAAAAAATTGACGCAGTTTTTGAGGGATGTTTTGAAAAGCGAATGATTCTTGTTGGTTCCAGTGATTTGCGTAAAAAGTGCGGAAAAGCCGAGTTTTAATGAAAGTCTGCATGAGTACCTCAGGTTAATGTTTCTTGTACCAGAGTTACTTAAGAAAGTGGGGCAAGCTGGACTTGAACCAGCGACCAGCGGGTTATGAGTCCGCTGCTCTAACCAACTGAGCTATTGCCCCTCATGAGGAGAGATGATAGCGGAGGGCGGAAAGAATTTCCAGTGAGAAGTTTAGGGGAAAAATATTTTTGCATATAACTCGAGTGTGATTTATAGATGGCATTTGGGCTGTTTGTAAACTTAAGGTTATTTTGAGCAAGTATTTGACGGTGGTTGCATCTCTGGTGTGTTTTTCTCTTTGCGCAGAGGAAGATAGACTCCTTTCTAGGATTGGGTCTGAGGTGTTGACGAGAGCGGATAATTTGCCGATCGATAGTTTTGCGGATGCGACGGATCCTTATCTCGAAGGTTACATTCAGGCGTTGATCGATGTTAACTACTACGAATATCTTGTTGTGGTCATTGTTAAGAACCACAAGGTCTTTTTAGCGAATCTTCCTAATAACGATTTGCTTGCTAAATCGATTATTTCTTTCGTGAAGGATTTGCCTGGGGTGAAATCGGTTGAGACGACGGATGTCACTAAGCAGGAATTGGAAGCGCGAAAGCAGTATGTTGAGCAGCCGAGAGTGGGGGGTGTTTGGTTCCCTCAGTCGACTGTTTTATTTGCCCCGCTCGTTGCGGATCCAAGACAACCTGTTAACTCTGCGGCCCTTAGGGTGGGAGACAAGGTTTGCGGTGATGTTTGCGCTGCGGTGTCTTTGGGGGATGACTTTCCTGTTTTCCGTTGGATCGATATCATGCGCTGGCATGGGGATTTACAAATCGGAATTGAAGCGGGAATTTGGTCTGTTTTTAATTATTCTAATATTCCTCACAAGCCACGGCATGAGACGTGTGAGCTTGTGAATACGGATTTTTTAGTGGGGATTCCTCTGACGTATGCGTTTGATCAATGGTCTTTTCGTTTGAGGATTTATCACATTTCTTCTCATTTGGGCGATGAGTTTCTTTGCAATCATCGCAGGGAGTTGAAAAAGCGCAAAAATCCAAGTATGGAAGCGATCGACTTTTTCTCTTCTTATCAATTTTCAAGCGGCTTGAGGGGCTATTTTGGCCCTGGTGTTGTTTTTCATAGTGATCAATCGTTTAAGATTAAGCCGTTGTATGTTGAATATGGGGTTGAGTTGAGAATTTTGGGCAGCAGGTTTAATTACCATAGACTTTATGGGACGCCGTTTTTTGCGATCCATTTGGAAAACTGGCAGCAACGGCATTGGGATTTGGATATGACGTTTAAGTTGGGTTATGAGGTGAGTAAGCTGCAAGGTGTTGGGCGTAAAATGCGGCTTTATATCGACTACCATCACGGTTTCTCTTACGAAGGTCAATTCTTTAATAGGCGAACTCAGTACGGTGAACTGGGCTTTTCTTGGGGATTTTAAAGTTATTTTCTTTTAGTTATTTAATCTTATTTTTTAGTATAATAAATACAAATTAATGAAATTAGAGTTGTTTTTTTACTCTATTAATATTTTAAATTTGGAGTTATTATGTCTATAAATGTTAATGATTTAAGTTCTGCTGTTTTGTTGTTGGAAAGCGATTTCAGGTATATAAGAAGTAAATTAAAGGATCTTGATTTAATTAATTTTAATAAGCAGCTAAACGAATGTTGTTCACGGGTTTTTGATGATTGTCTGATTTCAAATAAAAATTCTATAGATTCGAGTGAAATGAAAGAAAGATTAGAGGTTATTAAGAAAAATCTTGAGTCTTGTAAAAAGGTGGGACAGATTCAGGGGGGTGAGAGCAGGCTAGATTTTGTGGGTGAGAGAATTTCGGAGGTGAATGTTTTAGTCGGGGAAAAACTTTCTCAATTAGGAGAGAAAGTTTGTAAATTTGATCGCAATTTATCGTTTTTAAGTAATCTCATCGATTCGCATATTGAGTTTCGAGAAATCAACAAACAACTGTCTGAAATGCTTGCTAGTGACACGGAACCTGCTCAATTCAGTGGGGATGTAGTGCTGCTTGAAGCTAGATTCAATGAGTTAACTAACGACAAATCTTTGAAAAAACACTTCGATATGCACCATAAAACGGATAATGAGGGTTTTCTTAAAGGGATTTCGGAAATGAAGTTGCGCGCACAATCTGAGCTATTGCTTAAGGGGATTGTTTTCATTCTGGAAGGATTAAAAGCGGGAACTTCTGAGACAAGTGCATTTGAGCAAGTTTTTGCGCAATTTCCGCCGAAATTGCAGTGGGCAGTCTTTAAAAACGCAGGGATTGTTGCAGAGGAGTTTCCTTTAAATTTGGAGATTGTTCAGCCGAAATTTATGGCTCATCATTCGCTTAAACCGATGCAGGGTGCTCTCGATAGAAGAAATGCACAGGTGGGAGGAATTTTATTTAGACATGCGTGCAATCTATTCCTCGACCCAGAAAAGGCTTTTGTTGCGTGTGTGATGGCTTTAGAGGGGTATGAAGATGCTCTTATTGGACAAAGTGTTGCAGAAGGTTTAAGAACGAAATATTTGAGCGATGCGCAAGCTATTGAAAAAAAGCGAATAGATTCTAGTCTAACAGATCCTTTTGAAGGACTGAAAGGGATCATTGGGTTGAATTCGAAATCAGAAATGGATGAAAGCTCGCGTAGAGAAAGGATACAACAGCTGTTATTGGATGCAGAAAAGCGCGGTCTTCGCCTTCATGGGCCGAAAGGGGTTTATTTTTGGGTATGGTTCCTAGCACATCAGAAAGATCCTTCAGTAGGTGGGTTGACTTTCGGCCAGGATAATGCTCACAAAAATTCGGATCGATTGATTCAAGCCATTGATGAGGCAACGTCGACACCTTCGCAGCTTTTGCAGCGTTACGAATCAATCGAGATCCGCTCGATGAGAGCACTCAAGACAGAGCTTGAAAAGGTCAAGGCGCATTCTTTGAATTCCGAGACCCAACAAGATATTGTTCATGCGATTCTTCTCGCTGCTCTGAATGGAGGAGTTGTCCTCAATGAGCCTCGAGGGGTTTATTACCATGTCTGGGCAATTGCGAATAAAATGGACAAACGGGCTCGTGGAGATAATTGGGGAAGAGACAACGCTTCCAAAAATATAGACAGGCTTCTTCAGGCAATTGATCTATCTCAGAAGGTGTCTACAATGTAACGTTCTGTCGATTTTCGGGCTCTTTTGAGCGAATAATTTCGAAAATCGACGAACTCTGACTTTGCAGATACTCTTTTAGTAGAATCACTGGATGATCGCGAACCCTTCTGAATAAGGAGGGTAGTTGGGGCCGATGGAAAGCGTGTTAGAGAAAAAATGGCGATAGACTTTAAGTCCTTGCTCGGCATTGCTAACACAATAGAAGCAGTTGCTCACCCATTCTGAGCCTGCAATCGTCTTGGATTCCTGATTGCAGCGAAACCGGGAATTGATTTTGGCGCGCCAGTAATCAGGATGACCGAAAAGAAGGACGGGGGTGGGAGCGACGGAGCCTACTTTGCGCCGCACTTCTTCCAGGCATTGCTCGAAATCCGTGCCGTAGCCTCCTGTAAGGATAATGGGGAAATCGAGATTAAATTCTGATTGCCGTTCGACGAGTTTGTCGAGGCGGTAGGTCATCTTGGCTTCAATATAAGGATTTTGTTTCTGTTCCTGGATATTGAGGTTGCTACTGTTGCGGAAGTCGACGATGTTTGCGCAGGAGAGAATGCCCACGCGTTTGGCGGCGCGGTTTCCTACTTCCATAAGGCCAGGACCGCCTCCCGTGACGAGAGCGATCGGCGTTTCGGAATTGAGTAGGGGATGGTTGAACTCTGAGCGCATATCGATGATGCCGCGTAGCATGGCGATCAACTCATCCTCAAAATTTCCATGCAATAGTGTTGACCCATAAATTCCGAAGGCTGTGGATTTGATGAAGGTGTCAATCTTGTCTTCCGGTACAAACATCCCCGCGTCTTTTCCTGGCTTGGGAACATATTGCAGAATATTGCCGGAATTTTCATCGACCCAATAGACGGGAATGCCGAATTTTGCGAGATCAAGGAGCATCGATCTGTCTTCGTGCGAGAAGAAATTTCCATAGGCGAGTGAAGGATATTTGAAATAAATGCCTTTGAGGCATTTTTGTACAAGATCGCTAAGTAAATGTCGCTTCATGAGGGGGGAAGGAAAGTAGCGTGAGAGGAGAATGCCTTGCGATGTGATGAGGCCGTCTTCAATGCTTTTGAGGAAGGGGTAGTCTGCTTGTTGTTCGATATAGTGTTGCACGAGGAGGGCTTGCTGAGCGGGATAAAACAGTCCTGGAAATTCCGTCTTATGCGTTTTCCTCGCAATCCAATCTTCTGGTTTGAGGGAAAGCATCTGCTCTCCTTTGACGACAAAGACAGCTGCTCGAGAAGCGAGGGGAAGTGGAGCTGTTTCAAAAGCTGTGAAAAGTGAGGAGGGATTTTCAAGACAGGTTTGCAGTTGGTCACGGTCGGTGAAAAAAACGTGCTCGCGATGCGCTTCCAATGTATAAAATTCGATAGGAATCGTCGTGATCTCTTGGTTAGATGCGCCATAGAGTTCATAGACATCGCCTGAAGCTGTCGTGTCGGGCTCAAGAACGTTGGAGCTTGTGTGACTAACTCCCGCGGGAAGAAGGGAATCTACGACTTTACCAAAGGCCGTGCGAATATGAAGCGGGGCTGTGCGCACGAGGAGAATTTCATCTTTGATAACTTTTCGTTGAGCCATGAGCAGCCAACTTTGATCAAGCTGGACGAGAGTGCGTAAACGGAAGGTGGGGTGGGTGAGTGCTTTGCCGATCGTGGGGAGTAAGCCGTAAATTGCTGTTTGATCATACGAAAGAATACCTTCTTGCAACTGCAGAAAAGCGATGGTTCTGCCATCAATTTTTTCAAGGAGCAGCTCATCTTTGCCTTTAGGGCCACCAAGAGAGAGAAGGGGCCTTCCTTGTCTGTCTGCTCTTCCAAACATCCGCATGAGATAATCCGGGTTGCGAACAATGCGCTTTGGGTCTGCTGCAAAGAGTTTTCCGATATAGGAACCTTCAAAAAGATGATCAAGCATTGTTCTTGCAATTTTTCCATAAGCTTTAAGGAGGATGCTCACTTCTGCACATAAATTGGGGCGATCGAGTTCAAAATCAAGAGTAATCCCGTGAAGTCCCAATTGTCCCAGCGCGCTTTTTAGATTGAAGGAAACATATTCTTTGTCAATGCTGAAACCCACAAATGCTGGGGAAATATTCTGGATAAAAAGTTTGACTTGCATCTGGTCGGGCGCTTGGCGATCGGTGGACGTGAGATGGCCATCGGGCGTGACGAGATCGTAATGGGCGGGGAAAAGATAGCTTTCCATGGGGCTCCGTGCCAGATTGTTTTTTTTCATCTTATAGCATTTCTAAAAAATAAAAGGGGAGTGCTCCGAGTATCAGTTGGAGAAACTGGCTCAAGAAATTATTTTTTCGCGTACATAAGTTTTGCAACTGCATCTTGAGCATTATTTTTTTCAGGCGTACAATGAATCTTTGCGGAGGTAAGTGAGAATGATTGATCGCAGCATTGGAACTCATGATGGCTCTTTTCATGCGGATGAAGTGACCGCATGTGCTTTATTGTTGACGTTTGGACTTGCCGATGAAAATAAAATCATTCGCTCGCGCGACCCAATGGCACTAAGTGGTTGCGAGTACGTATGCGATGTTGGCGGCATTTATGACCCATCCAAAAAGCGCTTTGATCATCATCAAGCGGGATATAGAGGTGATTTGAGTAGTGCAGGCATGATCCTACAGTACTTGAAGGAACAGAAAGTGATCGATACGGCAACCTATGATTTTCTCAATGATTCTGTGGTTTCGGGAGTCGATGCGCACGATAATGGCAAAGTTACTTCAGAACCTGGCACATGCACTTTTTCTCAAGTGGTGAGCAATTTTGTCCCTGCAGTTTACGATCCTCCTAGCGATGTACAAAATAAAGCTTTTTTTGAGGCTTTGGACTTTGCTGTCGGCCATTTCAAACGCCTTCTAGAAAGATACAGCTATATTGGATCTTGTCGCGAAAAAGTGGCGGAAAGTATGAAAAGCAAGGAGAAGTTTCTTTATTTTGATGAAGCGATGCCCTGGATGGATAGCTTTTTTGAAATGGAGGGGGAAAATCATCCCGCTTTATTTGTGATCATGCCATCAGGAACGCATTGGAAACTTCGGGGAATTCCTCCGACGATGGATGAAAAGATGAAGGTACGCGTGCCATTGCCAACAGAATGGGCAGGACTTCTCGATCAGGATTTAAAAAAGGCTTCTGGCATTGAGGGGGCGATTTTCTGCCATAAAGGACGCTTTATTTCTGTATGGGAAACTAAAGAAGACGCTTTCAAAGCGCTTGAGCACATCTTATCCCCAACCTGATTAAATCTGGTTTGAGACTGAGCCCTTGCTTATACCCAACGCGATTGAAAATTTGGCTTTGGTCCTAAACCAAATTTTCAGTTGCGTTGGGTATAATTCAACACGGATTAGAGCGATTCTTGAATCCTTTTGATAGATAGGAAATCACATGACAACGGTATTTAGTAAGATCATTGCGGGAAAATTGCCTTGCAAAAAAGTTTTTGAGAATGAAAGAATTTTAGCCATTGAGGACATCGCACCTGTAGCGCCTGTGCATATCCTTATCATGCCTAAGAAAGAAATCCCTAATTTGCAATCGGCGGAGCCGGAAGACATGCCGCTGATCCTTGAAATTGTGGAAGTGGCAAAAATGCTTGCAGATGAGTTCAATATCGAAGAGGGCTATCGTTTGCTGACGAATAATGGGCCGGATGGTGGGCAGGTGGTCTTTCATTTGCATTTTCATTTGATCGGCGGACGTAAACTTTCACATATAGGGTGACCGGATGTCGCAATGGAAATGCGTATTCCTTTCTTTCTTATCATTTTCAGCAATTCATGCATATGCAGAGGAAAAGAAGGCTTTAAATGCACACGAGTATCAAAGAAGAATCTACGCTCATCTCTTATTGGCAGATAAAAATTCAGCGGTTTCTGAAGCAGCTGAAGCTTTGAAGCTCTTTCCTGAGTCGAAACCCCTGCAGCTTTCGTACATTCGCGCTTTAAGCGAAAAAGGGGATGAGACGGAGGCTCTCGAACAATGGACAGAGACAACAATCAAGTTCAAAGACGAGAAGCTCGATAGGCGCATGTTGGAAGTGTTGTCATGGGGCGTCTTGAGCAAGGGAGAGTCTTCTTCGCAGCTGAATATCCGCTTCAATGCCATGCTGGGCGCTGCATTTACAAGAGATGCTAAAGCGATTCCTATGCTCATCGAGCAAATGCGTTCCTCCAATGCGATGCTCCGATCGATTGCCATCAAGTTAGCAACTTCTTTCGCTGATGCGCCTTTGAAGGATGAAATTGTGCGGCTACTCAAAGAGGAAAGGGTGTGGTATGTACGGCTCGATGTGATTCAAGCAGCAGGCATGCTACGCCTATGTGAGGTAAAGACGGATTTGAAAGAAATCATCGGCAACCCACGCACATTAGCCGAAGAAAAGGCTGCGGCGATCGTGGCCTTAGTTAGCATGTACGACAGTATTGATCGTGATGAGCTGCTTTGTTTGGTGAAGAGCGACCGCGCGGGTCTACGCCATCTTGCTTCTGAGGTCATTGTGCATTTGGATTTAAAACAGGAGCTTGACCTTTTGTTGCCTTTGTTATGCGATTCTTCATCCGATGTCCGTATTTCTGCGCTGAATGCACTTGCCTTATTGCGCGTAGAGAAAGTGGACAATGTTGCGGTTCCAGCATTGGTTCAGGAGGCCTTAAGCGATCCTATGCCGGAAGTAGCAATCACAGCTGGGTATGTTCTTCAGCTTTTCGGTATTTCAGAAGGAAGTAAGTGCTTGGCTAAATGGTTGAGGTCTGAAAATGCGGAGTATCGCCGTTTGGCTTCCGCCGCGCTTGGTGCAAGCGGGAAGTATGGCTTAAAGCTCGCGCTTAAAGAAATTCGAGAATCGGCAGATCCTTATGTGAAAGTTAACTTAGCTTTAGGCCTCATTGGACAGAGAATTCAAGTAAGTATGGCTTGCGATGCGATTTACAGAGTTTTTCAAGAAGAAAAAGATATTTTATGGATGTGGGATACCCATAGTAATCCCTTATTTCGCTCTCTTGCGCCGAGCCGGGTAAAGCATATCGAGCATATTCCTCATTATCCAGCAGTTGTCGATCAGCTCGTTCGACTCGATCTTTTGTCTGTCTTGAGCATTTTGCGCTATCCGAAGGCTCAGGCTGCAGTAAAAGAATTTCTGCAAATGCGGACGTGGGGTGTGACTGGAGCCGCAGCAGCGACCCTGCTTCAAGAAGGAGATGAAGGAGGACTTGCTGCTGTGCGCGATCTTCTCAATGATCCCGACGAGAAAATTCAAATCCAAGCTGCTATGATCCTCGCAATGGTAGGTAGCGATCCTTCTGCGGTAAAAGTGCTGCAAGGAGCCTATCCGCTTGTAGATCGCGAAATGAAAGTGCATATTCTTGAAGCTCTTGCGCATATCGGAGATCCAAATTCTATCCCCTTTCTTCTCGATATTCTCAAAGAACCCTTCCAGGTCTTGCGCGTTGTTGCTGCATCTGCTTTAATCCAGTGTTTATATCACTAACTCTGTAATGAGGAAAAAATGGATTGGCGTATTCGAATTCAAGATGTCCAAAAGCATTTGCAGAAGGAAAAAATCGACGGTTGGTTGATCTATGATTTCCATCGAATTAATCCTTTCGCAGGCGATTTTCTTGGCATCGACCCCGATCTTTTAGTCACTCGTCGTTTTTTTTATTGGATTCCTGCTACAGGCGAACCCATTAAAATTTTGCATGTGATTGAGCCTCATGTTCTCGGAAAAGTGCCAGGAAGAACGGAATCCTATTTTAAGTGGCAGGAACTTGAAGCAAAGCTTGGAAAAGTGCTTCTAGGTTCAAAAAGCGTCGCCATGGAATATTCTCCCCGAAATGCTATCCCCTACCTATCCAAAGTGGATGCGGGGATCGTCGATCTCGTCAGAAGCTTTGGTGTAGAGGTAGTTTCTTCAGCTTCTTTTCTTCAATACTATACTTGCGTCCTTGATGAGCAGCAGCTCCAGTTCCATCTCGAAGCAACTACCTTTTTAGATAAGGTAGTGGGAGATGCTTGGGACAAGATTGCAGAATCGCTGCGCAGAGGAGAGAAGATAAACGAGTATCAGGTGCGCATGTTCATCGCAGATCAAATGACGGCGCAGGGGTTTATAGCAGAAGGCTTGCCTATTTGTGCAGTCAATGCGCATAGCGCAGACCCGCATTTCGAGCCGCAAAGGGAAGGATCCAGTGAAATTAAGCGAGGTGACTTTGTGCTTATTGACTTGTGGTGCAAAAAAAAGCATCCTCGCGCTGTCTATGGGGATATCACGCGTGTTGCCGTGGCCGACGAAATAGCTACAGAGCGTCAAAGAGAGGTTTTTTCGATCGTTCGCGCTGCGCAAAAGAAAGCTACTGATTTAGTGATCACTAAATATGCGCGAGGCGAGAGCATTAAAGGCTATGAAGTCGATGCTGCGTGCAGACAAGTCATCGATGAAAAAGGCTATGGCAGTTACTTTACCCACCGCACAGGTCATAATATCTATACAAAAGATCATGGCCCTGGGGCCCATATAGACAGTCTGGAAACGCAGGACTTGAGGGAATTGATCCCGCATACATGCTTTTCCATTGAACCCGGGATTTATATTCCCGGAGAGTTCGGCGTCCGATTGGAATATGATATCTATTTAGGTGACGATGGAAAGGCTCAGGTGACAGGCGGTGTTGAGGATGCTCTTCTTACGCTTTTAACCTGAGTTTTGGGTTCCTTTCATAGAGACTTACTGCATCTTTCGGACAAATTTTGCACATTTTGGCACGTCCATAGTGCTTTCAGCTATTGAACGTGCCAAAATGTGCAAAATTTGT
>Ga0070741_10001943_pt1 | contig 58307 bp, 55 predicted proteins | sample Coa_R1_4_FD_66440 | JGI IMG/M metagenome (GOLD analysis project Ga0070741, IMG submission 66440) | Surface soil microbial communities from Centralia Pennsylvania, which are recovering from an underground coalmine fire - Coalmine... | ecosystem: Environmental > Terrestrial > Soil > Unclassified ... | reverse complement strand
CCAATCCCCTGGGGGCCAACGGCCTGCCCGCGGTCGGAGAGCCGGCGTGTCGCGCGCACATCTTCTACGGCATCCCGGACGTGCTCGGCGCGTCGCGCGCGCGATACGCGGGCCGCGCGGTGGCCGTGGTCGGCAGCGGCCACTCCGCGTTCAACGCCCTGCTGGATCTGGCCCGGCTCGCCGAGATGGCACCGGCCACGACCATCACGTGGGTGGTGCGGCGAGACGACGTGGCGGGAGCCTACGGCGGGGGCGCCGCCGACGCCCTGCCGGCGCGAGGAGATCTGGGTGCCCGCCTGCGGAGCCTGGTCCAGGCCGGGAAGATCCAGGTGGCGGCGGGCTTCCGGACCCACCGGCTGGAGCAGACCGAGCGCGGGATCAGGCTTCACGACGCGACCGGGAGAGCGGTGGGCCCGTTCGACGAGATCGTGGCCGTGACCGGCTTCCGCCCCGACCTGAGCATGCTCGGAGAGCTGCGGCTCGACCTCGATCCGGCGGTCGAGAGCCCTCGGGCCCTGGCCTCGCTCATCGACCCGAACGTGCACCGCTGCGGGACGGTACCGCCGCACGGGGCGGACGAGCTGCGCCATCCCGAGCCCGGGTTCTACATCGTGGGCATGAAGAGCTACGGCCGCGCCCCGACCTTCCTCATGCTGACCGGCTACGAGCAGGTGCGGTCGGTGGTGGCGGAGCTGTCGGGCGACCTGGGGGCGGCCCGGCGCGTGGAGCTGACCCTGCCGGCGACCGGCGTGTGCTCGTCCGCGCCCGGCGTCGCGGAGGCGTGCTGTGGCGCGCCGCCCACCCCCACCCTGATCGCCGGACTGGGACGGAAGCCATGAAGACGATCGCGCGGCTCCCCGTCTCCCGGCTCCAGGCGACCGAGGAGCACGTCGAGGCGTTCAAGGCCCTGGCCCACCTGACGCGGCTGCAGGTGTTCTTCTTCCTGGTGCGCGCCGGGAAGGAGCTGTCGGTCGGCGAGATCCAGGCCGAGCTCGAGATCCCGGGGCCGACGCTGTCGCACCACCTGGATCTCCTGAGGCGGGCGGGCCTCGTCGAGAGCCGGAAAGAGGAGCGGTACATCTACTACTCGGTCAAGCGGGACTCGGTGACGACGCTGGTCCGCCTGCTCACCGCCTGCTGCTAGGAGGTTGCCATGAGCGTCAGGGTTCATCTCCACATGCATGTCTCCGACCTCGCCCGGAGCCGCGCGTTCTACGAGAAGTTCCTGGGCGGCGATCCGGTGAAGGTGAAGCCGGGCTACGTGAAGTTCCTCCCGGACTGGGCGCCGGTCAACCTCGCCCTCTCCGCGGGCGGGTCCGCCGCCGAGGGGACCGTGAACCATGTGGGCGTCCAGGTCGACGCGGTGGACACCGTCATGCAGCACCTCGCCCGGGTGAAGGCGGCCGGCCTTCCCGTCATCGAGGAGATGGGGGTCGACTGCTGCCACGCCAATCAGGACAAGTTCTGGGTTCGCGATCCTGATGGGGTGGACTGGGAGGTCTATCACCTCAACCACGACCTCGAAGGCGAGGAAGACCCGGCCCGGCCGCAGGCGGCGCTTGCCCTCGCCAAGGGCCAGGCCTGCTGCGGTTCGTAACCGATGATCGCTCCGCCCCGCGCGTGGCGACGGACGGCGGCCGCGAAGAGGCCCGCGTGAACGAGCGCCCGACCCTGGGCCGGCGTCTGGCTGCGGAAGGCGTCGGGACCGCGATGCTGCTGGCGGCCGTCATCGGGTCCGGAATCATGGCCGAGCGCCTGGCCGACGGCAACGCCGCGGTCGCCCTGCTGGCCAACACGATCGCGACCGGCGCCGCCCTCGTGGCGCTGATCCTGACCTTCGGGCCGATCTCCGGCGCGCACTTCAATCCGGCGGTGACGCTCGCGGACGCTTCCCAGGGCGGCCTCCCGTGGGCCGACGTGCCCGCTTATTTGATCGTCCAGGTGGCGGGCGCCTTCGCGGGAGCCGCCGCCGCGCACGTCATGTTCGAGCTGCCCCTCTTCTTCTCCTCGCAGCACGCGCGCTCCGGGCCCGCCCAGATGTTCAGCGAGTTCGTGGCCACCTTCGGGCTGCTGGCCGTCATCTGGGGTTGCGCCCGGACCCGCTCCCCGATCGTGCCGTTTGCGGTCGCGGCCTACATCACCGCCGCGTACTGGTTCACGGCCTCGACGTCCTTCGCGAATCCGGCGGTCACGCTCGCGCGCGCGGCCTCCGACACGTTCGCAGGGATCCGCCCCGCGGACGCGCCGGGGTTCATCGTCGCGCAGCTGCTCGGCGCGGCCGCCGCCACCGGGCTGTTCCGCTGGCTGGTACCGTCCCTGCCCGAGACCGCGCGGGACGTGGTGGTCCGCACCCGGTGAACGGCCTCACGCCGGGCGGGAGGGCGTGGCTCGCCGCCATCTGTCTGTCACGCGTGGGCTCGTACATGGTCTACATCGCCTACGCGGCGACGCTTCCCGTCCTCCAGCACGAATGGGACCTCTCCGGCACGGCCGCGGGCAGCATCGCGTCGGCGTTCCAGGTCGCCTACGCGGTCTCGCTGATGGCGTGCTCGACGCTGGCGGACCGGGCGGGCGCCCGCCGCGTCTTCCTCGGGGGCAGCGTGGCCACCGCGGCGGCCGCGGCCCTCTTCGCGGCGCTGGCGCGTGACTACTGGTCCGGGCTGGTGCTCTACACGCTGCTCGCGGTGGCGCTGGGCAGCACGTACACCACCGGCATCCTCCTCGTCGCGGAGCACGTTCCGGTCGAGCGCCGTGGACGCGCGATGGGAGCGTACCTGGCCGGGCACTCGCTCGGTCTGGCGCTCGCGCTGGCCCTGGCCGGCGCCGCCATCCCCCGGGGCGGGTACGTGCTCGCCTTCTGGCTGCTGGCATCCGGCGCCGTCGCGGGCGGCGTCCTCGCCTGGATCGCGATGCATTCCACCGCCAACGTCGTGTCCCCGCGGACCACGACCGAGCGATTTGCGGGCGAGGTGTTGCGCAACCGGCCGGCCATGCTCGTGATCGCGGGCTACTGCTTCCATTCCTGGGAGCTGCTCGGGATGTGGGCGTGGACGCCCGCGTTCCTCGCCGCGTGCTTCGTGGCCGCCGGCGCCGAGCTCACCCGCGGCGCGGGTCTCGGTGCCTACGTGACCTCGCTGTTCCATCTGACCGGCATGCTGGCGGCCCTGGTCGCCGGCGTCCTCGCGGACCGCTTCGGACGCACCCCGGTGATCCTGGCCATGGCCGCGGTGAGCGCCGGCTGCTCGCTGGTCTTCGGCTGGCTCATCGGCGCCTCGCTCACGGTCGTGGTCGGCGTGGGGCTGCTGTACGGCTTCGCCGCGCTGGGCGACTCCCCGATCTACTCCACCGCGATCACCGAGGTGGTGGCGCCCGCCTACCGTGGCTCGGCGCTGGCCCTCCGATCGCTCCTGGGCTACGGCGCCGGCGCCGTCGCGCCCCTGCTGTTCGGCGCGATCCTGGACTGGCAGGGCGCCGAGACCGCGGGGGCGTGGGGCTGGGCGTTCGTCAGTCTCGGCGCCGCCGGCCTGGGCGCCGTCCTTTCCGCCGTTCTTCTCTATCGCACCACGGAGGCCCGAGCGCTCCATCGAGGCGCAGCCCACCGCGAATCCGTTGTGGCCCATTCCTCCCGATGACCCCGGCCAACATCACGACGCGACTGGCGACGCCCGCGGACGCGGCCGCCATCGCCGCGATCTACAACGAGGGCATCGCCGATCGGGTCGCCACCTTCGAGACCGAGCCCCGCACCCCGGAGCAGATCGCCGCGCTCCTCACGGACAAGGGCGACAAGTTCCCGACCGTGGTGGCCGAGCGTGACGGGACCGTGATCGCGTGGGCCGGGGCCGGCGCCTATCGGGCCCGGCCCGCCTATGCGGGCGTGGCCGAGCACTCGGTCTACGTGGCGCGCGCGGCCCGCGGCACCGGCGCCGGCCGCGTCACGCTGATCGCGCTCTGCCGGCTGTACGCCGAGCGCGGCTTCTGGAAGATCCTGTCGCGCATCTTCCCCGAGAACACCGCGAGCCTGGCCCTCCACGAGAAGTGCGGCTTCCGGGTGGTGGGAATCTACCGGCGGCACGGCAAGCTCGAGGGGCAGTGGCGCGACTGCGTGATCGTGGAGCGTTTGCTGCCGTGAGCAAGACGCGCGTCCTGTTCCTGTGCACCCACAACTCGGCCCGGAGCCAGATGGCGGAGGGCTTCCTGCGGGCGATGGCTGGCGACCGGTTCGAGGCCCAGAGCGCCGGAACCGAGAAGACCTCGGTGAATCCGCTGGCGATTCGGGTCATGGCCGAGCGCGGCGTCGACCTCGGTGGGCACACCTCGAAGGTCTTCGACGGGCTCCTGCAGGAGCGCTGGGACTATCTGATCACCGTCTGCGACGACGCCAACGAGCGCTGCCCGTTCGTGCCGGGAGTGGCCAACCGCCTCCACTGGTCGTTCGAAGACCCGTCGCGGGCGAAGGGATCGGAGGAAGAGCGGCTGCAGGCGTTTCGCCGCGTCCGCGACCAGATCCAGCGGCGCCTCGCCGAGTGGCTGAAGACACAATGACACCGGGACGGATGTCCTGCCGGCGCTGAGCCCGGCCCGACTGGTCACGTGCGTCTGCGTGGCACAGGTTTGCGCCCAGATCGGCGCGTACACGTGGCCGGCCCTGCTGCCCGAGCTCATCGCCGCGTGGCATCTCACGAATGGCGAGGCCGGCTGGATCACCGGCCTCTTCTACGCCGCCTACACGCTGTCGGTCCCGATCCTGGTCACGCTGACCGACCGCATCGACCCGCGGACGATCTACCTGACCGGGGTCGGGCTGACCGTCCTCAGCCACTGGGGATTCGCCGCGTTCGCGGACGGCTTCTGGAGCGCCGCCGCCATGCGCGCCCTGGCCGGCGTCGGCTGGGCCGGGACCTACATGACCGGCCTCAAGCTCCTCGCGGACCGGGTCGATCCGGTCCTGATGTCGCGGGCCGTCGCGGGCCACGCCGCGAGTATCGGTGTCGCGGGATCGCTGTCGTTCCTGTTCGCGGGCGCGCTCGACCGCGCGCTCGGGTGGCAGGCCACCTTCGTCGCCTCCGGCATCGCGGCCCTCATCGGATGGCTGATCGTCCTGATCTGGGCGCCTCCCGGCGAGCGGACGCCGGCTCATGACGGCGGCGCCCTCTTCGATTTCCGGCCCGTGCTCCGCAATCGGTCGGCGATGGCGTACGCCCTCGCCTACTGCGCCCACACCTGGGAGATGAACGCGCTGCGCGGCTGGGTCGTCGCCTTCCTGGCGTACGTGAGCGTGGCCACCGGAGACGGCCGGGCCTGGGTCGGACCGACCGTGGTGGCCACCGGGATGGGATTCATCGGCACGTGGACGAGCGTCGCGGGCAACGAGCTCTCGATCCGCCTGGGACGGCAGCGCCTGGTCCGGCTGGCCATGCTCTCGTGTGCCGTCATGGCGGCGGGCATCGGGTTTCTCGGGGCGCGGTCGTACCCGCTGGCCGCCGCGCTGGTGCTGGCCTACGGAGTCCTGATCTGGCTGGATTCGTCATCCCTGACCGCGGGAGCGGCCGGGAGCGCCGATCCCCGGCGGCGCGGGGCCACCCTGGCGCTGCACTCGATGGCGGGCTACGCGGGCGGCTTCGTGGGGCCCATCGTGATCGGGTGGATCCTCGACCGGGCCGGCGGCATGTCCCCGGCCGCGTGGGGCCTCGCGTTCCTGCACATCGCGGTGATCGGCCTGCTCGGGCGACTCGCGTTCGTCGCCCTGGCCCCTCGCGATCTGGTCGGGGACCGCTCGGCCCGATAGCGGCCGGTCAATCGGTCTCGATCGGGAGGCTCGGGTCCTCCGCCCATTCGAGCAGTGACCCGTCGTACAGCGCGAGATCGTCGAAGCCCAGCTGGTGGAGCATGAACAGGTCGAGGCTGGCCGAGATCGCGGCGCCGCAGTAGGCGATGACCCGACGGTCGGAGGTCACGCCCGCTTCCGTGAACCGCGCCAGTGCCTCGGCCGGCGAGACGAAGCGCCTGGTCGCCGGATCGATCAGGCTGGCCGACGGAACGTTCACCGAGCCCGGCACGCGCCCCGGCCGACGATAGGGCGACGGCCCCTGCCCGCGGAACGATTCCGGGGTGAGCGAGTTCACGGTCACGGTGCGCGGATCACCGATCGAGGCCTGCACCGTGACCTTGTCGACGAACCGGCGGGGCCGCGGCCGGGGCGTGAAGGTGGCGGGTGGATACCCCCTGGGCTCGCCGCGCTCGATGGGCCGCCCCTCTGCCTGCCACGCGTCGAATCCGCCATCCAGCACCGCGGCCCGATCGAAGCCCATCGACCGGAGCATCCACCACCCGCGGGTGGCCCACATCATCGACCCGACGCTGTAGAGCACCACGCGGCTGCCGTCGCCCAGCCCGTGGCTTCCGAGCGCCCGGGCCAGCTGCTCGATGGGCGGCATCATGAAGAGCACCGGCGTGTCGCCCGCCGACAGCTCGTCCTGGAGCTCGAGGAAATCCGCGCCCGGGAGGTGCCCGGCCAGGAACGTGTCGCGCCCGGACACCACCCGGAACGGGACTCCGGCGCCCGGCGCGGCCGGCTCGAGATACGTCGTGCAGTCGTAGCAGCGCAGGTCGGTGCGGCCGAGCTCGGCCTGGAGCGACTCGGCGGAGATCAACGCGTCCGGGTCGCGCAGCCTCACGCGCGGTAGCCGGGGCCTCGCAGCAGCACGCCGGGCCGGCGGCCGGTGGGCCGGCCGTGCTCGAGCGTGACCTCGCCGTTGACCACGGTGGCCGCGATGCCCTCCGCCTTCTGCACCAGCCGGCGCGCCCCGCCCGGCAGGTCCTGCTCCACCGTCGGCATCGCCGGCCGCACCCGGTCGGCGTCGAAGATCACGAGGTCGGCCCGGTAGCCGGCCTTCACCAGCCCGCGGTCGGTCAGACCCCACGCGGCCGCGTTGTCGTGGGACAGCTTGCGGACGGCCTGCTCGAGCGTGAAGGCCTGCCGGGCGCGCACCCAGTAGCTCAGCATGTGGGTCTGGAGCGACGAGCCCATCTCCTGGCACACGTGCGCGCCCGAATCCGAGAAGGTGGCGAGCGTGCGCGGGTGCCGGAGCATGCCCAGGATCTGCTCGGGCCGCTCGTTGACCAGCGGCTGCACGTACACCTGGTTGTCGTTGGCCAGCGAGAGGTCGATCATCACCTCGACCGGATGCCGGCCCCTCGCCCGGGCCAGCTCGGCCACGGTGGGATCGTTCCACTCCACGTCCATCATCGCGTAGAGGTTGTCGTAGTCCGGCCGGCGCGGATCGGTGGTGGCCGCGCCGCCGCCCTGGAAGACGTTGTCGCGCGGCTTCATGCGGGCCTCCTCCGCCACGAGGCGCTGGCGGGTCGCGGGATCCGCCAGGCGCGCCTTCTGCTCGGCCAGGGGCAGGCGCCGCAGCTCGCGCCACGCGGGCAGCGCGTCGAAGGGCAGGTAGGACTTCAGCGAGAAGATCGCGTTGATGGACCGGGTCCCGGACTGGCCCCACACGGTGGCGCCGGCGGCCGCGCACTCGTCCAGGTAGTCCAGCTGGTAGGTCCACGGGTTCGGGTCGACGCCCTGGCGGCTCGCGATCGTGCCGAACATCACCGGACGCCCGCTCTCGAGCGCGACCTGCTTGAGCCGCGCCAGGAACGCGCGCTGGGCGGCGCCGCCCGAGATGTCGGGCCCGACCTGGAAGATGCCGGCGCCCAGCCGTCCCATGACCCCCACGAGGCGGTCGACCTCCGTCCAGTCCGCGATGCGGCTCGGCACCGGCGTGTTGTCGGGCGTCACGTGCGTGGTCGAGCGCGAGCTGGAGAAGCCCATCGCGCCGGCGCGGATCGCTTCCTCCACCGCCGCCTCCATCCGGCGCAGGTCGTCCTCGGTGGCCGTCTGGTCGAGCGCGCGCTTGCCCATGACGTACATGCGCAGCGCGGAGTGCCCGATGTAGGCCCCGTAGTTGAGCGCCTTGGGCAGGCGCTCCACCGTGGCCAGGTACTCGGGGAAGGTCTCCCACGTCCAGTCGATGCCGGACATCATCGACTCGGTCGGGATGTCCTCCACCGCGGTGAGGCAGCGCGCGAACCACTCGCGCTCCTCCGGCTTGCAGGGGGCCAGCGCGAAGCCGCAGTTGCCCATGATCACGGTGGTCACCCCGTGCCAGCACGAGCAGGTGCCGATCGGGTCCCACGCCACCTGCGCGTCCATGTGGGTGTGGCCGTCGACGAAGCCGGGAGCGACGATGAGCCCGTCGGCGTCGATGATCCGCTCGGCCATCGAGCCCACCCGCCCGATCTCGACGATGCGGCCGTCGCGCACGCCCACGTCGCCCCGGTAGCGCGGCGCGCCCGAGCCGTCGACGATGATTCCGTTCTTGATCAGGAGATCGAGTGCCATGGGGTCGAGTTCCTCCCTGAGGGGCTCAGCAGGTCTCCCAGGTCTTCGGGTTCCAGTCCACGCCCGGCACGAGACAGGTGACGGGGCTGCCCTGCGCGTTGGCCAGCGCCTGGCAGCTGTTGATCGCGCTGACATAGGCCGCCACGCGCGAGGTGTAGATGTCCTGCGACTTCTGGTCCGGCCACGAAAACCGATCGAACGTGATCAGCGCCTCGCGCGCTCTCGGATGGCCCAGCGCGGCGGACTGACGGTAGAGCGCGTGGGCCTTCGCGCGGTCCTCCTTCACCCCGAGGCCGTAGTGGTACATGCGGGCCAGGCTGTAGAGGTTGTTCTGGTCGTTCTGCAGCGCGCCGCGCGCGTACCACTCCACCGCGGTCTTGCAGTTCTGCGCCACGCCGCGGCCGAGCTGGTACATGTTGCCCAGGTTCTCCTCCGCCTTCGGATCGTTCTGCTCGGCGGAGGCGCGGTACCAGCGCACCGCGGTGGTGAGGTTCCGCGGAACGCCCCTGCCCTCCTCGTAGAGCCAGCCCAGGTTCAGCTGGCAGGTGGCGTCGCCCATCTCCGCGCAGCGGGTGTAGGCGCGTGCGGCGCCGGCCGGGTCACCCGCGTGGAACAGCCGATCGCCTTCGCGGGCGATCGCGACGGCCTCCGGCGCGCGACGCGGGGGCTCGGCGTGGGCGCGCAGCGGATCGGGGAAGCCGCGGGCCATCGCCACCTTGCCCCACTTCTCGGCCTGCGCGCGGTCGGCGGGCAGGCCCGGGCCGCCCGCGGCGTGCATCTTGGCCAGGTTGTACGAGGCGCCGCCGTGGCCGCGGTCCGCGGCGAGCGTCGACCAGCGCGCGGCCTCGGCCCAGTTGCGCTCGGTGCCGATGCCCTCCATGTAGTGGAGGCCGAGCACCGCCTGCGCCTCGACGTGACCCTGTCTCGCCGCGAGCAGGTACCACTCGGTGGCCCTGGGCAGATCCCGCCGGACGCCCTGCCCCATCGCGGTGAGCCGGCCCATGTAGAACTGGGCCACCGGGTTGCCGGCGCCGGCCAGCGGGCCGAAGCGGGCCGCCGCCTCGTCGTAGCGCTTGAGCTGCAGCGCGGCCTTGCCCCGGTTCAGCTCGCCCTCCACGGAGGCCTGGGCGTCGGCGGGCGCCCGCCCCAGCGCGAGCGCGGGCACGGCCACGACGGCGAGGAGCGACAGGATGCGGAGACCGGTCGCGACTCCACCTCTCACGCGACGGCCCTCTCCAGCCGCCGCGCGATCTCGTGCTTGGGCTGCACGCCCACCAGGCGGTCCACCTCCCGCCCGTTCTTCATGACCAGCAGCGTGGGGATCGAGCGCAGGCCGAAGCGGGCCGCGGTCTGCGGGTTCTCGTCGACGTTGAGCGTGACCACCCGCACGCGCCCCGCCCACTCCCCCGCGAGCTGATCGACCACCGGGGCGATCATGTGGCAGGGCCCGCACCACGGGGCCCACGCGTCGACCAGCACCGGCACCGGCGAGCGCTCGACGTCCTGGGCGAAGCTCGCGTCGGTCACCGGCTGGGGGCGGCCCACCGGCAGCGCGGCGCGGCACTTGCCGCAGACCGGCGCCCGCCCGGCCGCGACCTTGTCCGCCGCCACCCGGTTGGTGGCCCCGCAGGCGGGGCAGCGGATCATCAAGGGTTCCACGGCCGGGGCTCCATCGGCCGTCATTCTGCCCCGACCCGCGCGGCGACGCCAGAGGCACGATGCGCTAGAGTGCGCGGGGCATGCTGTTCTTCGCCTCGCTGCTGGCGGACGGACTCCTCGCGGGCGCGGTCTACGCCCTGTTCGCGCTGGCGTTCGTGGTGGTCTACAAGGCCTCCGGCATGATCAATTTCGCGCTGGGGGAATGGGCGATGCTGGGCACGGGGCTGCTCGCCACCGGGCTCTCCGCGCTGCGCCTCGGGGCGATCGGATCTGCCGGCGTCGCCGCCGTGGTGTGCGTGGCGGCGGCGGTGGCCTTCCATCGCGCGGTCATTCGGCGGCTCGTGGGCCGTCCGCTCATCGCGGCGATCATGGTCACCCTCGGCCTCGGCATGGTGCTGCGGGGCGCCGTCCCGCTGCTGCTCCCGACCGCGTCCCTCCCCGCTCACCTGGCCACCGCCCCCCTCACCGTGCGCGGCGTGCCGCTCGCGACCGGCAAGCTCGCGGCCGCCATGGTGGCGATGGTCTGCGTCGCGGCGGTGGCCGCCTTCTTCCGCTGGAGTCGCACCGGGCTCGCCCTGCGCGCGATCGCCGACGACCCGCGCAGCGCCGCCGCGGTGGGGGTGGACGTGGACCGCCACTTCGCGATCGCCTGGGGCCTCATGGCGCTGATCGCCCTGCTGGCCGGCGTGCTCTGGACGTTCGTGGCCGGCAGCGGCTTCGGCGTGGTCCTGCTCGGGCTCCGGGTGTTCCCGGTCGTGATCGTGGGCGGGCTCGACAGCATCGTGGGCACGCTCGCGGGGGCCTTCGGCCTGGGGGTGCTGGAGAGCCTGGCCGCCGGCTATCTCGACCCGATCGTGGGCGGCGGATTCAGCGGGATCGCCGCATACCTGGTGCTGATCGCGGTCCTCTGCGTGCGCCCGTCCGGCCTCCTGGGCCGCCCGCGCGTGGAGCGGATCTAGAAGGCGCGCTCAGCGACGCGGGCGTCGGGACCGCGCGGGCTTCGATCGGCGGGCGGGCCTCCGCCGCCGGGCCGCTCGCTCCGGCCTCCGTGGGCGCGGCGATGCGGCGGGCGGCATGCCCGGCACCGCGAAGCGGTCGCCCACCTCGCCCACGACCAGGAACGGGATCTCCTCGCTGAAGATCGGTCCCGTGCCGGCCCAGCGGATGGTGAGCGCGGTGGTGGTCACGCTGTCGTTGATGCGCAGCCGGTAGTCGGTGTCCGGCGAGACGTCCAGGATCGCGAACTGGCGCGAGGCGACCATCACCGCGGGCGGGCTCGAGAAGGCGCCGTCCGCACCGATCACGCGGGCCTTGCGCAGGCTCACGGTGGAGGGTGCCGACACCAGCCGGAAGGGGCTCAGCGAGACGACGGCGCGCCCGTTCTTCGGCCCGCCGTCGATGAACAGCGTGCCGACCAGGATGCGGAGCGCCATCGCGCCGAGAATCTACACGAGCCGCGCGTCATCGCGCAAGGCGGTCGCGGATCCCCTCGCGCCCGGGCCGCCGCGCAGACCCGCGAGGCCAGGGCCGCGGCCGCTCAGCGGAAGCGGGCGATGACCTCCTTGCCGTAGCGCAGGACGTCGTCGGGCGTCTTGAGCTGGGCGGGCAGGCCCGCCGCGGCGCTGATCGGCACCGCCACCCGCGCGATGCCTTGCCGGGCGAGCGCCTCGATCTCGGCGATCTCGGCCGGCGCGGCCAGCGTGATCTCGATCGCGGCGGGATCGCGGCCGGCGCCCTCCGCCGCGCGCCGCATCTCGTCCAGCAGGCCGGGCGTCGGCATCCGCGCCGGGAAGTAGCCGTCACCCAGCCGGCCCGCGCGGCGCGCCGCCGCCATCGTGTCACCGCCCACCACGATCGGGATGCGGCGCTCGGGCGGCCGCGGCCGGCAGAATACCTGGTCGAACGAGACGAACCGGCCCTCGAAGCTCGCGCACTCCTGGCTCCACAGCGCGCGCATCGCCGCCACGTACTCGTCGGTGCGCGGGCCGCGGTCCTCGAACGGCACCCCCAGGGCGGCGAACTCCTCGGCGAGCCAGCCCACCCCGATGCCGAGCAGCACGCGGCCGCCGCCCGCCAGGTGGTCCAGCGTGGCCACCTCCTTGGCGGTCACCACCGGGTTCCGCTGCGGCAGGATCAGGATCGCGGTGCCGAGCTTGATGGTGCGCGTGGCGGACGCGATGTACGACAGCCAGATGAGCGGATCGGGAATCGGATAGTCCTCGAGCCCCGAGCCCATCCGTCCCGAGGGCGAGTACGGGTAGCGCGACTGGTAGCCGTGCGGCACCAGGACGTGCTCCACCGTCCAGATCGAGTCGAAGCCGGCCGCCTCGGCCGCCTGGGCCAGCTCGACGGCGGCCGGCCCGTTGCTGTAGCGCCCGAGGCTCGCGTAGCGCAGTCCGAACCTCATGAAGGCCCTCCTTGGAGGCGACGGATCACGGACAGGTCAGCGCCGCGAGCGCGGCCGCGTCCGGCAGCGTCGCGAGGCTTCGCAGGTGGTCGAGCAGCCGCGCGATGGACGCGGGCGGGAGCACCACTCCCGAGAGGCGCCGGAACTTCTCCTCCACCTCCTCGCGGGTCACCGGCTGGCCCGGCGTGCCGCGCGCGGCCCGCACCACCTCGTCCAGCACGCGGCCGTCGCGCAGGCGCACCCGCATGCGCGCCTCGGGGATCGCGAGCGACGGGTCGGCCACCGTTTGCACGCGGGCCGCCAGCCCGAGCACGCCCGGATCGGGCGCGGCCGGCTCGCTGAACTCGGCCTCGCCCGCCTGCCCCCGGTCGAGCGCGAGCGCCGCGCAGTAGGCCGCGCTGAACTTCGCCTCGAGCCCGGTGCGCGGCGCCGGGATCGCGGCCACCTTCACCGCGAGCGGGTGCACGTGGCACTCCACCGCGGCGATCGCGTCGGCCGCGGGCGCGGCGTGCGCGCGGATGGCCCGGCCCGCGTCGATGGTGGCGTGCAGGAGGTGGCAGGCCGCGTAGAGCTTGGTGCTGTTGTCGAGGATCTCGAATCGCTTGCCCAGGTCGTCGAGCGCCGGCGCGAGGTCCGTGATGCCGACGAACGTGCCCGGCAGGCCCGCCCGCTCGTCGAGGATGCCGGTGGGGCCGGTGAAGCCCTCGCGGGCCAGCCGCGCGGCCAGGATGCCGTGCATCGCGGCCTTGCCGGGATGGAGCGGCTTGCACATCGTGCCGAGCGACTGCTCGAGCCCGGCGGCCTGCGTCCCGGCGATGCCGAGCGCCCGGCCGAGCTGCTCGGCGCTGAGCCCCAGCAGCCGGCCCGCCGCGGCCGCGGCGCCGAAGTGGCCGAGCATCGCGGTCACGTGCCAGCCGCGATCGGCCAGGGCGGGGCCGATGACCCGCCCGATCCGCGTCTCCACCTCGAACCCGGCCACGAACGCCTCCAGCACCGCCCGGCCCGGCCGATGCTGCCACTCGGCCACCGCGAGGACCGCGGGCGCCACCGGGGCCGAGCCGTGGACGATGGAGGCCAGATGCGTGTCGTCGAAGTCGAGCGCGTGGCCCTGCGCGCCGTTGGCGAGCGCGGCGAACAGCGCGCTGGTGCGCCGGCCGCGACCCACGATGGTGGCCTGCGGCTCGCCCCCCGCCTCCGCGAGCACGGGACCGAGCGCGGCGGCCAGCGGCTCCGTCGAGCCGCGAAGCGCGGCGCCCATCCAGTCGGTGAGGCAGAGCCCCGCCGCCTCGCGCACCGCCTCGGGCAAAGACGGCAGCTCGAGCCCGAGGACGAAGTCGACGAGGGCATCCGCGACCGGGGTGGGCATCCGCTACGAAACGATCACGTGCTCGGTGGTGATGATGAAGGGCGCGTCCCCGGGCGCGATGAAGTTCGGCTCGTCCGCCCGCGTGCGCGCGTACTCGGGGGTGGACGCGGAGACGCGCATCGCCGCGGTGTCGTCGAACCACGTGATCGCCAGGCCGTCGTAGGCCGGGGTCCGCCCCCGCTCGTAGGCGGACGCGCGCACGTGGCTCTGCACGTAGCGGCGGATGACCGGGATCGTGGCGGCGAGCGGCCCGTGGACCTCCTTCCAGTAGCGCTGGAAGTCGGGCACCGCCATGCCGGGCCGCCGGGTCACGAACTCCACGTTCTTGGCCGCGCCCGGCGGCACCGGCCCGTCCTTGATCACGTGCTCCTCGGTGAGGAGCAGCCGCATCGTGGTCCGGTCGATGAAGACCGCCTCGTCCGCCTCCACCGCGGCCATCGCGGGCGTGCCCCGCAGCGCGTGCATCGCCCCCGTGTCGTCGAACCACAGCTCGGCGATGCCGTCGTAGATCGGCTCGCCCCGGCCGTACGCGGCGGGCCGGGTGTGCGATTGCACGTAGCGACGGATGCCGGGCAGCCGCAGGACCGCCTCCGGATGCTTGCCGCGCCAGTAGGCCTGGAAGTCGTGCACCGCCATCCCGGCCCGGCGCTTGAAGAACGACACCGCCTTGATCACGGCCGGACTATACCAGCCGGCCGGCGGCACCGGCTACCGGTCGGCGCGGGCGGCCGCTCTCGGCGCCGGGCGACGACCTGGGCGCGACGCCGCACGCCTTGACGGGTTCCGCGCCGGAGCGCAGTATCGGGGCCCCATGGCGACCCCGCCACGCGGACGAGTCGTCGACGCCGACGGTCACGTGCTGGAGCCGGCCGACACCTGGCTGCGTTACCTGGATCCCGCCTACCGCGATCGGGCCATCCGCATCGACACCGACGACCAGGGCTACGAGGTGCTCCTGATCGACGGGCGATCGCTCAAGACCCTGCGCGGGCAGCTCGGCTCGCTGGGCGGCATCGAGATGGACACCGAGCGCCTGCTCACCCGCGGGCAGGTCACCTATGCGGAGGGCAGCCCCGCCGGCGGCTACGATCCGCACGCGCGCCTCGCGGTGATGGACGCCGAGGGCATCGACGAGGTGCTGCTCTACCCGACGATCGGCATCTGCTGGGAGGGCCACGTGAGGGACCCCGGCCTCGCCACCGCCTACACGCGCGCCTACAACCGCTGGCTGGTGGAGTTCTGCCGGGCGGATCGCGCGCGGCTGCATCCGGTCGCCCACATCTCCCTGCTCGATCCGGACGGCGCGGTGGAGGAGACGGTCCGGGCGCGCCGCGAGGGCTGCGTGGGCGTGTTCCTCTCGCCCGACGTGGCGGCCCGCGGCGGCCGTCACTTCGACGATCCGGTCTTCACGCGCTTCTGGGAGACGGTGCAGGACCTCGACCTGCCGATCGCGTTCCACGTGGTGGTGCGCGATCGCCAGTGGTTCCGGCCGTGGCAGCGCTACGATCCCTCCGACGGCCTCCTCGGCTTCGCGTTCCTCGCCATCGACGTGATGGCGGCCTTCACCCAGATGCTCGCCTCGGGCATGTTCGAGCGCTACCCGCGGCTGCGCTGCGCGGTGCTGGAGGCGGGGTCGAACTGGATCGCCTCGTGGCTCGACCGGCTGGACCACAAGCACCGGGTGATGGCGCACCGCACCCCGATCCGCATGGCCCCCAGCGAGTACTTCTATCGGCAGTGCCTGATCTCCGCCGACCCGGACGAGTCGCTCACCGCGCAGATGGTCCAGCACATCGGCGCCGACTACTTCATCTGGGCGTCCGATTACCCGCACATCGACGCCTCGATGGGCGTGGTACGCGAGCTGCGCGAGCGGCTGGCGCCGCTGCCCGCCGAGGCGCGCCGCAAGGTCCTGGGGGAGAACGCCCGCCGGTTCTACCGCCTGGACGGCTGACGCGAGCCGGCTTCGCGCCCCGGCTCAGCGGACGGCCGGCGCCGCCGCGCGGGTCCGGGCGCCGCTCACCGGCTCCACCGCCGCGAAGAGATACCGCTCGAACCAGGTGGGGAACGCCCGCACCAGCGCGCGCGGCCCCGTCACGGTGAGGCCCGCCGCCTGCGCCTGCCGGAACGTGAGGTCGCCCCGCCACCACGCGATGAGCGTCCGCCGGTCGCCCCGCACGTGCAGCGCCTCCGGATACCCGGGGTTGCCGGTGCAGAGCGACACCTCGCTGCGCCGCAGCAGGAGGTAGTGGCGGGCCGCGGGGCCGCGCCCGTCGGCGTATTCGAGGATGATCACCAGCGGCTGCTCGGGAAGCCGCTCCCGCCGCACGCGCCGGCGGATGTCCCACACCAGCGCGCGCACGTCGAGCTCGCTCCGCCGGAGCTCCCGGGGCAGCCAGCGCTGTCCCCACGTGCCCAGCTCGCGGATCACCGCGGCCAGCTCGTGGCCGGCGGCGGTCAGCCCGTACTCGGGGCCCGCCGCGCCGTCGCGCACCTCGACCACGCCCGCCTCGGCCAGCGCGCGCAGGCGCACGGAGAGCATGGTGCGGGAGATGCGCGGGATGCCGCGTCGAATCTCCCCGAAGCGGCGGCTGCCGCACAGCAGCTCCCGCACGACGAGGAGCGTCCAGCGCTCGCCCAGGAGCTCGAGGGCGCGCGCGATCGCGCAGAACTGGCCGTAGCTCTTCATGCCCCGACCATACCGCGGCCCCGGAGCCGCGGCGGTACGGATTTCGTACCGCCCTCGTCCCTGCGGCGGCCGTAGCGTGGGGCCGTGGAGGAGATCGCGGATCAGCGGGCCGCGACCGTCGGGACGGCGACCGGGCTCGCGCGCAACGTGGTGGCGCTGTTCGCCGGGCTCTCCCTGTGGACCGCGATCCATTTCGGCTCGCTCGCGCTGCTCCCGCTCTACCTGCACGATCAGGGCTACGACCCGCGCGGCATCGGCTTCGCGCTGGGGGCGATGGGCGTCGCCCAGCTCGCGATGCGCCCGTTCGGCGGCTGGATCGTCGACGCCTTCGGGCGCCGCGGGCCGCTCGTGCTCTCCCTCGGGCTGCTCGCCGTCGCCTGCGCGCTGCTCGCGATCCCGTCGTGCGTCACGGTGCTCGCGAACCGGGTGCTCACCGGTATCGCGTTCAGCGTCGGCACCACCGCGTTCTACGCGCTGTCCATCGAGGTGGCCCCGCCGGAGCGGCGCAGCGAGGTGCAGGGCTACGTGGCGCTGGGGCTCACGCTGGGCGTGGCGCTGGGGCCCCCGATCCTGGTCGGGCTCTACCGGGGCGCCGCCGCCGACGGGACGCCGGCGGATCGGCTGCCCCCCATCGCGCTGGGCGCCGCCGCGGTCGCGGTGCTCGGCGGGATCTGCTTCCGGGCCACGTCGAGCCCCGTCGCGCCGCGGGGCCGCGCGCACCCCTACTCGCTGCGGGCCAGCTTCCGCCGCGAGGGCCTGCTGCCCGCGCTGCTGAACTTCTGCGCGCAGGTGCCGAACACCGGCTTCTCCGCCTTCCTGCCGCTCTGGGCGCTCGGGCGCGGCGTTCCCAATCCCGGTCTGCTGTTCGTCGCCTCGCAGGCGGGCTCGGTGGCCAGCCGGCTCTTCGCCGGCCGCCTCGCCGACCGCCACGGGCGCGCCGCCGTGCTGGGGCCCGCATTGGGCGGCGTGGGCCTCGTGCTGGCCGGCCTCACCGCCGCCTCCGGCTGGCCCGCGTTCCTCGCGCTGTCGCTCGTGTACGGCGCGCTCTTCGGGGTCGCCTTCGTGATCCTTCCCACTCTCGCCGCGGAGGCGACGCCGCCGGAAGGCCGCGGGGCGGCGCTCAACACCTTCGGGCTCGGCTCGGACCTGGCCCAGCTGCTGGGGCCGTGGGGGCTGGGGCTCGCGGGCTCCGCGTGGGGGCTGGCCGGCGCCCTCGTGGCGGCGAGCCTCGTACCGCTGGGCGGCACGGTGGCCCTTCTGGCCGCGCGCGCCGGCGGTCGGAAGCGCGCCCGCCGCGAGTGAGGGCGGGCGGCGCACGTCGGGCGTGCTAGTCTCGCGGCATGTCCGGCCCCGATCCGGAGCGCCCGTCCTCCGTTCGACGCGCGCGGCTTCGCGACCCGATGATGGTCGCGGTGCTCGCGCTCGGCATCACCCAGATCACCGCCTGGGGCACGAGCTACTACTGCCTCGGCGTGCTCGCCGGCCCCATCGGCCGGGACACCGGCTGGAGCCGCGGCTTCGTCTTCCTCGGCTTCACGGTGGCCCTCCTGGTGATGGGCCTCGTCTCGAACCATGTCGGCCGCGCGATCGACCGCCACGGCGGGCGCGCGGTCATGACGCTCGGTACGGTGCTGGTCTCGGCGGGCCTGTTCGTCCTCGCCCACGTGCGCGGCGAGCCGGCGTACCTCGCGGTCTGGGCATTCCTCGGCCTGGGCATGCGGCTCTGCCTGTACGACGCGGCCTTCGCCGCGCTGGTGCAGGTGGCGCCCTCCCGCGGGCGCACCGCCATCTCGTATCTCACCCTGTTCGGCGCCTTCGCCTCGTCGGTGTTCTGGGTGGTGGGTCACGCGCTGGAGGAGCAGTTCGGCTGGCGCCAGACCCTCGTGCTGTTCGCCTTGATCAACCTGGTGGTGTGCCTGCCCCTGCACTGGTGGGGTCTTGCCCGGCGGGAGAGCCTTGGCGCCGCGGAGGTCACGCCCGGCGCTCGCCCGGCGTCCCCGGACGGGCCGCCGCTCGAGGGCCGCGCCCGCTCGGTCGCCATCGTGCTCTTCGCGCTGATCATGTCGCTGAACGGCTTCGTGTTCGGCGTCATCTCGGTCCAGCTGGTCCCGATGCTGGAGGCCGCCGGCCTGGCCACCGCGGCCGCGGTGTGGGTGGCGTCGATGAAGGGCGTGGCCCAGTTCGGCGGGCGCGTGGTGGAGATCGTCTTCGCCCGGAACCTGCGCGCGATCACCGTCGGCCGCATCGCGATCGGCGTCCTGCCGCCGTCGCTGCTCCTGCTGCTGCTCGGCACCGGCAGCCTGCCGATGGTGGTCGCGTTCACGCTGCTGATGGGCGCCTCCCAGGGCGTGATCACGATCGTCCGCGGCGCGGTGCCGCTCGCCCTCTTCGGCGCGAAGGGCTACGGCGCCGTGCTCGGGGTCATCGCCACGCCGGTGCTGGTGGTCAATGCGGCCTCCCCGACCGTCTTCGCCTGGATCGTGGACCGCTGGGGCTGGGGCCCGGGACGCGCGGTGCTCCTGGTGAGCTGCAGCGCGTCCTGGGTGGCGATGGAGCTGATGTCGCGCTGGTACGAGGGGCAGCGGCAGGCGGCGGCCGGGCGTATCATGCGGACCAGCGAGGCTCCATGAGCGAAGCGCCCGACGTCGAGTACCGCGGTCACTTCATCCAGGTCCAGTCCTACGTGTCCACCGACCGGCGCTGGCGGCCCAAGGCGGTCGTGGTGGCGTACCGGGCGGGCAGCCTGCACAAGGAGACGCTGACCGCGGGCCCCGAGACCGCCTACGACTCCGAGGACGCCGCGGACACCGGCGCGCTGGCCCTCGCCAAGCAGTGGATCGACGAGCACTCCTAGCGCGACCCTACCAGGCGAGCGCGTAGGTCGGGCGCCGCGGATCGGCGCCGGCCGCGAGCACGCCGGTGGACGGGTCGCGACGCGTGACCACCGCGCCGATGCCGCAGGCCCCGACCTCGCGCACGGTGTGGCCGAGCGCGCGCAGCTCCGCCCGGGTGCTCTCGGGGATGCCGGGCTCGACGTTCAGCTCGCCGGGCCGATAGACGCGCGGGTAGAAGGAGTTCACGAGCGTCTGGGTCGAGAACCGCGGCGCCTCCACCGCCTGCTGCGGGTTCATGCCGAACACGAGCAGGTTGAGGACGATCTGTAGATCGGCCTGGGCCTGGTCGTCGCCGCCGGGGCAGCCCACGGTGGTCGTGGGCACGCCTCCCTCGCAGATCAGATAGCTCACGAGCGTCGTGCGCGGGCGCTTGCCGGGGACGAGGCCGTTGGGATGCCCGTCCTCGAGCACGAACATCTCGCTGCGCGTGCTGAGCGTGCAGCCCAGCTCGGGCGCGAACACCGATTTGCGGAACACCCCGCCGCTGGGCGTCAGGCAGGCCATGTTGCCCCGCGCGTCGATGGCGGCGGCGTGGGTGGTCCCGTCCGCCGCCGCCTCCGCAGCCGTGCGGCCGCGGGACGCCACCGCGCCGGGACCGCGATCCCGTAGCGCACCGGCGGGGGGCGCGGCCTCCATCGCGCGATCCATCCGGATGAGGCGCGCGCGCTCGCGCGCGTAGACGGGATCGAGCAGCGCGGCCAGCGGCACGTCGGGCACGTCGCCGTAGTAGCGCTCGCGGTCGGCGAAGGCCAGCTTCAGGGCCTCCGCCACCACGTGCACGTACCGGGCGGAATTGTGGCCGAGCGCGCGCAGGTCCACCGTCGCGAGCATGCCGAGCGCCTGCATGAGCACCGGCCCCTGCGTCCACGCCGACTGGCCGAGGATCTCGCGTCCCGCGAAGGTGGTGCGGAGCGGCGCCTCGATGCGGGCGCGGTAGCCGGCCAGATCGCTCGCGCGGAGCAGGCCGCCCAGCCGCTCGGAGAACGCCCCGATCATCCCCGCGACGTCGCCCTTGTAGAACCGCTCGCGCGCCGCCGCGAGGCCGGCCAGGCGATCGCCTCCCGCGCGGGCGTCGGCCTCGACGAGCCGCCGGAGGGTGCCGGCCAGCGCCGGCTGGACGAACCGCGCGCCCACCGGCGGCGTCCGGCCACCCGGATAGAACACCTCGTGGCCGCCGGGCGGATAGAGGTCGAACTGGGTGCGCGTCTCCGGAATGGCGAGCATGCGGTGCATGTACTCGTACATCGGGAACCCGCGCTCGGCGTAGTCCACCGCCGGCGCCAGGACCTCGCCGAGGCGCTTCGTGCCGAACCGCTCGAGGATCGTCAGGTAGGCGTCGACCGCGCCCGGCACCGTGAACGACAGGTGCGCCTCCGGGCCCGGCCCGGTCGGGATGCGATCGAGCCCGCGGCCGCGGAAGAACGGGATGGTGGCCAGCGCCGGGGCCGTCCCCTGCCCGCTCACCGCGTGCGTCTCCCCGCGACGGGCGTCGTGGAGCAGCGCCACGCACTCGCCGCACAGGGTGTAGGAGGCGGTCGGCTCGACGACCGCGGCGGCGAAGCCGGCCGCCACCACCGCGTCGAAGGCGTTGCCGCCGCCCAGCAGCATGCGCATGCCCGCCATCGACACCAGCGGATGCCCGGCGGCCACGACGCCCTGGGTGCCGGCGACGACCGGGCGCGTCGTCGCCCAGTCGGCCTCGTGGTGCTCCATCTCGTGGACGCGCGGCAGCTGGTTGGTCACGGCGGGCCCCCGGTGGTGATGGCTGCACTATAGGCGCGCCCCCGGCCGGCCGCAAATGCGATGCGGCGCCTCCCGGGTCGCCTTGCGGGACCGCGGACCGGGCAGTATACTCGCAGCCCATCGCGGGCCCCGTCGGCCTGCGCGCGTCACCAGACGTTTCCTGCGCTCGAGCTCGGTCGCATCGGCCGGAGACACCACATGGTCCGATTCGTCCTCTCTCGCATCGGGCAGACGCTGGCCGTGCTCTTCACGGTCTCGGTGATCATCTTCGCCCTCATGCGGATGATCCCGGGCGATCCCGTGCTCATGCGGCTCGGCGACGACTTCACCCAGGAGGCGTACGACCGCCTCCGCGGCGAGCTGGGGCTGGACCGCTCGATCGTCACGCAGTACGTCATCTGGCTCCGGCAGGTCCTCACCGGCGACCTCGGCGACTCCGTGCTCAATCACGAGCGCGTGAGCCGGCTCGTCCTCGAGGCGTTCGTCCCGACGCTCCTCCTCGTGGTGGCCAGCGTGGTGGTGGGCATCCTCATCGCGGTGCCCTCGGGCATCGTGGCCGCGATGCGGAAGGATTCGCCGTGGGACTACGGCTCGATGGGATTCGCGATCTTCGGCTACTCGATGCCGTCCTTCTGGAAGGGCATCATCCTCATCTGGATCTTCAGCGTGTACCTCGGCTGGTTTCCCGCGATGGGCTACGTGCCCCCGTGGACGAATTTCTGGGAGGGCCTGTGGCGCCTCGTGCTGCCCGCGGTGACCCTGGGCACGTTCTTCTCGGGCCTGGTGGCGCGCATCATCCGCTCGAGCCTGCTCGAGGTGCTCGATCAGGACTTCGTGAAGGCGGCGCGGGCGCGCGGGGTCCGCCGGGCCGCGCTCGTGTACAAGCACGCGCTCGCGAACGCGCTCATCCCGGTGGTGACCGTGATCGGGCTGCAGTTCGGCGCCCTCCTCGGCGGGGCGGTGCTGACCGAGACCGTCTTCGCGATCCCGGGCATGGGCCGGCTCTCGGTGAGCGCGATCCTGAACCGGGACTACTCGGTGGTGCAGGGCACGATCCTGGTCGGCGTGTTTGCGGTGGTGCTGGTGAATCTCCTCGTGGATCTCACCTACGCCTTCCTCAACCCGAGGATCCGGGTGACGTAGTGGCGCAGCCGCTCGAGGCCGGCGGTCGTCCCTTCGAGCCGGGAGGCCTCGCGCCCGCCGCCGGGCCCACCGCGGTCCCCCGCGGTCGGTCGAGCGTGCGCCGCTGGTGGGGCCGGTTCGCGCGCAACCCGGGCGCGCTGTTCGGGCTGGCGGTGTTCCTCGCCGTCGTGGCGATGGCGGTGTTCGCGCCGGTGCTCGCGCCCTACGATCCGATCGCCCAGGGCGTGGGCAAGCCCCTCGCCAGACCGTCCGCCGAGCACTGGGCCGGCACCGACAGCTTCGGCCGCGACATCATGAGCCGCATCATCTACGGCTCCCGCGTGGCCCTCGTGGTGGGCATCGTCGCGGTGCTCTTGGCCATGGTCATCGGGGTGACCCTCGGGCTCATCTCCGGCTACTACGGCGGCGTGGTGGACGTGGTCATCATGCGGGTGATGGACGGGCTCTTCGCGTTCCCCATCATCATCCTGGCCATCGCGATGATGGCGGTGATGGGCTTCGGCGTGCGCAACGTGATCATCGCGGTGGCGGTCGGCTTCATCGCCCCCTTCGCGCGGGTGACCCGCGGTGACGTCCTCGCCGTGAAGGAGGAGCCCTACATCGAGGCGGCCCGCCTGGCCGGGGTGAGCGGCCTCGGCATCATCTTCCAGCACGTCCTCCCCAACGTGCTCGCTCCCATCATCGTGCAGGGCGCGCTGCGCGTGTCGGGCGCGATCATCACCGAGGCCGGGCTGTCGTTCCTCGGGTTGGGCCCGCCCCCGCCCACGCCCGCCTGGGGCCGCATGATCGCCGAGGGGCAGGCGTTCATCGTGATGGCCCCGCACGTCTCCACCTTTCCGGGCATCGCGCTCATGCTGACCATCGTCGCGCTGAACCTCCTGGGCGACGGCCTCCGCGACACCCTCGACCCGCGGATGCGCCGGTGAGGGAACCAGGGGGCTCCTCCGGGGCGGTGGGTCAGCCTGGGGGAGGAGCGGCGGCCGGCGCTCCTTCCCCGATCGTCCTCGAGGCCTGGAACGCGGGCAAGTGGGTCAACCCCGACTTCGACAAGATGGTGGAGGGCGCGCGGGCCGAGCACGACTTCAAGAAGCGGAAGAAGTTCTACGAGGAGGCGGTGCGGCTCATCGTCGAGGACGCCCCGGTGGCGGTCCTGCTGCACCTGAACGAGAAGAAGGTCTTCCACAAGTACGTGAAGGGCTTCCAGATGATCCCGGCCGGGCTCATCGACATGCACCGCGTCTGGCTGGACAAGGCCTAGGCTACCCGGCACCCGCTCGCCGGCTGGCCCTCGCGCGAGCCGGCGAGCGCGTCGACGCGGCGTGAGAGCCGCTCAGGTCGGAGGACGCGGCCGATCCCAGCGCATCGGCCCTCGCCAAGCAGTGGATCGCTGCTAGACCGGTGGGGCGCTCTTTTCTTTGCCCACGATGACCTTCCGCCCCGGCCCGGCCGAAACCCCCGCGGTCCCTGTCCTCACGACGTCTCCCACCAAGGCGGTCATCCTGGGCGCCGGCGCGGGCAGCCGCCTCGGGGCCCTGACCGCGACCACGCCCAAGTGCCTGCTCCCCATCGACGGCCGCACCCTGCTCGACCGCGAGCTGGACGCGCTGGCCGCGGTCGGCATCACCGACGTCACGGTCGTGGTCGGCCACATGGCGGACCGGGTGATCGAGCACGTCGGGAGCCGGTGCCGGATCGTGCGCAACGACCGCTGGGCGTCCACCAACAGCATCGTGTCGCTCCACGAGGCCGCCGACGGGCTCCGCGGCTCGGCGTTCCTGCTCCAGAACGGCGACGTGCTGTACCCGCCGGCGATCCTGAAGCGCCTGCTGCGGGTGCGGCAGGGCAGCGCCTGCCTGGTCGATCCGCTGCGTCCGTGGGCCGACGGCGAGTATCACGTGGAGCTCCGCGACGGACAGATCGTCCGCTACAGCCGCGACGTGCCGCCCGCCCGATCCGTGGGTGAGAGCGCGCAGCTCGTGCGGGTCGACGCCCGCGACTCGGCCGCGTTCCTCGACCGCGTCGGGGAGATCGTGCGCACCGGAGGCGGGCACGAGTTCCCCAATCGCGCCTACGACGTCCTGATGGGCGGCCACGGGCTCTGGCCGGTCTACACCGCCGGGCTGCCCTGGTGGGAGATCGACACGCCCGCGGACTACGAGCGCTGTCGCGCGGAGCTCGCCCTGCTCGGGGGCCGGCCGCCGCGGTCGCTCGCCGAGCGGGCCGCGTCGTTCATGCGGCAGCCGCGCGTGCCCCACCGCTATCGCGCGGTCGCCCGGGCCCTGGCCAGCGGCCGGCGGCATCCCGCCCGCGCCGCGCGGTACGTGAGCCGCGTCCACTCCGGTCCGTGGCCACCGCCGCCCGCGCGAGCGCCTGAGGGAACACGCTACGCAGAGCTCGGCCGCCGTTCGCCGGGGGTGCACAAGCCGGCGGAAGGTGCGGCGCGGGCGGGCACGCCGCACGGATGGTCACGATGTCTTGGCGTTTTTCCTCGCGCCATAGTATCGTCGGAGCTGCCCAGCACCGGCGTCGGATGCCTCCTCCGGTGGGGCGTTCCACGATGGAGTGGGGGACATGTCTCACCGCCATCATCGACTCACCCAGCCACTGATCCGTGAGGGCCGCGGGCCCTCCGGCCTCCGCCCCGCGACGTGGGACGAGGCGCTCGACCGCGCCGCGGCCGGCCTGCGGCGTGTCGTCGCCGATCACGGCCCGCGGGCGTTCGGTCTCTTCAGCTGCTCGAAGAGCACGAACGAGATGAACTACATCGCCCAGAAGTTCGCCCGCGCCGTCTTCGGCAGCAACAACATCGACAGCTGCAACCGCACGTGACACGCCCCTAGCGTCGCCGGGCTGGCGACGGTGTTCGGAGCGGGGGGCGGGACGAGCTCGTACCAGGAGATCGAGGAGACCGAGGTCATCCTCCTGTGGGGCTCCAACGCCCGCGAGACCCACCCGATCTTCTTCCATCACCTGCTCAAGGGCCTGCGCCGCGGCGCCCGCCTCTTCGCCATCGACCCGCGCCGGTCCAGCTCCGCCCGGTGGGCCGAGCAGTGGGCCGCCCTCGACGTCGGCTCCGACATCGCGCTGGCCAACGCGATGGGCCGCGAGATCATCGCGGCCGGGCTCCAGCACCACGACTTCATCGCCAACGCGACCGAGGGCTTCGAGAAGTACCGGGCCGCGGTCGAGCCGTGCACGCTCGCCTGGGCCGAGCGGGAGACCGGGGTGCCCGCCGCGCTGGTCCGCACCATGGCGCACGCCTACGCGCGCGCGGAGCGGGCCATGATCTGCTGGACGCTCGGCATCACCGAGCACCACAACGCGGTGGACAACGTGCTGGCGCTCGTGAACCTCGCGCTGCTCACCGGGCACGTGGGCCGCTACGGCAGCGGGCTCAACCCGCTGCGCGGGCAGAACAACGTGCAGGGCGGCGGCGACATGGGCGCCTTGCCCGACCGGCTCCCCGGCTTCCAGCACGTGGAGAACGACGCCCTGCGGGCCAAGTTCGACCGCGCGTGGGGCGTGCCGGTGCCGCCGCGGAAGGGCTGGCACCTCTCGCAGATGTTCGAGGCGATGGAGCGCGGCGACCTGCGCGCGCTCTATGCCATCGGCGAGAACCCGCTCCAGTCCGAGGCGGACCAGCACCACGCCCGGCGCCTCCTCGAAGGGCTCGATTGCTTGGTGGTGCAGGACCTCTTCCTCACCGGGACCGCGGAGCTGGCCCACGTGGTGCTGCCGGCCCGCGCCGCGTGGTGCGAGTCGGAAGGCACCGTGACCAACAGCGAGCGGCGGGTGCAGCGCGTGCGCCGGGCCGTGGAAGGCCCCGCGGGCACCCGCGACGACCTGGCCATCCTGTTCGAGCTGGCCCGTCGGCTCGGGCACGACTGGGGCCGCCCGGATCCCGAGACGATCTGGAACGAGTTGCGGAGCCTCTCCCCCATGCACGCGGGCATGAGCTATGCGCGTCTGGACAAGCACGGGGGGCTCCAGTGGCCGTGCTACGACGAGGAGCACCCGGGCGAGCTGTTCCTGCACAGCCGCCTGTGGGAGCGGCCCGTGCCGGGCCCGCGCGTGGCCTTCCAGCCGGTCGACCACGATCCGCCGGTGGACCGGCTCGACGACGAGTTCCCGGTGCGCCTGACCACCGGCCGCCGGCTCGACGACTACAACACCGGCGTGCAGAGCCGGGCATACGCCTCGCCGCTGCGCCGCGGGGAGACGCTGGACATCTCGCCCGAGGACGCCGAGCGCTACGGGCTCAGGGAGGGCGAGGTGGTCCGCGTGCGGTCGCGCCGCGGCGCCGTCCAGGTGCCGGTGCGCCTGGACGAGGGCCTCCGGCGCGGGCTCGCCTTCATGACGTTCCACTTCCCGGAGCAAGCCCCGACGAACGTGCTCACCATCGACGCGACCGATCCCAAGTCGGGCACGGCCGAGTTCAAGGCGACCGCGATCCGCATCGAGCGGCTGGAGGGCTGAGCCGATCGACCTCAAGATCGTCGGCCCGGGCGCCACCGCTGCCGAGCGCGCCGCGATCGACGCGGTGGTGGGCCGGAGCCCGCGGCGCGACCTGGTGCTGCCGGCCCTCAATGCCGTGCAGGCGCGCATCGGGTGGGTGAGCCGTGGCGCGCTCAACGAGATCAGCCGGCGCCTCCAGGTGCCCCCCGCGGAGCTGTGGGGCGTGGTCTCCTTCTATCACCTGCTGGCCACGACGCCGCGTCCGCCCGTGGTCGCCCACGTGTGCGACGACATCGCCTGCCGCATCAAGGGCGGCGAGGCGCTGTGCGAGGCGCTCGAGCACGCGATGGGCGCGCCGGGCACGCCGCGCAACGGCGACGGCACCACGTGGATGCGGAGCCCGTGTCTCGGCCAGTGCGAGCGGGCGCCCGCCGTCCTCGTGACCGCCGCCGGCGAGACACCGCGCGCCATCACCCTGGCCCCCGTCCCGGGGGTCGACGCGGTCCTCGAAGTGCTCCGCGATCCACCTGCCACCGCCGACACGCGCCTCGCCCTCTCCCCTCCGGGGAGAGCGCAGGGTGGGGAGCAGCGCATCACCCGCTCCGTCCCCCAGGCGGGCCAGCCCGGCCTGCGGCTCCTCCAGCGCATGGGCCGCGTGGATCCCCGAAGGCTCGACGCCTACCGGGCCAGCGACGGCTACCGCGCCCTGGCCCGCGCCCTCGACCTGGGCCCGGCCGGCGTCATCGCGGAGGTCGTCGCCTCGAGGCTGGTCGGGCGCGGCGGCGCCGCGTTTCCGACCGGGCGCAAGTGGGACGCGGTCGCCAAGGCGCCCGCCCGGCCGCACTACCTGGTCTGCAACGCCGACGAGTCCGAGCCGGGCACGTTCAAGGACCGCCTGCTGATGGAGGAAGATCCGTTCGCGGTGGTCGAGGGCATGACCATCGCCGGCTACGCGACCGGCTGCGAGCGCGGCTATCTCTACCTGCGCGGCGAGTATCCGCTGGCCGCCGAGCGCATGGCGGGCGCCATCGCGGCGGCGCGCGCGGCCGGGCTGCTGGGCCCGGACGTGCTGGGCCGCGGCGTCGCGTTCGACATCGAGATCCGCCGCGGGGCCGGCGCCTACATCTGTGGCGAGGAGACCGCGCTGTTCAACTCGATCGAGGGCAAGCGGGGCGAGCCGCGCAACAAGCCGCCGTTCCCGGTGCAGGTCGGCCTCTTCGGGATGCCCACCGTGGTGAACAACGTGGAGACCCTCGTGAACGTGCCCGCCCTGCTGCGCGAGGGCGGCGCCGCGTACGCCGGCATCGGGACCGACGGCTCGGCCGGCCCCAAGCTGTTCTGCGTCTCGGGCGCGGTGGAGCGGCCCGGCCTCTACGAGGCTCCGTTCGGCATCACGCTGCGGCAGCTTCTGGAGCAGGCCGGGGCGGCCCCGGTGCGCGCGGTGCTCCTGGGCGGCGCAGCCGGCGTGTTCGTGGGGCCGGATCAGATCGATGTCCCGTTGACCTTCGAGGGCACGCGGGCCATCGGCGCGACGCTGGGCTCGGGCGTGGTCATGGCCTTCGGCCGGGACGCCGACATGCTCGACGTCGTCCGCCGCATCGCCGCATTCTTCCGCGACGAGTCGTGCGGCCAGTGCGTGCCGTGCCGCGTGGGCACCGTCCGGCAGGAGGAGCTGCTGGCCCGCCTCCGCGCGGCGGGCACGGCCGGCGCCGGCGACCTGGCGCTCCTGCGCGATCTGGGCCAGGTCATGCGCGATGCCTCCATCTGCGGGCTGGGCCAGACCGCGTCCAGCGCGGTCGAGTCCGCGCTCGCCCGGCTCGCCCTCGTGGGGACCCGCTCGTGAAGCCGATCTGGTTCGAGAGCCCGCCCCCGCCGAGCCGCCCGCCCGCCGCGCCGCCGCGTCCCGCGCCCCCGGCGGTCGAGGTCGTCATCGACGGCGCCCCGGTGAAGGTGCCGGCCGGCGCCACCATCCTGGAGGCGTGCCGGAGTCGCGGCATCGACGTTCCCACCCTCTGCTTCCTCGAGACCCTGACGCCGGTCAACGTCTGCCGGGTGTGCGTGGTCGAGGTGGCGGGCTCGCGCGTGCTCGTGCCCGCCTGCTCGCGCCCGGTGGAGCCGGGGATGACGATCCTCACGGACTCGGAGCGGGTGCGCCTCTCGCGTCGGATGGTCCTGGAGCTGCTCGCCTCCTCGGTGGATCTCTCGATCGCGCCCGGCGTGCGGGACATGATCGCGCGCTACGGCGCGCGACCGGAGCGTCACGGCTCCCCCGCGCCGGCGGCCGCCCCGGGCGAGCGCGACCGCCGCGAGCCCGGCCACCATCACGCGCCCGATGGCGCCCACGCCGAGACCGTCGCCCAGCCCGCGAAGGTGGACAACGACCTCTACGTGCGCGACTACGGCAAGTGCATCCTCTGCTACAAGTGCGTGGAGGCCTGCGGTGTCGACGCCCAGAACACCTTCGCCATCGCGGTGGCCGGCCGCGGCTTCGACGCCCGCATCTCCACCGAGGCCGACGTGCCCCTGCCCGACTCCGCCTGCGTGTACTGCGGCAACTGCATCGGGGTGTGCCCGACCGGCGCGCTGATGTTCAAGCGCGAGCACGACATGCGCGCGGCCGGCCAGTGGGACGAGGCCCGGCAGCACACCACCGACACCATCTGCGCCTACTGCGGCGTCGGCTGCACCCTGACCCTCCACGTGCAGGACAACCGGATCGTGAAGGTCACCTCACCCGCCGACAGCTCGGTGACCCGCGGGCATCTCTGCATCAAGGGTCGCTTCGGGTTCACCTTCGTGGAAGGACCACCGGAGTCCGCCTGAAAGGCGGGCGGGGCGGGCACGCGCGATCCGTCGTGCCCACCCCGCCCGTGGAACCTAGACCGTCTGCCGGCGCTCCGCGTCCCAGATGCTGATCTTGTGGGTCTCCGGCATGATGAACAGCAGGATCAGGAAGCAGATCGCAGGCACCGCGATCGGGTAGATGAGCGCCTGCCCCAGGCTCTTGTGGGCCATGAACGACGCGTAGGTGATGGTGGGCACCAGCCCCCCGCCCCAGCCGTTGCCGATGTGGTAGGGCACCGAGACCGACGTGTAACGGATGCGGCTCGGGAAGTACTCGGACAGGAAGGCTCCGATCGGTCCGTACACCATCCCCACGAAGGAAACGAGGATGGCCACGATGATCACCGCCACCGCGTAGTTCTCCTGGCCCTTCGTCGTCACGCTGGCGAGCCAGCTGAACAGCGGATAGTAGAGCAGGGCGGGCAGCAGCAGGCCGCCCAGCAGGACCGGCTTGCGCCCCATCTGATCGGACAGCCAGCCGAACAGCACCAGGGTGGGCGTCCCCAGCAGCAGACCGAGCCCGATGATCCAGCTCGCCGTGATGAGATCCATCCCGGCGCCCTTCTGCAGGAAGAAGTACGTCCAGTACTGGCTGCTGTACCACACCACGCCCTCGCCGAAGACCATGATGCTGGCGATGAGAACGTAGCGGATGTTGACGCTGAGGAACGCTTCCCTCCAGGGGTTCCTCGTCTGCCGCCCCTTGGCCCGGATCTCCGCGAACACCGGGGTCTCCTGCAGCGACAGGCGGATATAGCCGGCGATCATCACGAGGAAGAAGGAGATGAGGAACGGGATGCGCCAGCCCCACTCCTCGAAGGCCGCCTTCCCCATCGCGGCCTCGACGCCGATCACGACCACGAGGGAGACGATGATGCCGAGGGTCGGGGACGTGTTGAGGATGCCCGTGTAGAGACCGCGCCGCTCGTCCGGCGTGTGCTCGGCGACGTACGTGATGGCGCCGCCGTACTCGCCGCCCAGGCAGAGGCCCTGGATCAAGCGGAGGAAGAGCAGGATGAAGGCCGCGGAGAGCCCGATGGAGTGGTAGGTCGGCACGACCCCGATGACGGCGGTGCCGAGGCCCATGCCCATCAGGGTCACCATGAACGTCACCTTGCGGCCCGCGCGATCACCCAGCCACCCGAAGAGCAGCGCGCCGACCGGCCGGATGAGGAAGCCGGCGCTGAAGATGACCATCGTCTTGAGGAACTCGATGGCCGGATTGGTGCCCGCGAAGAACTTGGCCGCGAGCAGCGCGCCCAGGCTGCCGAAGATGTAGAAGTCGTACCACTCGATGACGTTGCCCACCGCGGCGGCGACCACGACGCGGCGGAAGTCCTGATGCCCTCCCGATGTTCGTCCGTCGTTGCTCATGAACCCCCCTTTTCCCCGGTGAGATCGGCACGTCACCCAAGATCGCAGCGCCGACGCGGACACGGCGCCCCGGGCGGGAACAGCACATGCTGTGCCAGGGCAGCGCGGCACTCAGTCTGTTGTTTCCCTGCATACTTCTCTGAACATCCATGTGGCGCCCCTGGTCTGGATGCCAAGGCGTCTTGGTATCGATGCCGTGACGCGGCGCGGGGAAGGAAGGCCGGCGTCGCACTCGTCGCATCGGTCACCATCGGCCATTGATGTGGTCGGAGGCCGGGTGTAAGTTTGGGGCCGCTCTCGGGAGCGCACTCATGCGGTGGAGGGGGAGCGCAATGCTGAGACTGACCTCGTCGCTTCTTGGGGTTCTCGTGCTCGTCGGTGTCCTGGTCCCCGACAAGTCCTCCGCGCAGGGCGTGCCAGGTCGCACCGCTCGGACGGTCGCCACGTTCGACTTCGCGGGCGATGTCCCGGGGGTGCCGGAGGGCATCACCACGGACGGCCGGGCGGGCCTGTACGTCTCGCTGTTCCTGCTCGACCAGATCTGGCACGTCAACCCCGCCACCGGCGAGAAGAAGAAGATCGCGGACGTGCCGGGCGGCGGGCTCAAGGGTGACCTCATCGGGATCGAGCGGGATCCCACCGACGGCACGATCCTCGCTGCCTTCAAGAAGGCGACGAAGGTCGAGCTGTTCGCGGCGGATCATCCCGATTGTCGCGACGCCACCGACACCGCCACGGGCGTCTACCGCGTCAACCCGCAGACCGGAGCGGTGAGCCCCTTCGTGACGCGCGGCATGGGCATCCCGCTGTGCTTCCCCGACGACATCGCGGTCGACCGCACCGGTAACGTGTACGTCTCCGACCTCGCGCTCGGGGTGATCTGGAAGTTCGATCGCGCGGGCCATGGCGCCGTCTGGTCCGACGATCCCCTGCTCGGCTGGACCGAACAGAGCGGCACGTGGAACGCGAGGAACGGCACCCCGGTCGGATATATCGGGGTCAACACTGTCGCCCTCAGTCCCGACGGGCGCTACCTCTATGCGGGAACCGACGGCGGCCCCGGCGGCCCGACCGGGAGCGGCTTGCTGGTGCGCATACCGATCCAGGCGGACGGCTCGGCGGGCAAGGCGGATCTCTTCGCGGCCGGACTCGGGGCCAACGATGGGCTCGAGGTCGGGCCCGACGGAACGATCTACTTCGGCGACACCTACAACAGCGACGTCTGGGCCTTCTCGCCCGACGGGACGCGCCGGCTGCTGGTCGCGTCCCGCGACCATTGGGGCGACCCCCTGGACAACGCCACCAGCCTCGTCTTCCTGAACGGCTGTCTCTACGAGACCCAGCTCGGCTTCTTCAAGCTGCAGCAGGGCAAGGCGAAGGAGACGCTGCGAAACGTGGTGGAGATCTGCAAGTTCGGCAGCCCGGCGGCGAACGGTACGTACACACCGCGGCCCGTCCTGGAGGTGTCGCCCCCGACGCCCCGCCCGCCTTCCGCGCGCCCGACGTATCCACTGTTCTCGACCTCGGGCCACGCGAAACCCTGACGGCCTTCGCCGAACGGCCGTCCGCAATCTCGAACGGGCCGGTGTCCCGCGGTGCGCAGCTCGCCGCGCTGCACGGCCAGGAGGCGACCCCGCGGGCGAAGGCGTTGCCGCTGGCCAGATAAGCGGCGGGGTTGGGTGAGCTCTAGCTAGGGAGGCGGGGCGCCCGTCGGGACGGGCGCCCCGTGACACGTTGATGAAATTGGCGGGCTCGACGGGACTTGAACCCGCGACCTCTGGATTGACAGTCCAGTGTGCTAACCAGGCTGCACCACGAGCCCGTGCCGGAAACGCATCTTTATACCACGCCGACTTGGGGCCTGTCCACGCGGGGCACGACGCGCCGGGGCCCTACCGCCCGACCGCCGATCGTCGCGGGGCGCACTCGAGACCGCCGGTCCAGGTGAGCTGCGCGGGGTAGCGGGCCAGGAGGTCGGCGATCTCCTCGCACGGCGGTCGGTGGCCCAGCAGATCCTCCCCCGGCGAGCGCTGCAGGCGGTGGTGCACGTTCAGCAGGTAGCTGTAGACCATGCGCAGGGCCTGGTCCTCGGGCACGCCCCGCACCCGGGTCAGGATCTCCACCGACTTGGCGTTGGCGTCGAGCTCGCGCTGCTCGCGCTGGCGCAGCCGCGCCTCGGGGGTGGGCGCCGACAGAGCCGCGTCGTGGCCCAGGACGTAATGGGCCAGCTCGTGGGCCACGATGGCGTCCCGGTACTCGGAGCGCAGCACCAGCTCGTTGACCGCGAAGAAGCCCAGGCGGAAGGCCCCCACCGGGCTCTCCGGGTTGTGGCTCACCAGCACGTGGATCGGCGGGAGGCCGTAGACCCGGGCGGTGTCGTCCGCGAACGCGCGCACCTCGTCGAGGCTCCTGCGCTCCCCGGGCGGGAGGCTGCTGCAGCCGGCGAGCACGCACGCCGCCACCAGCGCCGCCCCCAGCCGCGCGGTCGCGACGCGGGCCCTCATGGCGAAAGTCTAGCAAACAGGGCAGAATGTTGACCGCCATGACGACCTCCGCCACGCCGCCGCTCCGCAGCCGCAACTGGTTCGCTCCGAGGAACCTCGACGGGTTCATGCACCGGGCGTATCTCAAGGCCGAGGGGTTCAGCGACGCGATGTTCGACGGCCGCCCGGTGGTCGGCATCTGCAACTCGTGGTCGGAGCTCAACAACTGCAACGCGCACCTGCGCCAGGTCGCGGAGGCGGTCAAGCGCGGGGTGTGGAGCGCGGGCGGCTTCCCGCTCGAGTTCCCGGTGATCTCGCTGGGCGAGATTCTCATGAAGCCCACCACCATGCTGTTCCGCAACCTGATGGCAATGGACGTGGAGGAGTGCATCCGCGCCTATCCGCTCGACTCGGTGGTGCTGCTGGCCGCCTGCGACAAGACCACGCCGGCCATGCTGATGGGCGCGACCTCCGCGGACGTGCCCGCGATCATGGTGACCGGCGGACCGATGCTGAAGGGCGTGTGGGGCAACCAGGAGCTGGGCTCCGGCACCGACGCGCGGAAGATCTGGGCCCAGCGCCGGGCGGGCGAGATCACCGACGAGGTCATGGCCGAGGTCGAGGGGTGCCTCTCGCGCTCCACCGGCCACTGCATGGTGATGGGCACCGCCTCCACGATGGCGGCGATGGCCGAGGTCCTGGGCCTGGCCCTGCCCGGCAACGCGGCCATCCCCGGCCCCGACGCGCGCCGGCTCGCGCTGGCCGAGATGTCGGGCCGCCGCGCGGTGGAGATGGCGCTGGCGCGCGGGCCCAAACCGTCCGAGATCCTCACCGCGGCCGCCTTCGACAACGCCATCCGCGCCGACATGGCGCTGGGCGGCTCCACCAACGCCATCGTGCACCTGGTCGCGATCGCGGGCCGCGCGGAGGTGCCGTTGCCGCTCCAGCGCTTCGACCAGCTCTCGCGCACGACGCCGCTGCTGGCCGACGTGCGGCCCTCCGGCAAGCACCTGATGGAGGACTTCTACTACGCGGGTGGCGTGCCGGCGGTGCTCCGCGAGCTGCTGCCGCTGCTGCACGGCGACGCCCTCACCATCACGGGCCGGACGCTTCGCGACAACGTGGCGACGGCGCCCTGCCACGACCCCGACGTGATCCGACCGCTGTCGCTGCCGCTCCAGCCGGAGGGCGGCACCGTGATCCTCACCGGCAATCTCTGCCCGGGCGGCGCGGTGCTGAAGCAGTCGGCGGCCTCCCCGCACCTCATGACCCACCGGGGCCGCGCGGTGGTCTTCGAGGACCATCGCGATCTGGAGCGGCGCATCGACGATCCCTCGCTGCCCATCGACGAGACCTCGGTGCTGGTGCTGAAGCACGCCGGGCCCAAGGGCGGCCCCGGCATGCCGGAGTGGGGCGCGGCTCCGGTGCCGGCGCGGCTGCTGCGCGCCGGCGCGAAGGACATGGTGCGCATCTCGGACGCGCGCATGAGCGGCACCTCCTACGGCACGGTGGTGCTCCACGTCACCCCGGAGTCCGCGGTGGGCGGACCGCTCGCCCTCGTGCAGGACGGCGACGAGATCGAGCTCCACGTGCCCGAGCGGCGCCTCACCCTGCGGGTGCCGGACGAGGAGATCGCGCGGCGCCGGGCCGCGTGGCGGCCGCGGCCGGACGGCGTCACCAGCGGCTACCTCCGCATGTTCCTCGACCACGTGCTGCAGGCGGACGAGGGGGTGGACTTCGACTTCCTCCGCGGCCGGCGCCCGGTCACCGACGAGGAGACCGCGCACGGCTCGAGGCTGGCCTGACATGACGCCCGCGACCGGCGGCCGGCGCCCCATCGCGGGCGGGGCCGGCGCCTCCACCGCCGATGCGGTCGTCATCGGCTCGGGCGCCTTCGGGTCGAGCACCGCGTATCACCTCGCCCGCCGGGGCCTCCAGGTCGCGCTGGTGGATCAGCACGCCCTCGGCTCGCAGACCTCCCCGCGCGCGGCCGGCCTCACCAGCAAGGCCGACACCATGCCCACCATGGCCCGGCTGCGTGACGAGGCCTGCGAGGCGCTCGAGCGCTTCGAGGCGGAGATGGGGCGCGGGGTGGACTTCCACCGCTCGGGCAGCCTGCGCGCGGCCTACACCGACGCCGGCGTCGAGCGCGTGCGCATCGCGCAGGAGACCGCCCGGGGCCTCGGCATCGAAGCGCGGCTGATCGACGCGGCGGAGGCCGAGCGGCTGGCGCCCCACTTCAAGCCGGGCGCCGCGCGCCGCATCCTGCACGTGCCGAGCGACGGCTGGGTGGACCCGGCCCGCGTCGCCATCGGCTTCGCCACGCGCGCGGGCGAGCTGGGCGCCCGGCTGCTCCCCTTCACCGCGGTGCAGGGCCTGCTGCAGGAGGGCGGCCGCGCGGTGGGCGTCACCACCCCGCGGGGCGAGATCCACGCCCCGGTGGTGGTGGACGCCGCGGGCGCGTGGACCGCGCGCGTGGCGGCCGGCGCCGGCATCCGGCTGCCGCTGGTGCCGGTGCGGCATCAGCTCTTCGTGACCGAGCCGATCGCGGGCGTGGCGCCGCTGCAGCCGATCGTCCGGCTCGTCGAGGCGAGCGTGTACGTGCGCTACGACCAGGGCGGCCTCATGTTCGGCGGCTACGAGGACGCGCCGCTCGTGCTGGGCCGCGAGGGGCTGCCCGCGGGATTCCAGATCGCCGCGCTCGACCTCGACCTGGGCGTGCTGCGCGGGCTGGTGGCGGAGGTGGCCGCCCACTTCCCCGTCCTGCGCGGCGCCCGCATCGCCATCCACCGGGGTGGAGCGCCCACCATGACGCCCGACGGCCGCCCCATCCTCGGGCGCGTGCCCGGCCTCGAGGGGCTCTACGTGGCCTCCGGCTGCTGCGTGGGTGGGCTCAGCCTCTCCCCGGCGGCCGGGCGCGCGCTCACGGACCTCATCGTGGACGGCAAGAGCGATCCCGACCTCGCGCCGCTCGCGGTCGAGCGCTTCGCGGGCGCCCCGCGCGACGGGGCCGCGCTCGAGGCGGCCTGCGTGGCGCAGTACGCGCGCCGGTACACTCACTAGGGGCCTGCACCGACGCGGCCCCTCATCCACGGAGGATCACATGGCCAAGGTCGACTGGAGCTACCACCGCAACGGCTGAATGACCTGCGCCAAGACGCAAGGGTTCCTTGCGAAGCACAAGGTGAGCGTGGGCGAGCAGACGGACGCGAAGAAGGCCACCATCAAGGGCGCGGCCGCGCTCGACGTGCTGGGCGGGATCGACGAGCTCTACGTGGCCAAGGGCAAGAAGGTCGAGCACCTCGACCTGCGGAAGGGCAGGCCCGACCGGGCCACGCTGCTCGGGCTGCTGCTGGGGCCGACCGGGAATCTGCGGGCGCCGACCCTGCGCAAGGGCAAGACGCTGATCGTGGGCTTCGAGGAGGAGACCTACAAGAAGGTGGTGAAGTAGGGCTCAGCCCTTGACGCTGCCGGCGGTGAGGCCCTCCACCATGTACTTCTGCAGGTAGATGTAGGCCGCGATGACCGGCAGCGTGGTCAGCACCGCGCCGGCCATGAGGTAGCCCCAGCCGTAGACGTCGCCGGTGATGAAGGTGGAGAGGCCCACCGGCAGCGTGCGCAGCCGCACGTTGGTGATGAAGACCAGGGCGTAGAGGAACTCGTTCCACGCCTGGGTGAAGGCGTAGAGCGCGCTCGCGAGCAGCCCGGGGGCGGCCAGCGGCAGGATCACCCGGCGGAAGGCGCCGAAGCGGGTGGCCCCGTCGATCATCGCGGACTCCTCGAGCTCCACCGGGATCGACTCGAAGTAGCCCATGAGCAGCCACGTCACGAACGGCACCGTGAACGACGGATAGGCCGCGATCAGGCCGGTGAGGCTGTCGGCCATGCCCAGGTTGCGGATCTGGGCGTAGAGCGGGATGAACAGGATCGACGGCGGCACCAGGTAGGTGATCAGCACCGTGCTGGCCATGAACGCGCGCCCGAGGAACTTCAGGCGGGCCAGCGCGTAGGCGCCGAGGGTGCCCACCGCGGTGGCCACCAGCGTGCTCGACACCGCCACGATGATCGAGTTCCGGTACCAGGAGACGAACTCGGTGCGGTCCAGCAGGTGCCGGTAGTTGTCGGCCACGAACGGGCTCGGCCAGAACATGGACACCAGGCTGCGCATCTGGGTCTCGCCCTTGAAGGACGTGACGATCATCCAGTAGAAGGGGAAGATCACGAACAGCAGGAACGTGAGCAGGACCGCGCAGGAGAGCGCGGACTGCGTCCGCTCGATGCGGGCGACGGACCGGCGTCCCACCCGGGTGGCCACTACCGCGCCCGCCCGCGCCGCATGTAGTTCGACAGCACGATGATCACGAAGGCCAGCGGGGGCAGCATGTAGAGCGCGACCGCGATGGCCTCGCCCAGACGCTGGGCGCCGAAGGCGATCTCGTAGGTCAGCACCGGCAGGACCATGGTGGCGCCGCCCGGCCCGCCCTTGGTGAGGATGTAGATGATCGCGAAGTCGTTGAAGGTCCAGATGGTGGACAGCAGCAGCACGATGATCACGATGTTGCGGATGCCGGGCAGCGTGACGTGGCGGAACCGCTGCAGCACGGTGGCCCCGTCCACCGCGGCCGCCTCGTACAGCTCGCCCGGGATGGCCTTCATCCCGGCCAGGAAGCTGATGCCGAAGAACGGGAAGCCGCGCCACACGTTGACCCCGATGACCGACGCCATCGCGGTGTTGGGCTCGCTGAGCCAGCCCACCCCGCGATCGAGCACGCCGAACACGTGGACCAGGAGGTAGTTCAGCACGCCCAGGCTGTAGTCGTAGATCCACAGGAAGTTGAGCGCCGACACCACGGTGGGCGCCACCCACGGGATCAGGAGCACCCCGGTCCAGAACGAGCGGAAGCGGATCTTGGAGGTGAGCACCAGCGCCATGCCCATGCCGAGCACGGTCTTGATCGCGACGGAGGCGAAGGTGAACGTGAAGCTGTTGACGACCGCGCGCTGAAAGAACCCGTCGTGGGTGAGGCGGATGTAGTTGTCGAGCCCCACCCACACCGGCGGCATGCCGACGTACTTGCGGGTCATGCTGAGGTACACCGCGTAGCAGAACGGGTACGCCACCAGCGCCAGCACCAGCACCACGATGGGCGCCACGAACAGGAAGCCCAGGCGGTAGTCGGGTCCGAGCACGCGCCGCAGGAAGGGCTCGAGGCCGGCGCGGCGGCGAGCCTCGGCGCCGGGGCGGTAGGTGCCCCTCACCCCGACCCTCTCCCCGGAGGGGAGAGGGGGGGAAGAGGGCCGGACGGTCGCCATGGGAACGGGACGCTAGGCCTTGCCGCGGATCTTGTAGATCTCCTCCACCCGCGCGTGCGCCTCCTTCAGCGCCGCCTCGGGCGAGAGGCCGCCCACCACCACGCGGCCCGCCATGTCGGTGAGGATCTTCTGCCCCTGCACCTCGGCCGCGGCCGGGGTCATGGGGCCGGGATAGCCGATGTTCACGCTGCGCAGGATGTTCTGCACCATCGCGTCGAAGTTCGGATCCGACTTCCAGTACGGGTTGTCCACGCGGGCCTTGTAGACGGGCCCGGCCTGGCCGACCGACACCTGCATGTACTCCGCGAAGCGCTTCTCGTCCTCCAGGTAGCGGATGAGGTCCTCGCAGAGCTCCGCGTGCTTGGTCTTCTGGAAGATCGCCCAGTTGTAGCAGGACGAGCCCACGAAGCTGCCCGCGGGGCCGCCCGGGGTCAGCACGCACTGGGTCTTGGGCGCCAGCTCGTGCTTCTTCGACACCATCGCGTAGTAGAGGCTGGCCCCGTTGTTGGTGGTGACCAGCTTGCCGGCCATGTAGGCCTCGTTGTTCGACACGTCGGTCCAGCCCATGACGCCGGGGGGCTGGATGCCGTGCTTCTTGATGGTGTCCACCGCGAACTGCAGCGCGGCCATGTTCTGCTTGAGGAAGGACGTGCCCAGCGCGGGCTTGCCGTCCTTGTCCCACACCCCCCCGCCGTAGTCCCAGAGGATGTTGGACATGAACCCGTCGCCGTCGTCGGAGCGGTTCAGGGTCTGCCCGAAGCCCCACAGATCCTTGGACGGGTCCTGCGCCTTCTTGGCGAACTCCACCACGTCCGGATCGTAGACCTTCGGGATCTTGAGGCCCTTGGCCTCCATCACGTCCTTGCGGATGAAGAAGACGGTGGTCATCGAGTAGCGGCCCACGCCGAGGAACTTGCCGTCGACCTTCATGGCCCGCTCCGCGAACGGCAGGAGCCCGCCCTTGGCGCCCGCGATGTCGCTCGCCACCTTGGTGACGTCGCGCAGCGCGGCCTTGTAGCGCATGGGGCCGTAGATGTTCATCTCGGCCATGTCCGGCGGGTTGCCGGCCTCGATGGCGGCCACGAACTTCTGCTCGCGATCGCCGAAGGTCGCCCAGTCCATCTCGACGTCGACGTTCTTGTCCTTCGCCCAGGCCTCGACCTGCCGGGCGACCACGTCGTTGCCCGCGGTGACGAAGCTCTTGAACAGCCAGAGGCGCAGCTTGGTCCTGGCCTGCGCGGAGGCCATGCGGCGGAGCGCATGCAGGCCCGCGGCGGTGCCGCCGGTGATGACCGCCGCCTTTCTCAGGAACTCACGGCGCGCGATGAGGCCGGCGTCGAGCCGCTCGGCCAGGTCCTTGAGACGGGTGTCCATGGAGGCTCCTCCTTTGGAGCGCGAAGGCGCGCCGGGCCGGCTGGCCGGAGCGCTGGGATGCTCGGATGCTACCCTACTGCATCCCCCCGGGCAAGAAGACGATTGGCCGCCCGCGCGATGGCGGCCGCGTCCACGCCGTAGTGGCGATAGAGATCGCCGCGGGCCCCGGACTGGCCGAAGTGGTCCACGCCGAGGGCCACCTGCGGCACCCCCAGCGCGCCGCCCAGGAAGCCCAGCGCGTGCGAGTGGCCGTCGAGCACCGACACCACCGGCACCCCCTCCTCCTCCGGGGTGACCAGATCGAGGACATAGGGGCGCGGCGCGCGCAGGTCACGATAGAGCCGGTCGGGGCTGGTGACCACGAACACGCTGGCGCACACCCCCTCGGCCGCCAGGGCGCGGCCGGCCGCCACCGCCTCCGGCACCATGACCCCGGCCGCGAAGATGTGTACCGCGTTCGCCTCCGGGTCGTAGCCCGGCTGCGCCCGGGCGTCGAGCAGCCGGTAGCCGCCGCGGAGCACCGCCCGGCGGTAGGCGTCCGACGGCGCCGGGGCGAGCGCCTGCTCGATGGGCTTGGTGGACAGGCGCAGGTAGGCGCTCTCCGCGTCCGGACCGCGCTCCAGCAGGCTCGCGAAGGCCGCAAGCAGGATCCACTCCACCTCCACGGCGAACGTGGGCTCCCAGTAGGTGATGGCGGGCAGCGCCACCCCGATGCCGGGCGTGATCACCGACTGGTGGGCGCCGCCCTCCGGGGAGAGGCTGATCCCCGACGGGGTGGCGGCCACGATGAAGCGCCCGCCCGCGTAGAGCGCGTGGTAGAGCGCATCGAGCCCGCGGCTCACGAACGGATCGTAGAGGGTGCCGATCGGCAGCAACGTGCGCCCCGAGAGCTCGTGCGCGAGGCCGAAGGATCCCAGCGCCAGGAACAGGTTGTGCTCCGCGATGCCCAGCTCGAGGTGCTGGCCGGCGGGGGACTCCTTCCACTGCACCATCGCCGGCCCCTCCGGCCCGAAGGCGGGCTTGGCCCGCGGGAAGTAGACGCCCTTGCGGCTGATCCAGCCGGCCAGGTGCGTCGTCACCGCCACGTCGGCCGAGCAGGTCACCACCCGGTCGCCGATCGGCAGCCGGCCGAGCAGTCCCAGCACGCGGCCGAGCGCCTCCTGGGTGGAGCTCTGCGCCGGGTAGGTCTCCCCGAGCGACTCCGGCACCTCGGGCGCGGGCTCCACCGGGGGCGGCACGTAGGGCGCGGGCATCCCGCGGACCAGCGCGGCCTCGGCGCTGCCCTCGGGGAACCCGGCCCACTCCTCCCCGGGCGGCACGCCCAGCGCCTCGCGCAGCTCGTCGAGCTGCTTCGGCGTGAGCAGCGCGCCGTGGTTCAGCGGATCGGCCGCGAACGGATAGCCCCAGCCCTTGATGGTGTCGGCCAGGATCACGCACGGCCCCTGCCGCGGGCGCGCCGCCTCCTCGTAGGCGGCGAGGATGGCGGCCAGGTCGTGGCCGCCGACGTCGCCCAGCAGCGCGCCCAGCGTCTCGTCGGGCACGTCGGCCAGCAGCCGGTCCACCGCCCGGTCCGTGCCGCCGTCGGATGTCGCGACCAGCGCCTTGCGGGCCGCGCCCGCAGGCAGGCGGAGCAGGGCCTGGTACTCCGCGGCGCCCATGCCCTCGAGCCGCGCGCGCAGGTGCTCGCCGCCCGGCCGCGCGAAGCGCGCCCGCAGGCGCCCGCCCCAGCGCAGCTCGATCACGTGCCAGCCCGCGGCGCGGAACCAGTCGCGCAGCTGGGCCCGGCGCGCGTCCGGCACCACGCGGTCGAGGCTCTGGCGGTTGACGTCGACGATCCACAGCAGGTTGTCGAGCTCGCGCACCGCCTCCTCGAGGAGCGCCTCCCAGACGTTGCCCTCGTCGAGCTCCGCGTCGCCCACCAGGGCGATGAAGCGCGCCGGCATCGCGGCGCCGCCGTGCTGGCTCACGTAGCGCGCGGCCAGCGCGCCGAAGGCCGCGCTCACCGCGCCCAGCCCCATCGAGCCGGTGGACAGATCGATGATCGCGGGGTTCTTCCGCCGGCTCGGGTAGGCCTGTAGCCCGCCCAGGCTCCGCAGGCCCCGCAGGTCGTCGGCGGTGAGCCGCCCGCGCAGGTACTCGATGGCGTAGAGCACCGGCGAGGCGTGGGCCTTGGTGGCGACGATGTCGCCCGGGCGGAGCGCGTGGAAGTACAGCGCGGTCATGAGCCCGACCACCGAGGACGACGAGGCCTGGTGCCCGCCGACCTTGGTGCCGTCCGGGTTCGGCCGCACGCTGTTGGCGTGGTGGACCATGAGCGCGGAGAGCCACAGCACGCGCTTCTGGATGGACTCGAGCGTGGCGAGCGAGGCGTCGGCCATGCCGTCGGAGCGGAACGGATCAGGCGAACGGATCGTTCGCCGGATCCTCGTGCCAGACGTACTCCATGAACCGGGCGGCCTGGCGCGCCATGTCGATCCCGTGCAGGCGCGCCACCACCGACAGCGCCATGTCGATCCCGGCCGACACGCCGGAGGACGTCACGAGGTTGCCGTCGTCGACCCAGCGGGCGTGCCGCTGCCACGCCACGCGCGGTCCCTGCTGCACCACCCAGTCCCACGCCACCTTGTTGGAGGTCGCGGGGCGGCCGTCCATCAGCCCGGTGCGCGCGAGCAGGGCCGAGCCGGTGCAGACGGTGGCGGTGATGGCGGCCCTGCGGCTGGCCGCGGTGAGGGCCAGCAGCAGCGGCGCGTTGTGCACCGCCTGGCGGGTGCCGAAGCCGCCCGGCACGAGCAGGATGTCGTACGGCGGCGCATCGACGAACGCATGGTCGGCGTGGGTGGTCGGCCCCTCGCCCGCCTTCACCGGCCCCGCCTTCTCGGCGAGCGTCACGATCTCGAAGTGCCGCTGCCAGGTGCCGTCCGGCCGCGCGGTGCGCGCGCTCGCGAACGTCTGGACCGGTCCGTAGACGTCGAGGACGGTGAAGCCCTCGAACAGCACGACCGCCACGCGCCGGACCGCCGTCGCCTCCGCCATGGGGACCCGGGGCGACTATGGCGGCCGGTTCGGGCACTGTCAAGCCGCCGCGCTCGGGGGGTTGGTGCCGTTGACAACGCGCCGCCGGCCCGGTTACACCTTGGACCGGCATGCGCGTCATCGACCTGAGCTTCCCGATCGACCCGCACTTCCGCTGGACGGTCTCCAGCGAGCGTCGCTCGACGCACGAGGCCGGGCAGAACTTCCAGTCCACCGTGCTCACCATCAGCTGCCACGCCTACACGCACGTGGACGCGCCGGTGCACTTCCTCCCCGGGGACCGCGACATCGCGTCGATGCCGGTCGATCAGTGGATGGGCGAGGCGGCGGTGGTGGACCTCACCCACGTGGGTGAGAACGCGGAGGTCACCGCGGCGGACCTGGACCGACGCGGGGGCCACGTGCGCGCGGGCGACATCGTGCTGCTGCGCACCGACTGGCCCGCGCGCACCCCGGTGGCGAGCGAGCGCTTCTGGAAAGACGCGCCCTACACCGGCCGCGGCGCCTGCGAGTGGCTGGCGGCGCGCGGAGTGAAGGCGGTGGGCTACGATTACCCACCCGACTACTGCATCCGGACCTCGATCTTCTCGCCCGGCACGCCCGTCGCGCGCGAGGAGTGCACCACGCACCACGTCTTCTTCCCGGCCGGCATCACGGTGGTGGAGTACCTGACCAACCTGGACCGGATCGGCGCCCCGCGCTGCCGCTTCCTCGCCCTGCCGCTGCGGGTGACGGGTGCGGACGGCTCCCCCGTGCGCGCGGTCGCCCTGGTGGACTGAGCGCATGGACATCCGGAAGGCGGCCCTCAAGCGCATCGCGGTGTGGACCGTCCTCGGCCTCGTCGGCGGCGGCTTCGCGGCCGACATGCTGTGGCGGCACAAGAGCGCCCAGGAGCAGGCGTCGCTCAAGAGCCAGCAGACCCAGGAGCTCGCGCGCCTGGAGGCCGAGGTCAAGTCACTCACCGACCAGCTCGCGGCGGAGCGCCTCCGCCGCGAGGCCCTGGAACGCACCCTGAGCGAAGGCAGGAAGTAGTGGCGTGGGCGGTGCGACTGGCGGTCCTCGCCCTGCTGGTGCTCGGGCTGCCCGCCACCGGAGGGTCCCAGGTGTCGCCGGCGCGCGGCCGGAGCCTGCCCGGCGCGGTGGTGAAGGTCCTGAGCGGTGACACCATCCACGCCTTCGTGAACGGCGAGGTGGAGCGCGTGCGCTACATCGGGGTGCAGGCGCCCCGGCCGGACCAGGGCGGCCAGCCGGGCGAGCCGCAGGGCAACGAGGCGCTCCGCTTCAACAGCGGCCTGGTGGGGGCCAAGAACGTGCGCCTCGAGCTGGACGTCGAGGAGCGCGACGGGGATGGGCGCCTGCTCGCCTACGTGTGGGTGGGCGACGTGCTCGCGAACGCCGAGGTGGTCGGCCACGGGTACGGGGAGGTCGTCTCCGGCGGCGCCAACGTGCGCCACCAGGAGGTGCTGCTGCGCCGCCAGCAGGAGGCGCGCTCGCGCCGGCTCGGCATCTGGAAGCTGGCCGCGCCGCCGGCGCGCGGCGCGGCGCCCGCCCCGGCCCCGAGCGCGTCGGCCCCGACCGCGCAGGCCCGCCCGGGCGCGCCTCCCACCAACGGCTGGACGTGCCCGCTCAGCCATCCCATCAAGGGCGACTTCCGCACCTACACGCGGGACCGCTGCATCTACTACCGGCCCGGCACGCCGGCCTACGCGGAGAGCCGCACCGACCGGTGCTACGCGAGCGAGGACGAGGCCCGCCAGGACGGCTGCCGCCGCTCCCAGCGCTGATGGCGGGGCGGCTCCTCCTCGTGCTCGATCCGGACCCCGCGGCCCGCCAGAACCTCGTCGACGTGCTGAGCCTCGAGGGGCACGAGGTCGACGGCGCGGGCGACGCGGAGGGCGCGCTCCTCCTCCTGGACCAGCGCCGCTATCACCTGGTCATCGCGGACCTGCGCCTGCCCGACCTGGACGGGCCGCGGCTGGTCGCGGCGCTCCGCGAGCGGTTCGACGAGGCGTTGCCCGCGATCGTCTTCATCACCAGCGCGACCTTCGACCCGCACTACGGCGGCTTCCTCGCCGACCTGCGGGCGCCGGTGCTGACGCGGCCGCTCAAGCCCGGCCGCGTGCTGGAGCTGGTGGGTCGGGTGCTCGGGCCGTGAGCCGCCCGCGGAACATCCTGGTGGTGGAGGACGAGGGCAGCCTGCGCGAGCTGATCGCCCACATCCTGCTGCTGGACGCTCACGAGGTGGACACCGCGCGGGACGGCATGGAGGCCCTCTACCGCATCGACCAGCGGGAGTACGACCTGATCATCAGCGATCTGCAGATGCCGAACCTGGACGGGCCCGGCCTGCACCAGGCCCTGCGAGAGCGGTACGGCCAGGCCTTGCCCCGGGTGATCTTCGTCACCGGCCACGCGGAGGCCGACGCCTTCGTGCCCTTCCTGGCCCAGACCGGTGACCCGGTGCTCACCAAGCCGTTCACGGTGGAGGATCTCCGCACCCTCGTGCAGTGGGTGCTCGAGACGTGAGGCGGGCCTAGACCTCGAGCGGGCCGGTGTCGCCGGCCGCGCGCTCGAGCCACAGTGACATCCGCATCGCCTGGAACGCCTCCCGCGCCTCGGCCAGGTGCTTCAGGGCGGCCGCCTGGTCCCCTTCCCGCGCCGCCACCCGGCTCAGGGCCAGATGACAGCGCGCCGCGAGCGGGCGCATCGCCAGCTCGCCGGCCAGCGCGAGCGCGCGCCCCAGGTGCGCGCGGGCCTGCGCGAGGTCCGGCGAGGGGCCGGACGCGGCCGCCACGCCGAGCAGGCGCTCGGCGTAGACCACGTTGCCGCGCTCCCCGTGGGTGTGCGCCAGCTCGAGGGCCAGGCGCCCCGCCTCCGCCGCGCCCTCCCGGTCGCCCGCGAGCAGGCGCACCTCGCCCAGGTGGGTGGTGATGAGCGACAGGCGCCCCAGCCGCTGCATGCTCCGGGCCTGGCGCACGCCGCGCTCGGCGAGGTCCACGGCCTCCCCCGAGCGCCCGGTCAGCGCGTAGACCAGAGCGAGGTCGCCCGCAAACGGCGGGTAGAAGGCCGGCATGTCACCGCACTGCCCGATGCCGCGCTCGAGCAGCGGCCGGGCTTCCCGCAGCTGCCCCCGCCGCACGAGGGTGCCGCCCACGCCGAGCAGGGCGTACGTGACGCTGTAGCTGTCGCGCTGCGACTCGGCCAGACGCAGGCCCTCGGCCCCGGTCTCCAGCGCCTCGTCGAACTGGCCCAGCTCGGCCAGCGTCCACGCCAGCTGCGCGCGCGCGAGCACACCCATGATGCCGGGCAGCCCGAACCGGGCCCCGCTCTCCGCGGGCGGCAGGACCTCGAGCGCGCGGCGCAGGAACGCGAGCGCCTGGCGATAGTCCCCCTGCGCGCGCCGGCCCGCGCCGACGTTGTAGTGGCCCACCACCTGGAGGCCCACGTCGTGGCTGGCCTCCGCGATGGCGAGCGACTCCTCGCCGACGCGGGCCGCCTCATCGGAATGGCCCATGTCCCAGTGCACGCTGCTCTCGAGCGACAGCGCCCGGGCCAGGCGCTGCTGGTCGCCCAGACTCCCGGCCAGGGCGGCCGCCTCGCGCAGCACCGCCACGCTGCGCGCGTGCTGGCCGAGCGGCACCAGCGCGCTGTTCAGGTCGAAGCGCAAATCGATGCCGAGCGCGGCGTCGGCGGGCCGGTGGGCGAGCGCGGCGAGCGCGCGGTCGAAGAACGACACGCTCTCCCAGCTGGCCATGCGCTGGAGCGTGCGGATGCCCGCCTCGCGGCAGTAGCCGACCGCGCGGTCCCACACCTCGCCGAGAAACGCGTGGTGGGCGAGCCGCTCGGTCTGCTCGGCGAGACGGCCCGCGTAGGAGCGCTCGATCGCCTCCAGGATGCGGGCGTGCAGCGACCGCCGGCGGTCGTGCAGCAGGCTGTCGTAGGCCACGTCGTGCACCAGCGCGTGGCGGAAGCCGTACACCAGGTCCGGGAACAGTGCGCGCCGGTCGAGCAGGCCGGCCGCCTCGAGCTGGTCCACGCCGCGCCGCACCTGCTCCGGGGGCACGTCGGCCACCGCCTCCAGCAGACGCATCGGCACCTCGTCGCCGATCACGGAGGCGGCCTGCAGCAGGCGCTTGTCCTCGTAGCGCAGCCGGTCGATGCGCGAGGCGATCGTCGCGCGCACGGTGCGCGGCACCTCGAGCGCGAGGGTCGAGCGCGTGAAGCGATAGGCACCCGGCTCGCCCTCGAGCGCGCCGGTCTCGGCCAGGGCCTGCACGCACTCCTCGAGGAAGAGCGGGTTGCCGTTCGCCCGGTCGGCCACCAGGCGCTTGAGCGGCGCCAGCGCGGGATCGGTGCCGAGGAGGGCGTCGAGGACCCGCGTGGCGGCCGCCGCGTCGAGGGGCTCCAGACGGATCTGCGTGAACGCCGGGTGCTTGCTCCAGCGGTCGGTGTACTCGGGCCGGTAGGTGCAGGCCAGGAGCAGCCCCGGCGGCAGGCCCTCGACCAGGTTGTCGAGCGCGGCGTGGGTCTCGGAGTCGACCCACTGCATGTCCTCCACGATCATCACGAACGGCTGGCGCTCCCCCTGCCGCGCCACCAGGCGCTGGACCACGCGCATCACGTAGCGCCGTCGCACGCCCGGGTCCATGGCCGCGAGCGGCCCGGCGTCCTGGGCGACCCCCAGCACCCACAGGATCGCGGGCACCGCGTCCTCCAGCTCCGGGGCCAGGTCGCGCAGCCGCGCCGCGACCTTCTCCCGCACCACCGCCGGCTCGTCACCGCTCTCCACCTGGAAGAAGCGGCGATGCAGCTCGACGCCCGGCCGATAGCCGGCGGCGCGGCCGTAGGAGACCGCGGGCGCCTCGATCACCAGGCAGCCGCGCTCCCGGCCGCGCCGCGCCAGCTCGAGGCACAGGCGCGACTTGCCGACTCCCGCCTCGCCCACGATGGACACCACCTGGCCGTGGCCGGCCAGGGTGGCCTCGATCACCGCGTCGAGCTGCGCCAGCTCCGCCTCGCGGCCCCGGAGCGTCGAGCGCGGGCGCGCCGCCGCGTCGAGGCGGGAGCGGATCGGCACCGCGCCGGTGATCTCGTGGACCTCCACCGGCGTCTGCAGCCCGCGCACCGGCACCGGGCCCAGCGGCTTCGCGGTCACCCGCCCGCGCACCAGGGCCATGGTCTGGTCGGTGGCGAGGATGGTGGCGGGCTTCGCCATCTGCTCCATGCGCGCGGCCAGGTGCACGGTCTGCCCCACCGCGGTATAGGTGAACGAGAGATCGTGGCCGATCGAGCGCGCGACCACCTCGCCCGAATTGAGGCCGACCCGGGTCAGGAGCGGCAGGCCGAGCGAGCGCTGCACCTGGTCTCCGTACGCGCTCACCTGCGCCTGCATGCGCAGCGCCGCGTAGCAGGCGCGGACCGCGTGGTCCTCGTGGGCCAGCGGGGCGCCGAAGAGGGCCATGATGCCGTCGCCCACCACCTGGTTCACGGTGCCCTCGTAGCGGTGGACCGCCTCCATCATCAGCTCGCGGACGCGGTCGACGATCGGCCCCACCTCCTCCGGATCGCGGTCGCCCATGACGTCGATCAGGCCGTGGATGTCCGCGAACAGCACCGTCACCTGCTTGCGCTCGCCCTCCACCGCCGCGCGCGCGTCCAGGATGCGGCGGACGAGGTGCGGCGGGGTGTAGGCGCCCGGCGAGGCGAAGCGGCCCGCGTCCGCGGCGGCGAGGCGGCTGCCGCACGCGGGGCAGAAGCGCGCGCCGTCCGGCGCGGCGAGGTTGCAGCGGGGACAGGTCATGCGATCTCCCGCGTCATGATGTGCTCGGGCCGGATGCCCACGCCGACCAGGCGCGCGGGCAGCGGCGTGAGGAGCCCGCTGCGCGCGAGCAGGGTCAGCAGGCGCGGCGGGGTGAGCCGGCCGTCGCGCCGGCCGAGCGTCGCCCCGATCACCCGCCGCTGCACCTGCACCTGCAGCCACTGGGTCACGCGCGTCGGCCACTCGCGGCGCCGCTGGACCAGCCGCAGGTGCTCGGTGACGAGCCGTCGTTCCCGGAGCGGCGAGGCGAGCCGGTTGGCGGCGGCCACCGCGTCCTGGATGGCCAGATTGATCCCCACGCCGCCCACCGGCGACATCGCGTGTGCCGCGTCCCCGATGCAGAGGAGCCCGGGACGATACCACCGGCGCAGCCGGTCCACCTTCACGGTCAGCAGCTTCACGTCCTCCCAGGAGCCGATCTCGCCCACCCGGTCCCGCGCGAAGGGCGCGAGGGCCGCCACCTGGGCGCGAAAGGCGTCGAGCCCGCGGCGGCGAACCTCTTCCGCCGAGCCCTTGGGGATCACGAAGCCGCACTGCCAGTGGCCGCCCCGGTTGATCTGGACGAAGATCCGGCCCACGTCGAACCGCCCCGTCGTGTCCTCCGGGTCGCCCGGCACGCGGGATAGGCGGAACCAGAACACGTCCATGGGGGCGCCGAGGTCCTGCACCGGCAGGCCGGCCGCCTCACGCAGCACCGAGCTCCGCCCGTCCGCGGCCACCACCAGGTCCGCCCGGACCTCGAACGGGCCGCTCCGGTCGTGCCCCCGGACGCCGGTCACCCGGCCTCGCTCCTCGACGAGCCCGGTCGCCTCGGCCCGCATCTCGAGGTGGAACGGCGCGTAGCGGGCGGCCTGGCGAGCCAGGAAATTCAGGAAGTCCCACTGCGGCATGATCGCGATGAACTTGCACCGGGTCGGCACCCGGGAGAAATCGGCGATGGGCAGCATGACGTCGCCCACCTGGGCCACCAGGCGGGGCAGCTCCTGGTGGGGCACCCGCAGCAGCGCGTCCAGCAGGCCCAGCTCGTGCATGAGCTCGAGCGTGGAGGGATGGATGGTATCGCCGCGGAAGTCGCGGAGGAAATCGGCATGCTTCTCCAGCACCTGCACCGGCACCCCCGCGCGCGCCAGCAGGAGCCCGAGCATCATCCCGGCCGGGCCCCCACCCACCACGCAGCACGAGACCTCCGAGGCCCGGCCGATCATGGCTCCCAATCTACAATGCCCGTCCACGCCATGGACGCGGCGCGTGCCCGATCCCGCAGCAAACCCGTACGAGATGGGTTAGTATCACGCAATGACCAATCCGGCACGGACACCCGTACGAGTGTATCGCGCGACAGATGCGCCGGAAGGAGGCCTCGCGGGCGAGGCGGTCGCGGTGCTCGGCTACGGTCACCTCGGCCGCACCGCCGCGCTCAACCTCCGCGACTCCGGCGCGAAGGTACGGATCGGCAATCGCGACGACGAGTACGCGGAGCGCGCGCGCAGCGAGGGCTTCGAGGTGGTGCCGATCACCACCGCGGCCGCCGACGACGTCGTGTACGTGCTCCTCCCCGACGAGGTCATTCCCGACGTGTTCGGCACCGACGTGGGGCCCGCCCTGCGTCCGGGCAGCGCGATCGCGTTCGGGTCCGGCTACAGCCTGGCCTTCGACCTGATCCGGCCGCCGGCCGGCATCGACGTGCTGCTGGTGGCGCCCCGCATGGCGGGCAACTCCGCGCGCACGCGCTATCTCCAGGGCCAGGGCTTCTGGGCGTGCCTCGGCGTCGAGGCCGACGCGAGCGGCCGCGCCCAGCAGCGCATGCTGGCCCTGGCCGACGCGCTGGGAGTGCTCCGCGCGGGCGGCGTGCAGATGTCGGCGAAGGTGGAGGCGACGCTCGATCTCTTCGTGGAGCAGACGGTCGGCGCGGTGCTGGGCATGGCGATCATGATGGCCTTCGAGGTGGCCCGCGAGGCCGACATCCCGCCCGAGGCGCTGGTGCTCGAGATGTACATGTCGGGCGAGATGGAGGCGGTCTTCCAGGCCTTCCGCGAGACCGGGTTCTTCCGCGCGTCGGAGGATCACGGGCCCACCGCGGTGTTCGGCGGCATCACCCGCTCCATCGAGATGGACCGCGACGCGATGGCGGACCGCTTCCGCCAGGTGCTCGAGGACATCAGGAGCGGCGGCTTCGCCCGGCGCTTCCAGGACGAGGCCCGCAACGGCTACCCGATGCTCGAGTTCGCCCGGGCCATGATGCACGGGGTCTCCCCGATGGCCGAGGCGGAGGAGCGGATCCGTCACCTCGCCGGGCCCGGGCCCGATCCCGCCGCGCCGGGCGGAGTCCCCGCCCGCTAGCCGCTCCGCTCACGGCATCAGGCGGGTGCCCCGCCACGGGCCGCCGCGGAAGCCGCCGTCGCCGGCGGTGAGCGTGCGCGCCCACACCGCGCGGTCGTGGGCGCGGCCCGGCTGTCCCGCCCAGAGCTCCACCCGCTCCGCCCAGATCCGGTAGCCGCCCCAGCGCGCGGGACGCGGCACGCGCTGCGGATGCGCGCGCCGGGCCGCCTCGATCCGCTCGAGGAGCACGGCGCGGGAGCCGATGGGCGCGCTCTGGTCGCTCGCCATCGCGGCGAGCCGCGCGTCCAGCGGACGGCTCTCCCAGTAGCGATCGGATTCCGCCTCGCTCACGTGGGTCACCGGGCCCTCCACGCGGATCTGCCGCTCGAAGCGCTCCCAGTGGAAGACCGCGGCGGCCCGCCCGGTGCGCTCGAGGTCCCGGCCCTTCGGGCTCTCGCGATCCGTGTAAAACACGAGCGAGCCGGCGGCCGCGTCGAAGCCGCGGCAGATGACCATTCTCACCGCCGGGTGCCCCTGGGCGTCGACGGTGGCCAGCGCCATCGCGGTGGCGGTGCGCACCGCCGCGGTGGCCTCCTCGATCCAGCGCGCGGCGAGCGGCAGCGGGTCCGCGGGCAGGTGCGGCGGGAGCGGCTCGCTCACCGCGCGGGTGACACGGCTACCCGCGCCCCACCCGGTCCGCCACCCGCCGGGCCCACGCCATCGGCTCCTCCGTCATCACGAGCTTCTGGGCCGAGGCCTCGCCGAAGCGGCGGGTCGCGTCGATGCCGAGCTTGGCGGTGAGCCCGTCCGCGCTCGCGGAAGGATCGAGGATCGCGCCCAGGCTGCCCTCGATCACCACCAGGTCGCGATCGGCCTGCACCCGCGTGGCCATCGCCCACAGCACGTCGGACTCGTCGAACACGTCGATGTCGTCGTCGACCACCACCACCAGCTTGAGATAGTGGTCGACGCCCAGCACCACCGGGATGGCGTGCTTCGCCTCGCCGGGCCGCGTCTGCCGGATGGAGACGTACGCGGTGAACGACGCGCCGCCGGAGGTGGGCACGTGCACCGCGGCGACGCCCGGGATCACCCGGCGGAGCGCGTTGCGGATCTCCGCCTCGCGCAGCACCCCCAGAGGCAGGATGTGGTCGGGCGCGCGCCCGGAGGCGATGGAGTGAAACCACGCGCCCTCGCGCACCACCAGGGCGCGGGCCACGAACACGTTGTCCGTGCTCCGCCGTGAGAAGTAGCCGGTGAACTCGCCGAACGGCCCCTCCGGGTCGCGCTCGCCCGCCAGGATCTCGCCCTCGATCACGATCTCGGCCCACGCGGGCACGTCGAGGTCCAGCGTCTCCGCGCGCCGCAGCTGCATGGGCTCGCCGAAGAGCCCGCCCACCACCTCGAACTTCGAGACCTCGGGGGCCGGGTAGGACAGCGCGCCCATGCCCACCGCGGGGTGGAGACCGATCGCGACCGCGCACGGCAGCCCTCGCCCCGCCTTCTCCTCGCGCTGCTGGAAGTCGTACATGCGCCGCCGGGAGTGCAGGCTCACCCCCATGCGGTTGCGCCCCTTGATCTGGAAGCGATGGAACCCGGCGGTCGCCACCCCGGTCGCCGGGTCGCGCGCGATCAGCAGTCCGGCGGTGAGGTAGGGACCGCCGTCGCCCGGGAAGTAGGTCGGGATCGGCAGCGCGCCCAGATCCACCTGCTCGCCGCGGCGGACGTCGACCGGAAACGGCGGCCGGTCCAGCACCACCGGCTTCACCGGCTCCTTGAGCCGGGCCGCGTAGGTCTCGGGCAGCGCCGCCTCCTCGACCCCGAGCGCGGTGGCGAGCCCCCGCCGGCTCGCCATCACGTTGGAGATCACCGGCATCGAGTGCCCGCGCACCCGCTCGAAGAAGAGGATCGGAAAGCGCCGGCGGCGCTCCAGCTCGAGCGCCAGCGCCTGCATCTGATACTGCGGCTCGACCGGCTCGGTCACGCGCAGCACCAGGTCCGGGTGCGCCCGCTCGACGGCGGCCATGAAGTCGCGAAGGCTTTGCTGGCTTACGGTCATGGAATCGCCCCTCCAGGCTCGCGCCGGGCCGGCACGCGTGCACCCCTGCCGCGGGATCGGCGTCTCGTGCCCGGAGCGTAGCCGACCCACGAAGGGCGGGTCAAGCCGGCTCGGCACATCCCTTGCTGTTGCCCGGGACAGGCGGAGACATCTGCGGGCCGACGGGAGACGGGACGATGGCGACGCGCCAGACGACGAGCAGGAAAAAGGTCAGCCCGAATGCGCCGAAGGACGCGATCGCGCTCCTGACGGAGGACCACCAGCGGGTGCGGCGCCTGCTGACCGAGCTGGAGCAAACGACCGAGAAGACCGCGACCAAGAGGCAGAAACTCCTTGCCACCATCGAGCAGGAGCTCCGGGTCCACACCCGGATCGAGGAGGAGGTCTTCTACCCGGCGTTCTTCGACGCGGCCCGGACCGAGCAGGACAAGGAGATGTACTACGAGTCGATCGAGGAGCACCACGTGGTCGATCTGGTGCTGCCCGACATCACGCGCGCGGATCCGGCGAGCGCCCCGTTCGCGGCGAAGGCCAAGGTCCTGAAAGACCTGGTGGAGCACCACGCGGAAGAGGAGGAGAAGCAGATGTTCCCCGCGCGCGCCGGCTGATGGATCGCGAGCGGCTCGCGGAGCTCGGCGAGCGGCTCGTGAAGGCGCGCGAATCGGCGCAGACCGGCTTCCTCGAGAAGGTGGCCGGCATGCTGCGGCCCTAGCGCCATGTCCACTCCGGCCAGCGTCGCGCGCCACCCGATCCACGCGATGCTCGTTCCGCTGCCGATCGGGCTCTGGGTGTTCTCCTTCGTGGCCGCGGTCGCCGGTCTCATCGACTTCTCCTCCATCACCGACCGCCGGGTCGGGCGCATCGCCCTCCTCCATCTCGTCTGCAACAGCCTCTCCTTCGTCCTGTTCGCGGTCTCCTTCATCCTGCGCTACCGCGATCCCCCCGGCGGGTGGCCGGTGGTGGTGTCGGCGAGCGCGCTGGCCCTGGTGGGCGTCGGCGGGTGGCTGGGGGGCGAGCTCGTGTACGTGCACGGCATGGGGGTCACGGCGCCGTCCCGCCGGGAGGCGGCGAGCTACGACCGGTGGTAGCCCGATGCCGCCCGGCACGTCGACGGCCGGGCGGGCCGGGGGGCCGCCCCTCCGGGAGGCCCGGTGGTCGCCGAAGGGGGGCCCGGACCTCCCGCCCCCGGTCCGCGCCGGCCGGTCATCGGGACGCGGCCCGGATCAGATGACCGGGTAGAAACGACCGCCCCCTCGGCTCGAAGCCCCCCTCGCGCCCGCCGTCCCGCGCCAGAAACGCGTCATCTTGACCGCCCCCGGGTCGGCATTTCGATTGCGTTACCGATCCCGACGAGCATGCGCCTCCACGCCTCAAGCCCTCTCCTCCGATACGGCGTCGCCGTGGTGTGTGCCGCCCTGGCCATCGGCGCCCGGGGGGTGATGGCGTCGGCGCGGGGGCTCGACTTCACCTACCTCACGGCCCACCCGGCCGTGCTGCTGTCCGCCTGGGTTGGCGGGTTCGGGCCGGGACTGGTCACCACGGTCCTGTATGCCCTGTACGCGGTCTACCGCTGGCTCGCTCCCATCGGCACCTTCGCCGTCGCGGGGCTCGGCGATCGAATCGCGCTGGGGGATCTTCTCTTCATGGGCGTCGCGATCAGCGCGCTCAACGAGGTCCTGCAGCGCCGCGAGCGGTACGTTCAGAACGTCCTGGAAGGCGTCACCGACGCCTTCGCGGTCTTCGACCGCAAGTGGCGCTTTCGCGTCGTCAACGAGCCCATGCTGAGGCTGACCCGCCGCCGGCGGCGCGAGATCCGCGGCCGCCCCATCTGGAAGGTGTCCCCCGAGCTCGTGGGCACCGAGTTCGAGGCCCACGCGCGCCGCGCCGTCGTGACCGGTCATCCCGAGCGCTTCGAGTTCCTCTATCCCGGGCTCGGGGCGTGGGCCGAGGTCCACTGCTATCCCTCCCGCGCGGGCGTCGCCATGTACCTGCGCGACATCGCGGCCAAGAAACAGATCGAGCAGGTGTCGTCCCGTCTCGCCGCCATCGTGGAATCCTCCGACGACGCGATCGTGAGCAAGGACATCAACGGGGTGATCCAGTCGTGGAACGAGGCGGCCGAGCGCATGTTCGGGTGGAGCGCGGAGGAGGCGGTGGGACGGCACATCACGCTGATCATCCCGACCGAGCGCCACCACGAGGAGGATCGGGTGCTGGAGCGCATCCGCGCCGGCCTGAAGGTCGATCACTTCGAGACCATCCGGGTGCGCAAGGACGGACGGCTGCTCGACGTCTCGCTCACGGTGTCCCCGATCCGCGACGCGAACGGTCGCATCGTGGGTGCCTCCAAGATCGCGCGCGACATCACCGCCCAGAAGCAGTCGGAGCGGGATCTCGCGAGAATGCTGGCCCGCGAGCAGGCCGCGCGCGCCGACGCGGAAGCGGCCAACCGCGCCAAGGACGACTTCCTCACCACGCTCTCCCACGAGCTGCGCACGCCGCTCAACGCGGTCTACGGGTGGGCCGCCATGCTGCAGAAGGGACAGCTCGACGCGGCCACGCTCCACAAGGCGATCGACGCGATCATGCGCAACGCGAACGCCCAGGTGCAGCTGATCGACGATCTGCTCGACGTCTCGCGGATCGCGACGGGCAAGCTGCGCCTGGGCCTCCAGCCGGTGAACCTGCAGGCCGTCGTCGACGCCGCGGTGGAGGCGATCCGGCCCGCCGCCATGGCCAAGGGCGTGCACCTCGACCTGTCGCTGGACGCGACCGCGCCCCCGGTCAGCGGTGACGCCAACCGGCTCCGGCAGGTGGTCTGGAACCTCCTCAGCAACGCGGTGAAGTTCACGCCCTCGGGCGGCCGCGTCGAGGTCAGCCTGCGCCGGGTGGACTCCCACCTCCAGGTCGCGGTCAGCGACACCGGGGCCGGGATCGCCCCGGACTTCCTGCCCCACGTCTTCGAGCGCTTCCGCCAGGCCGACAGCTCGAGCACCCGCACGCACGGCGGGCTCGGCCTCGGCCTCACCCTGGTCAAGCAGCTGGTGGAGCTGCACGGCGGCACCGTGATGGCCGAGAGCCCGGGCCCCGGGCGCGGCGCCACCTTCACGATCACCCTGCCGCCCCAGGGCACCGGAGTCCGCATGTTCCCGGATCGCAGCGCGGACAGCGTGCTCACGCTGCCGATGGCCAGCGCGATGGCGCTCGAGGGCATGCGGGTCCTCGTCATCGACGACGACCTCGATGGCGTCCATCTGCTGTCCATCATCCTGGAGCAGGCCGGCGCGAGCGTGCAGACGGCGCAGTCGGCGGCCGAGGGGTTCGCGCAGCTCACCGCAGCGCCGCCCGACGTGCTGATCTCCGACATCGAGATGCCGGGCGAGGACGGCTACGCGCTGATCGGACGGATCCGCGCGCTCGAGCCCGAGCGAGGCGGCCGCGTCCCCGCGATCGCGCTCACCGCCTACGGCCGGCGGGAAGATCGGCTCCGGGCGATCGCGGCCGGCTTCAGCATGCACGTGCCGAAGCCGGTCGACCCCACCGAGCTGGTCACGCTCGTCGCGAGCCTCGCGCACCGCTGAGCGGTCAGCGCTCACACCGTGATCGAGGACGTGCTGCAGCAGGCAGCCCGGTGGTTGCAGGACCTCGACGACATACCCTATACTTCGCGCCGCGGCATGGCCGTCGAGGAAGAGCCGACGCCGGCCGCGGAGGGGCAGATGCGGGTCCGGACGCGGGAGCTGGTGGCCACCGCCGCGATCGCCGGGTATCTCCTGTTCACCGCCTCCCTCATGCTGGCGGTGATTGCGGCCGGCCCCGCGGTCGAGCGGGCGCCCGTGGTGGTGGCGTTCCTCGCGATCTCCCTGCCCGCCCTGGGCGCCTGGCTCTACATCGACTTCACGCGGTGGGCCGGCCGCGAGCTGGCGAGCCGCGTGGTGCGCTGGTCGGCGATGGCCGTGGGGCTCGCCGCGAGCGGCCTCGGCTTCCTGCTCGCGATCTGGAGCTTCTCCCGCGTGGCCGCGCTGGTCGTGCTGCTGGAGGTGGGCGTGCTCTACCTCGCGATCAGCGGGCTCTCCCTTCTGCGCGAGGAGGACGGCTGGCGACAGTAGCGACCGGGGCCGGCTAGTCCTGGTCCACGAGGAGCCGGATCGTCACGCGGCGCTGCCTGGCGTCCGCGACGCGGTCATCGTTGACCGGGCCCAGGCTCGCGGCGTGGATGCGCGCGAGATTGATTCCCCGGTCCATGAGGAAGCGGCGCACCGCGTTCACCGGTCGCTGGCTCAGGCCGTAGTTGTAGTCGAGCGCGCCGCGCCGGTCGGTGTAGCCCCCCAGCTCCACGGTCAGGGCCGGGTTCTCCTCCAGGTCCCTGGCCACGCCCGCCCGCGCGGTCTGGGCCGCATCGTTCAGATCACTGCTGTCCGGCGGGAAGAACACCTCGAGGCTGCTGGCCGTCCGCTGGTTGAAGCGGTTCGTCCACAGCCGGGTCAGGCGGCTGTCGACTGCCGCCGCCTGCTGGCTCGCCCGGTCGGCGGTGTCCTGCGCGCGCATGACGCCCACCCGGAGGCCGCCCACCTGCTCGCCGACCGAGTCGACGCGCTTGCGCATCCGGTCGAGGCGTCCCTCCACGCGGGTCACGCGCCGCTCCAGCCCTTCCCCGGAGCTGTCACCGGGCGAGCCGAGCGCGAGCCACACGTTCCGCTCATCGTGCCCTCCGGCTCACCGGCCACGGTCCGCGCGATCGCGGACCGACTGCATGGCCTTGCGAGCAGTGGCGAGCAGGCCCGGATCGACGTGCTCGGCGGCCTGGAGCCGCCGGTAGACCACTTCCGCGAACGCGCGGTCTCCGCTGACCGCGAGGGTCTCCACCGCCGCGGTGAGCGCGCGGGGCGCCCACGGCGTCGGCGTGCCCAGCGATGCGGCGGTCAGGTACCAGCGCACC
>Ga0070741_10001942_pt1 | contig 58338 bp, 61 predicted proteins | sample Coa_R1_4_FD_66440 | JGI IMG/M metagenome (GOLD analysis project Ga0070741, IMG submission 66440) | Surface soil microbial communities from Centralia Pennsylvania, which are recovering from an underground coalmine fire - Coalmine... | ecosystem: Environmental > Terrestrial > Soil > Unclassified ... | reverse complement strand
CGTGGCGCTCGCCCGGCCCGATCACCGTGACCGTCGGACGGCCCAACCAGGCCTCGATCACGTCCAGCGCCTCCTCGGGGCTCAACGGCTGCTCGAAGACCCGGGGGTTGGTGGTGAGCCGGAGGAACGCCACCAGCACCGCCCAGGTGAACGCCACCGTCTCCCCACCCGAGAGTGCACCGTCGAGCCAGTCCTTGGCCGGCCCGTGCTGCGGGGATCCCTCGTCGACGGCGTAGATCAGCAGGTTGGCGTCGGGAACCTTCACGTCCGCAACTCGAGCCGACGGATCAACTCCTCATCCTCCAGAGCCGACGCCACCGACAACGCCCTGCTCAGATCGATCCCCGCCCGCAACCCCAACCGCCGACACGGCGTCACAAACGCCGACGGCGCTGCCCCCTGCTCCCCAGCCAGACCGGCCCGGATCGCCCGGTTCAACGCCTCCTTGAACGAGATCCCCCGCTCCCCAGCCACCCGCTTGAGCCGCGCCGCCACATCGTCGTCCAGCGTCACCGTCGTCCGCACTACAGCATCATAGCAGCCTTCCATCTGCTGTCATGATGTCACACACACACACCGACGCTGACCGTCGTTGGCACGCCGCCGGGCGCTGTCGACGGTGCGCTGGGAGGTGGAACTCACCGAAGCGCTCACTCGAACGCTGCATCGCCACGGTGCAGACCCATGCGGCACTCCTCTGCAATCCGACGGAGCCGGAACGGGACCTTCAGCCGGAGCTGCCGACAACACGCCGGGCCAAGCTCCGCCGGCGCGCCCGGGACCTGCCCCGTCAGCAGTTGGCGGCTCCCGCATCGACCGGGAGGGCGACACCGCTGATGTAGCGGCCGGCGCCGGAGCAGAGGAAGACGATGGCTTGGACACGTCCTCGGGTTCGACCATCATCACCGGCAGGGCGTTGCGTATCGCCTCCATGAAACCGGGGGGGTTTCCAACCTGCGTTCCTGAGGAACAGGGGGTGTTCCTCAGGAACGCCGAAACGGGCGGCCGCCTTGTTCATCGGAAACCTGCGCTCGTGAGGAACGACAGGTGTTCGTCAGGAGCGCCGGAACGAGACCGCACCGAGGTACCGCTCCCGGACGGGTCGGAATGCCCCCCGCTCCAAGGCGCGGGGGCAGATCGCCCCCAAGCGGGTCACACCTCCGTCTCCGTCGGCCTCGACCGCTACGAGCACCTCTTCCCCGGGCACGAGGCCGACGTCCTCGACCGGCTCGACGGGTTCGCTGCCGACCCCTCAGTGACCGTCACGACCGCGCCGCAACCGTTAACACCGCGGGGCGCCGCGGGCTTTTCGCCGGGGGAACGTGAGGGACGGGAGCCCAAGAGCTCCCGTCATAGCCTCTGAACTGCGCTTTTACCGTGGGCGATGGGGGTTTCGAACCCTCGACCTCTGCCGTGTGAAGGCAGCCACCCCACCTCGAAGGGCTCACCAAGAGGGGCGTCCGAGGGCCCTCGAAGGACACGAAAATGCAGGTCAGCTTGCGTTTTCATGACCGCCCGCCAGCGACCTTCCTGATGAAGCTTGCAGAGGCGTTCGCGCCCTTTCCGCGCCCCCGTGCACGGCAGCGCTCACTACTGTCGATGAAGCCGTAATCGCAGTTCGGCGGACAGCAGCGGCGTGGACGTCGGCCGCTCCGCACAGGGCCAGGCGGCTGACGAGGTGACCGTCGGCCGGACAGGGCCGCAGCCGTCGGTGAGACCGTGCGCCGCCGCCAACCGCTCCCATATGTGGCGGAGGTCGGCGGCCACCATCACCACCAGACCGTCGGCCGTGCCCCACACGATCCCGCCCAACCGGGCGGTCATGGAGCCGTCGAGGTAGTGGTGGGATCAAGCACAACGTCACCGGCGGGCCCGACGGCGACATCGCCTACTACTGGGTGATCGACGAGGGCCGGGTGGTCGACGCCCGGCTCGGCACGGCCGACGACACCGGCTTCTCGATGACCACGAAGTGGGAGGATTCCGCCCGGCTGCAGAGCGGCGACCTCGACGCCAGGATCGCCTTCATGCAGGGCAAGAGCGAGGTGAAGGGCAACCTGGCCAAGATGATGGCGTTGCTGCCGATCACGAACTCGCCGGAGTGGAAGGCGCTGCAGGCCAAGGTGAACGCCGTGACGGACTACTGAGCGGAGGACGGGACGTGTCGATGGGAGTGCCCCGGCCGGTCGGAGGAGAGGTCGCCGCGCCGTTCTACCGCCCGGTGGGCGACGAGGTGGAGGTGTTCGCCGCCGCCGCCCGGCGGGGCCTGCCCGTCCTGCTCAAGGGCCCGACGGGCTGCGGGAAGACCCGCTTCGTCGAGGCGATGGCCCACCGCCTGGGCCGAGGTCTCGTCACCGTGGCCGGCCACGAGGACCTCACGTCGGCCGACCTGGTCGGCCGCTTCCTCCTCCGCGGCGGGGAGACGGTGTGGGTCGACGGCCCGCTGACCCGGGCCGTCCGGGAAGGAGCCATCTGCTACCTCGACGAAGTGGTCGAAGCCCGCCAGGACACCACCGTCGTCATCCACCCGCTGACCGACCACCGCCGCCAGTTGCCCGTCGACCGCCTCGGCGTCGTCCTCGACGCCGAGCCGGGCTTCCAGCTCGTCATCTCCTACAACCCCGGCTACCAGAGCGTCCTCAAGGACCTCAAGGACTCGACCCGGCAACGCTTCGTGGCCATCGAGCTCGGCTTCCCCCCGCCCGAGGTCGAGACCGACGTCGTGGCCCACGAGGCCGGCGTCGACCGGGACACCGCCGCCGCCCTCGTGGCGGTCGGCCAGGCGATCCGCAACCTGGCCGCCTCGCCGCTGAGGGAGGTCGCCTCGACCCGGGCGCTGATCCTGGCCGGGTCGATGGCCGGTGAAGGCTTGAGCCTGCGCCGGGCCGTCCAGTCGGCCGTCGTCGACATCCTCTCCGACGACCCCGACCTGGCCGTCGCCCTCAGCGAGCTCGTCGACGCCGTCCTACCCCGGTGACGGCGGCGCCCGGAGGCGAAACCAGTGGCTCGGGGCGGTTCCGACTGCTGGCCACGGCGCTGGCTGGCCGGCCGCTCGGTGTGGAAGACGCCCCCGCCGCCGACAGGCCATACACCGATGGCGTGAACATCTTCGTCGGGCCCGGCATCGGCGCCGACGACCAGCGCCGCCAGGTGGTCGTCCAGGCTGCGCTCCTCGGCGCCGGCAGCCTCGAACCCTCGGTGGCCAAAGCCCTGCGAGGCCGCCCGAGAACCGCTCGCCGCTACCTGGCCGTCGAGGGCCGCCGGGTCCTGGCCGACGTCGCCTCCCGGCTGGGGGGGTTGTCCCTGACGGTCGGCGGCCCGGTCATCTCGGCGACCGTCGAGGAGTCGCTGGCTCTGGCGCTCGGCCGCGGCCGGCTTCCGGATCCACCGCCCTGGTTCGGCGAGATCCGTCCGGGCCGGCTGCTCGGGCCGGCCGGCGGACCGCCGGCGTCGGCTCCGACCCCGTCCGACCTGCGGGCGGCGGCGCGCCTGACACCCGAGGCCGCAGCCGACGAGGACGACGAGCCGGGTGAGGAGAGCAAGCTCCTCAAGCTGTTCCAGAACCCGCTGGCCAAGCCGAACGCCCTGAGCGACTTTGTCGCCCGGCTGCTCGGCCTGTCCCGCAGCCCGGCACCCGGTTCCGGGTCGTCCGGGGGAGACCTGGCCACGGCGGCGGCCCGCCGGGTCCGGGCGGTCGGCGCCCACGCCCGCCCCCTCCCGGTCCCGCTCCGCTTCACCGGCGACGACCCGCCGGATCGGGGCGGCATCGGAGGGGCGCTCTACCCCGAGTGGGACGTCCACAAGACGCGGTACCGGCCGCAGTGGTGCCGCGTCGTCGAGATCCCCATGGGGCCGGCCCTCGACGTGTCAACCGGTACGGCGGAGCGCGACCAGGTGCTGCACCGCCGGCTGGCCCGGCTGGGGCTGGGACCGAAAGTTCTCCGCCGGCGGCCCGACGGCGACGACCTCGACGTCGACGCCCTCATCGACCTGGCCGTCGACCTGCGGGCCGGCCACTCCCCTCCCGGGCACGTCTACCTCGAGCGGCGCAATCTGGCCCGCAACCTCGGCGTCCTCGTCCTCCTCGACGCGTCGGGGTCCGCCACCGATCTCGACCCCGCCGGCCGGTCCGTCCACGAGCACCAGCGCCGGGCCGCCCTGACCCTGGCCACCACGCTGGAGGAGCTCGGCGACCGCGTGGCGGTGTACGGCTTCCGCTCCCGGGGCCGGTCGAACGTCGAGATGCTGGCCGTCAAGCCCTTCGGCCACCGCTTCGGCGCCGGCGGACGGGCCCACCTCCACCGGCTCACCCCGGCCGGCTACACCCGCCTCGGCGCCGCCGTCCGCCACGCCGGCGAACTACTCAAAACGCAGGCGGGCACGCCCAACCGGCTCCTCGTCGTCCTCTCCGACGGCTTTCCGTTCGACGACGGCTACGAGTCCCGCTACGCCGAAGCCGACGCCCGCAAGGCCCTGGAGGAGGTTCGCGGCGACGGCGTCGCCTGCCTGTGCCTGTCGATCGGGGCGTCGACCCCGACCGAATCCCTGGACCGGGTCTTCGGATCAGCCAGCCACGCCAGCGCGGCGGTGCTGTCCGACCTGAGCCCCCGAATGGACGAGCTCTTCCTCGCCGCCCTCAAGGAACTCGCCGCCCCCAACCCGGCGACGAGACGGGTCGGCGTCCCGCGCTCCGGCCGGCTGAGGTCCTGACCGGCGGAGACCACCGGGCCGTCCCCGCTGGACGGGCTCACGGAGCACCACCGCCGGCGGGCTTGAGACGCCGGGCGCGGGCGCGGCTCGGGACAGGCTCCGGCGGCTTGACGCCGAAGCGGCGCAGGGCATCCACCACCGTGTCGAGGTCGTCGCCGCCGGTGCCGAAGCCGAAGCCGGCCGAGGCGAGGTCGCCAGTGGCCCTGGTCACGAGGCGCCGGCCTTTGGCGGTGATCGTCTACGGGGTCGCCCGCCGGTCGGAGGGGTCGGGGGCCCGCTTGACGAGGCCGTTCTTGGCCAGCTGATCGGTCACCAGCGTGATCGTCGTCGGATGCACGAAGAGGTCGCGGGCCAGCCGGCCGTGGCTGCAGGTGCCTCCGTCGGCGAGGAAGAGCGTGACGAGGATGAGGTAGCCCGTCCGGCTAAAGCCATGGAAAGGATCCGCCGCCGGCCGGTCACCCGGCGCTTGCCGACCCCCGAACATCCGTCTAGCTTTGGAGCGAGTGCTCACCCCACATCGTTCGGCTGCTGGCTCGTCAAGAGAGAGGCCGTGACCGTTGAAGTTCGGCGTCAGCTTTCTGCGCCTGCGCCAACAGGCCTTCGTGGATGTCACCCGGGCGGCGGAGGAACTCGGGTACGAGTCGGTCTGGCTCTCGGATCACCTGGTCCTCCCGATGCAGATGGCGAGTTCGCCCTACGCCGGTGCCGAGCACCCTCCGATTCCGCCGGAACTCCCGGTCTTCGACGCCCCCGCCGTCCTCGGCCATCTGGCCGCCGCCACCACCACGATCCGGCTGGGCACCTGGGTCTACGTTCTCCCGTTGCGCCACCCGTTCGCCGCGGCGCGGTCCTTCGCCACGCTGGACGTGCTGTCCGGCGGACGGACGGAGGTCGGAGTGGGGGTCGGGTGGCTGGAGGGCGAGTTCGTCGCCGCCGGCGTCGACTTCGCCACCCGGGGACGACGGACCGACGAGGCGCTCGACGTGTGCCGGCGGCTGTGGAGCGAACCGGTCGTCGAGCACCGGGGGGAGTTCTTCTCCTTCCCGCCGGTGGCGTTCGAGCCCAAGCCGGTCCAGCGGCCGAGGCCCCGGATCCACGTCGGCGGCGAGTCGCACGCCGCGCTGCGCCGGGCCGCCCGGTTTGGCGACGGCTGGCTCTCCATGGAGCAGACACCCGAGACGGTCGGCCCACTCGTGGCCCGCCTGCGGGCGGCCGAGGCGGCCGCCGGGCGCAGCGCAGCCCTCGAGGTCACCGCCGCTCCCCGCCAGATCACCGTGGCCGGTGACGCGCCGACACCCGAGGAGATCGGCCGCTTCGAGGCGGCCGGTGTCGACCGGTTGATCGTGAGCCCCTGGCACCGGACCGCCGGAGCCATCGACGGCCTGGAGCACTTCGCCAAGCAGTGCGGACTCACCCGGGAGGGAGTGTGACCGTGTCGGAACCCGACGACATCGTCTTGATCCGGGAGGCCGTCGCCAAGGTCTGCTCGGCCTTCGACGACGACTACTGGTCGGAGTGCGACCGGGCCCACCGGTTTCCTGGCGAGTTCTACGACGCCATGGCTGCCGGCGGCTGGATCGGCATCGCCATCCCTGAGCGTTACGGCGGGGGCGGCCGCGGCGTGAGCGAAGCGGCGGCGGTGCTCGAGGAAGTGGCGGCCTCCGGGGCGTGCATGAACGGCGCGTCGGCCATCCATCTGTCGATCTTCGGGATGCACCCTGTCGTCCTCCACGGCACCGACCAGATGAAGGAGCGGTACCTGCCGGCCGTGGCCGACGGAACGCTGCACGTCGCCTTCGGGATCACCGAACCGGACGCCGGCACCGACACCACCAAGATCACCACCCGGGCCGACCGTCATGGCGACACCTACGTGATCAACGGCCGCAAGGTGTGGACCTCCAAGGCCCTCGAAGCCGACCGGATCCTCCTTCTCACCAGGACCACGCCCCTCGATCAGGTCGCCCGGCCCCATCAGGGCATGACGCTCTTCCTCGTCGACCGCCACACCCCCGGCGTCGGGGCGGTCGCCATCGAGAAGATGGGCCGCAACGCCATCGCCTCGTGCGAGACGACCTATGACGATGTCGTGGTCCCCTTGACGGACCGGGTCGGCGAGGAGGGCCGCGGCTTCCGGTACCTCCTCGACGGGCTCAACGCCGAACGGATCCTCGTCGCCTCCGAAGCGCTCGGCATCGGCCGGGCCGCCCTCCGGGCCGCCGTCGCCTACGCCAACGAGCGGGTCGTCTTCGACCGCCCGATCGGAAAGAACCAGGGCATCGCCTTCCCCCTGGCCGAGGCCCACGCCAAGCTCCGGGCCGCCTCCCTCATGATCCGGGAAGCCGGCCGCCTCATCGACGCCGGGCTGCCCTGCGGCGAAGAGGCCAACCTGGCCAAGTACCTCGCCGCCGAAGCGGGCTTCTTCGCCGCCGACCGGGCGGTCCAGACGCACGGCGGCTTCGGCTACGCCACCGAGTACCACGTCGAGCGCTACTTCCGCGAGGCCCGCCTCCCCCGCATCGCCCCGATCAGCCAGGAACTCGTCCTCGCCTACGTCGCCGAGCACGTCCTCGGACTCCCCCGCTCGCACTGACCGGCTCAACCTCGGACGCGCCGACGGCGCTGTCCCCGAAAGGAGAGCAATGGGCACCGAACACAGGGCGGACGTCGTCATCGTCGGGTCCGGAGTCGGGGGAATGGTCGCCGCTCTGAAGGCCCGGGCGGAGGGCCTCGACCCGCTGGTCGTTGAGAAGAGCCCGTTCGTTGGCGGGACCTCGTCGATCTCCGGCGGCGTGCTCTGGATCCCCGCCAATCCCCTGATGGTCGAGGCCGGCGTCGAGGACTCGTTCGAGCGGGCCATGACCTACATGGAGGCGGCCATCGGAGACCCCGGGCCGGCGACGTCGCGGGCCCGCAAGGAGGCCTACGTGCGGGAAGGGGCCCGGATGGTGACCTTCCTGCGGGAGTTGGGGCTCGAATTCGTCTACGTGGACGGGTGGCCCGACTACTACCCCGAACTGCCCGGCGGGCAGGTCCGGGGCCGCAGCCTCAACGTCGCCCTGTTCGACACGCGCCGGCTGGGTGGCTGGCAGGGCTGGCTCCGCCCGAGGGACGCCGGCGGGATCAAGTTCGACATCCCGCTCGCCAGCATGAGCGAAGTGCCGGACATGGCGATGATCGCCCGGACGGTGGCGGGCAAGCGCACGCTGCTCCGGGTGCTCGGCCGGATGCTGAGAGCCAAGGCCACCGGGGCGAGGCCCGTCGGGATGGGCCAGGCGTTGATGGGCCGCCTGCTCCTCGCCGCCCAGGAGCAGGGCGTGCGCATCTGGCGGGCCGCCCCGCTGGTGGATCTGGTGATGCACGATGGCGGCGTGACCGGCGTCGTCGTCGAGCGTGACGGCCGGGAGGTGACGGTGCGGGCCGACCACGGCGTGCTGCTCTGCGCCGGGGGCTTCTCCCGCAACGGGGCGATGCGCAAGCAGTATGGGCGGGAACCGGCATCGGGTGACTGGACGCTCGTCGTCCCGGAGGACATGGGCGACGCCATCAGCATCGCCACGGCCCACGGTGCCGGGACCGCGCTCCTGGAGGAGGCGACCTGGACCCCGGCATCGGTGCTGCCCGACGGCAGCCCCGTCGCACACCTGTGGGAGCGAGCTGTCCCCGGGTCGATCATCGTGGATTCCTCCGGGGCCCGGTTCTGCAACGAAGCCGCCTCCTACATGGAGGTCGGCCGGCGGATCTACGAGCGGCATGAAACCGTTCCGGCCGTGCCGAGCTGGATGATCATCGACAGCCGTCACCGCCGGCGCTACCCGTTCGGAACGGCGCCGCCCGGCCTCACGCCGAGGACGTGGATCACCACTGGCTACATGAAGCAGGCCGGCACGATCCCCGAACTCGCCCGGGCCTGCGGGATCGACGCCGGCGGCCTGGTCGCGACGGTCGAGCGATTCAACCGCATGGCCATCGCCGGTACCGACGAGGACTTCCATCGCGGCGACAGCGCCTACGACCGGTTCTACGGCGACCCGACCCGCCAACCGAACCCCTGCCTCGGTCCCGTCGACCGGGCTCCCTTCTCCGCCGTGGCCATCTATCCCAGCGACGTGGGCACCTGCGGCGGGCTGCTCACCGACGAGCACGCCCGAGTGCTCCGCACCAACGGCACACCGCTCGAGGGGCTCTACGCGGCGGGTAACACGACGGCGGGCGTCATGGGCCACGTCTATCCCGGTGGCGGTGCCGCCCTCGGGCCGTCGGCCACGTTCGGGTTCATCGCCGCCCGCCACATGGCCGGCGGGTGTTAGCGAAGGACCCCTGGAGCCACTCGACGATCTCGCGGCGCGTGGCGACGACGCGGAGCGTGCCGGCCGCATCGGCCCGATCGAGGAGGGGCCGGAACAGGGCGGGTTCTCCGAACTCCGGATCGAAGCGATCCGCTAGACCCGAAAGCTCAACCCTCACTCCTCGCCTAGGTCCGAAAGCGCCGATGCCAGTTCGGTTCGGCTGGAGACGCCGAGCTTCTCGTACACGCGCTGCAGGCGGTTGGCGACCGTGCGGACCGAGAGGAACAGGTCGTCGGCGATCTCCTTGTTGGAGCGACCGGAGGCGGCCATGGCGGCCGCCTCCCGCTCCGCCCGGGGTCAGGCGGACGCGGCTCGATCGCCTGGAGGCCGGGCGTGGCCGCCCCCTCGCACCGTTCCGGGACTCCGCGTCCTGCTGGCCCGCCGCCGGCCGGCCGCTCCCCGAGGTCATGGGCTCTCTCGCCCCGTAGACGGTGCGCCTCGTGGGAGGAGGAAGTCACGATCGACCCCTTCCGGTCAGGAGTAATCGTTGCTCCATTTCGCACGAATCGTTCCCGGGTCGGACGAGGACGTTCGCCCTGACCGGGGTCGGCACCCGCATCACCTCGGCAGGGTGTTGAACGCCCGCGGCGCACCGATCCCGGTCTCCACGCGGCGGGAAATGCCGCCGCCCGGATGGACACGGGGCGGCGGCTACAACAGCGGCCTCGCCAACACCCGCGGCGAGACCTTCGGGTACCTCGCCGCCGAACACCTCGTGAGGTCGAGGCCCATCCCCGCGTGAGCGAGCGGCCGACGGCTACTCCGGGGCGCCGACGGCGGCGATGGGCGTGAAGAAGGCGACCTGGAGGGTGGCCATGTCGAGGGTGGGGCTGATGTCGGCCTCTCCGGCGGCGAGGGCGTCCCGGAGCGCGGCGGCGGCGTCGGCCAGGTCGCCGTCGTCCTTGGCTTCCACCTCGTAGGCGGCCACGTACCGGTTCGACGGCGCCGGCAGCCCGGGCAGGATCTCCACGTCGGAGCGCCGGTAGCGGGTGGCCGCCACGTACCCCTTCACCCGGACGACGTCGGGCAGGTGCCGCTCGTTGTACCACCGGTTGTACTCGTTCTCGTCGGCGCCGGGCGCCACGTCGGACAGCACCAGCAGGATGGCTCTGGCCATCGGTACCTCCCCCTTACGATTCCTCACGGACACGGCCACTCCGGGGCGGGTAAAACAGCACGATCCTGTTGACCAACCCCTTGTCCAACTATAGATTGAAGTTAGCAGTCGCTCATCAGAAATGCCGCCGGGGGCCTTGGCGGCAGAGACCTGAACCGTGACGGAGGGCGATCACCGACTCCGTTCACAGCGGCGGGTCCCAGCGATGTGTGGGGGGAAATTGTGGTGAGGACGGTTCGGAGGTCTCCGGCGCTCGCGGTCCTGGCACTGAGTGTCCTGGTCGCGACCGGTTGCGGCACACGGATGTCGCGGACCGAGGTGATCAACGCCCTCGGCCCGCACGGCGGAGGTGGTGAAGTCGCCGCCGGTCCCGGCGCCGGCGCGGGCGCCGAGCCAACCGCCGACAGCGCCGAGGCGCCGGCCGCCGACAGCGGCGCGGCGGCGACCGGTGAATCACCCGCCGCGGCCAACGGCGCAGCCGGGAACGCGGCATCGGCCGGGCCGTCGCCGGCCGCCGGGGCGGCGGGCGCCGCCCGCAGTGCCGCTCCTTCGGCAGGAACCGCCACCGGTGGCGCGGCGGCGCCCGGCGGGCCGACGCCGGCTGGCGCCACGGCCAAGGCGGCGGCCGGCACGCCGGCAACGCCGGCGGCCGGCAAGTCGGAGGCATCGCCGGGGTCGGCACCCGTCCCGGGCAGCCCGACGGCGGGCACCGGCTCGACGGTGGTGCTGGGCAACATCGGCACCTACAGCGGCGCCCCGGGGGCGTCGGTCGGGACCGGCCGGCGGATGGTCCAGGTCGTGGCCAAGTGGATCAACACCCACGGCGGCCTCAACGGCCACCCGATGAGGGTGATCGTCGCCGACGACGGCGGGGATCCCAGCCGGTCCCTGGCGCTGGCCAAGGACATGGTCGAGAACCAGCACGCCATCGCGTTCTTCAGCAACCTCACCGAGGTCACCCGGGCGGCGATCGATCCCTACCTCAATCAGAAGGGCGTCCCCTCCATCGGGGTTGGCGGGGCCAACTCGGTCGACTGTGCCAGTACCGCCATCTTCATGGCCTTCCCCTGCCTCGACGTCCTCGGAGCCGGCGACGCCGCCTTCGCCGTTGCCGCCGGGAAGCCCAAGCTGGCCGTGATCTACTGCGGTGAAGTGGACCCCTGCCGGTACTGGCGCACCGGCTTCCACAGCGACGCGGCCAAGAAGAGCGGCGCCGACATCGTCTACGAGACGCAGGCGTCGTTGGGCCAGCCCGACTTCACCTCGGAATGCCTCCAGGCGCAGAACAAGGGGGCACAGGCCGTGGCCCTCGGCGGGGACGCCAGCTACGTCCAGCGCGCCGCCCGGTCCTGCGTCCAGCAGGGCTTCAAACCACTCTTCCTGACGGCCAGCCTCGCACTGACCGCCGACCTGTCCCAGGATCCGGCCGTGGACGGCATCGTGTCGCCGGTGGGCAGCTTTCCCTGGATGCTGAACGACCTCCCCGGCGAGCGTGACTACCACGCTGCGCTGCAGCGCTACGACCCCGGCTTGGTGGAGGGTGGCACGACGTCGGCCGTGTGGGCCAACGGGGCGTTGCTCCAGGCCGCGGGAGCCACGCTGCCCGCCAACCCGACCCCGGCGGACCTCCTGGCCGGCCTGTACGCCAACCGGGCCGGGAACCTCGCCGGTCTGGTCCCGAGCTCGCTCAGCTTCACCAAGGGTCAACCGTCGCCGAAGACGTCGTGCTTCTTCGCAGTCCAGTTGCACAGCGGAACCTGGGGATCGCCCACCGGTTCGAAGCCCCGGTGTTTGTGAACGACGAGAAGGAGTGAGTGGTCGTGAGTCTTGGTCGGTGGTTGCAGACCCAGTGGGATCGAGTGGTCGCGGTCGGCCTCGTCGCCGCCGGGATCGTGGCGCTGGTGTGCGGCTGGTTTGGGATCAGCCACACCCCCTACCCGGCGGAACAGCTTCCCTACATCCTCTCGGCCGGCATCGGCGGGCTGCTCCTGGTCAGCATCGGGGCGACGTCGTGGCTGTCGGCCGACCTGCGTGACGAGTGGCGCAAGCTCGACGCCATCGATGACACGCTGCACGAGCTCGTCGGTTCGCCCCTCGTCGACCTCGACGCGCTGCTGCCCCAGCCGGAACGTCAGGCGTCGGAGGCGTCGGTGTGAGCCGATCCCTCGACACCGCCCGCTCGCCCTGGGCGACCCAGGACGGGCTGCGGGCCGGTGTGCTCGTCGGGTCGGGCGCCGCCGCTTGCCTCGTGGCCTGGGCGGCGGCGTCGGGCCGGGCGGCCGTGGCCGACCAGACCGGCTTCGTGAGTCTCGGGGTCGCCGGGTTCCTGGTGGCCTTCGCCGGTGAGGTCTCGTGGGTCCTGCGGGGGCGCCGGGCGGTGGGCCGGCGGGCGGTCCTGCTCCTCGGCGGGCCGCCTCAGGCCCGGTCGGGCTGGGCCGCGCCCCGAGCCGACGAGCTGGTGGCCGGCGCCGGACTGCGCCTCTACCACCGGGCCGACTGCCGCCTGGCCGGGTCGGCCTGGGCAGCGGACGGGCGGGCCGGGCACGAGGCGGCGGGGCGCAGGCCCTGCGGGGTCTGCCGGCCATGAGGGCGTGGCTTCCCTTCCTCGTCGCCGGTGTCACCACCGGGTCGCTCTACGCCCTGGCCGGCGTCGGCCTGGTGCTGACCTTCAAGACGTCGAACATCTTCAACTTCGCCCACGGCGCCCAGGCGGCGGTGGGGGCCTACGTCATGTTCGAGCTGCGGGAGCGCAACGGGTTGCCGTGGCCGGTGGCCGCCGCGCTCACACTGTTGCTGACCGGTGTCGTCGCCGGGCTGGTCCTCGAACGGGTGGCCGTGGCGCTGGCCAAGGTGCCGATCGCGGCCCGGGTCGGAGCCATGGTCGGACTGGTCGTCGGAATCCAGGGACTCCTCTTCGTCGTCTTCGGCACCTCGCGCCTTCACATGGACTACTTCCTGCCGACGCGGCTCCTCCACCTTCCGGGCGTCAACGTCCGGGTGGAGCAGGCCATCGTCACCGCCCTGACCCTGGCGGCGGCGGCGGGGCTGTACCTCTTCCTGGCCCGGACCCGCCTCGGGGTCGCCATGCTGGCCGTCGTCGACGACCCCGACCTGGCCGGCTTGAAGGGGACGAACCCCACGGTCGTGCGCCGCTGGGCGTGGGTGATCGGGTCGTGCTTCGCCTCGGTGTCGGGCATGCTCCTGGCCCCCACCGCCGGCCTCGACGCCGGACTGCTGACCCTGCTGGTGTTCTACGCCTTCGGGGCCGCCGCCGTGGGGGCATTCAACAGCCTCCCCCTCACTTATCTCGGCGGCCTGGGCATCGGGATCGCCGCCGCCCTCATGGCCAAGGTGACGTCGGGCCATGGCGTGATCACCTCGCTGCCGTCGACCCTGCCGTTCATCGTGCTGTTCGTCGCCCTGCTGGTCGCGCCCCGAGCCGCGCTGGTCGAGCGGGGGACGCAGGTCGTCCGCCGGGCGCTTCCCCCGCTGCGCCTCGACCGCCGAACCCAGATCGCCGTCACGGTGGTGGGCGCCGGGGTCCTGCTGGTCATCCCCCACGTCGTCGGCACGAGGATCCCGCTCTACTCCTCCGCCCTGGCCTTCGTCATTCTCTTCGCCTCGCTGAGCCTGCTGGTCCGCACGTCGGGGCAGATCTCGCTGTGCCACATGACCTTCGCCGCCATCGGCGCATCGGTCTACGCCCACGCCATGGCCAACGGTGTCCCCTGGCCGGTGACGATGCTCCTGGCCGGGCTGGTGGCGACACCGGCGGGGGCCGTCGTGGCCATCCCGGCCATCCGCCTGTCGGGCGTCTACCTGGCCATCGCCACCTTCGGCTTCGCCCTGCTGGTCCAGGATCTCGTCTTCCCGGCGTCGTGGATGTTCGGCAATTTCTCGCACGTCATGCGGGCGCCCCGGCCCCGCATCGCCTGGCTCCACACCCAGACCGACATCGGCTACTACTACGTGGTGCTGGCCGTGGCGGTGGCCTGCCTGGGTCTCATCGTGATGGTGCGCCGGGCCCGGCTGGGGCGTCTGCTGCAGGGCCTCGGCGACGCCTCGGCGGCCCTCGACGCCCACGGCGCCAACACCAACCTGACCCGGCTGTGGGTCTTCTGCATCTCGGCCTTCTTTGCCGGGGTCGGCGGGGCCGCACTGGCCCCGGTGACCGGAGCGGTGAACGCCTATCCGTTCGACTTCACCATCTCCCTGACTCTGGTGGCGGTGCTCTTCATCGCCGGGCGCCAGCCCATCGCCGGGGCGTTCCTGGCCGCCGCCCTCTACCAGGTCGGTCCCGGCTACCTGACCAGCTCCACCGCCCTCGGCTGGATCCCCGTCCTCTTCGGCGCCGGCGCTCTGATCACGGCCATGGCCGGAGGGTTGCCGATCCTCGACCGGTCGCGGACGTCGAAGCGCTCCCGGGCCCGCCTCGGCCGAAGCCCGGTCCGGGCCCGCGGCGCCGCCCTGCGGGGGACGGTATGAGAGCGCCCGTCTCCGACCCGGCCGAGTTGGAGGTCGAAGGCCTCACCGTGAGCTTCGGCGGTCTCGTCGCCGTCTCCGATGTGAGCCTCCACGCCCGGGCCGGCACCGTCACGGGTCTGATCGGCCCGAACGGGGCCGGGAAGACGACGACGTTCAACGCCTGCACCGGCTTCGTGACTCCGGCCGCGGGCGTGGTCCGCCTCGACGGCCGCAGCCTCGGCCAGCACACCCCGTCCTGGCGGGCCCGAGCCGGCCTGGGCCGGACCTTCCAGCGCATGGTCCTGGCCGACACCATGACCGTGGCCCAGAACGTGGCCCTCGGCCTGGAGTGCCGCCTGGCCAGCCACGGCTGCCGGGGGCAGCTGTGGGCCAGCCGCCGCGAACGCCGCTACTGCACCGAGGCTGCCGAAGAGGCCATGGACCGCTGCGGGATCGCCGGCCTCGCCGGGAGCAGCGCCGGCGACCTGTCCACCGGCCAGCGGCGACTGGTGGAACTGGCCCGGGCCCTGGCCGGGCGGTTCCGATTCCTCCTCCTCGATGAGCCGTCCTCCGGCCTCGACGAGGCGGAAACCGAGGCCTTCGGCCGGATCCTGCTCGACGTGACCCGGCGCGACGGAACGGGGATCCTGCTCGTCGAGCACGACATGGCGCTCGTCCGCCAGGTCTGCCGCTACGCCTACGTCCTCGACTTCGGGAAGCTCGTGTTCCAGGGCGTCACCGCCGAGGTCATGGCGTCCGACGTCGTCGGCGCGGCCTACCTCGGGTCACAGGCGGGGGTGGCGTGATGCTGGAACTGCGGGGGATCACAGCCGGCTACGGGCCCCACACGGTGCTGCGCAACGTCGACCTCGTCGTGCCCGACCGGTCGGTCGTGGCGCTGCTGGGGCCGAACGGCGCCGGCAAGACCACGCTCCTGCGGGTGGCGTCGGGCCTCCTGCGGCCCAGCGCCGGGACCGTCCTCGTCGACGGCGTCGACGCCACCCACTGGCCGCCGCACCGCCTAGCGGCCGCCGGCATCTGCCATGTGCCCGAAGGTCGGGGCATCTTCCGGGCATTGAGCGTGCGGGACAATCTGCGCCTCCAGGCGCCGCCGACCCTCGACCTGGCCGGCGTCGGCCGGGCGGCACAGGCCTTCCCCCGCCTCGGCGAGCGGCTCACGCAGCGGGCCGGAACGCTGAGCGGCGGCGAGCAGCAGATGCTGGCCCTGGCCCACGCCTACGTCGCCGAGTCGAACCTCGTCCTCCTCGACGAGGTGTCGATGGGGCTGGCTCCCAAGATCGTCGACGACATCTTCGACTACCTTCGCCAGCTCGCCGCCGAAGGGGCGGCGCTCCTGCTCGTGGAGCAGTACGTCGCCAAGGCGCTCGAGCTCGCCGACTACGTCTACGTCCTGAAGAAGGGGCGGATCGAGTTCGCCGGTGAACCAGGCCAGCTGAGCGAGCGGGCCGTGTTGGACCACTACCTCGGGGGGTGAGCGACGTGCCCAGAAGTTTCCGCAGGCTGCGCCTGTCGGCCATGATCGGGTCGGCCGGGTTGGGCCTGCTCGTACTGGCCACGACGGGGCTGGCCGCCAACGCGTCGGCCGACGAGGCGACGCCGCCCGATTCGGGCGGGACCTTCACGGTGATGGCCGAAGCCCGCGCCCTCGACATGGCGGTGGAGACCGGTGTGCTGGGCAAGCCGTTCCCGCTGGTCCCTGGCGGGCAGCCGCCGATCTACGGCTCGGCGTCGTCGAGCCAGGCGCTGGTCGACTCCCTCGCCGACTCGACCGGGTACGCCAGCGCCCCCTACCCGGGTGAGTTCGCCCAGGTCCTGCTGCCGACCGTCAACGGCATCTCCCGGCCGGGGTCGCAACCCTGCGACTGTTCGCTCCCGCCGTTCCCTGCTTACCCGTTCTACGTCTCCAGCAGCTACCCCGGCGAGCCGTCCGCCGAGCAGACCAACGGCCCCTACGGGATCAGCTCCAAGAGCAGCGAGAACTCCACCACCGCCGACGCCCACCTCGGCGCGGTGGTCGGCAGCCCCTCGGTCCTGTCCTCGCGGGCGGTGTCCACCGCCGAGCGCAACCCCTACACCGGCGCGATGGTCGCCAAGGGCGACAGCGTCGTCCAGGGTTTCGCCATCGGGCCCCTCCTGACCATCGGCGACATCTCGGCCCATGCCCAGCTCACGGCCAAGCCGGGCGAGAAGCCGACCCGGCACAGCTCCTTCTCGGTCGGGACCATGACGATCGCCGGCGTTCAGGTCGGGCTGACCGATAAGGGCTTCCAGCCCCTCCAGGGCGGGCCCGGCGGGCTGCCCATGGCCTCCCTGGACAAGACGCTCGCGGCCGCCGGGATCGCCGTCGTCTACCTGCCGCCCCGGGAGACGGAGACCACCATCGACTCGGCCGGCCTGGCCGTGACGTTCACCGAGACCGCGCCCGTGCAGGGACCGGTCAAGGTCACAATGACCTTCGGGCGGGCCAAGGCGCTCCTCGAACCGGGCGCCGTCCCGGACACCGCCGGCCAGCGTGATGACCACAGCCCGGCGGTCTCCGGGCCCGACGACCTGACCCCGACCGTCGGGAGCGCCTCGCAGGCTCCACCAGCGGCCTCAGCCTTCTCCGGCGCAGCCACGAATCCCCCGGAAACGGCCACCCCGAACGTGGAACCGGTGGCCGCGCCGGTGGCGCCACCGCAACCCAGCGCCCTCACGGGCTCGGTCGCCCGCGGTGCCGGTCGCCCCGTTGCCGGGCGGTCCCGGCCATCCCGGCTGGCGACCTCCAACGATCTCGCCAGCGCCATCGTCGGCCACAAGAGCAGCGGGGTGTACCTGACGCTCATGGCCGCGGCGCTGGCGGCCATCGCCGCCGCCGCCGCCACTGCCGGCTTCGGTGTGCGGCGTCTGGTGCCGTCCGCCGCCGCAACGGCCGCGATCAACCGTTCCGTCCTTCGGCTTCCAGGAGGTGGGAAGTGAACCGCCTGCTCAGGCAGACCGCGTGGTCCACTGCCATCGCCACGGCGGGCCTGCTCGTGGCCGTGCCGGCCGCCGGAGCGAGCGGCGCCAGCGGGTCCTCCCCGCCCGACCACCCCCGCCCAGCGGTCGTCTCGCCGCTCATCTCCTCGTTCTCGTTCGGCGCCTACGTCGGCGGAGTTCTCGTCTGCGGGGTGATGGGCGGGTCGATCAGCAGTGTCGCCAGCATCGTCCCGAATGGGGCGCGTCAGTTCGGGCCGGTCGCCACCCAACTGTCCGCCGGGTGCGTCGACGTCTCCCAGCGAGGGTCGGCGGGCCTCGATCAGCTCAACGCCTCCGCCGCCCCCCTGGCCGTGATGAACCCCTACGCCAACCAGTCCATCGACGCCTTCGCCGACGCCATGGCGCGGGCCGGGAAGGACTTCGGCCCGTCCATCGCCCCGTTCGGACCGACGGTCGTCCAGATGGCGGACGCCGTCCGCTTCTTCAAGGGATCGTGAACTCCACCAACGGCAACGGCGTGGTGTCGACCTCGTCGGAGTCTCCCCCGATCTGCTCCTATGATGACATCCCCATGCCCGACGGCCACGCGACCATCAAGCCCCGCCCCCGGGTCCGCCGCTCCGGCGCCGAACTCCAGCGCCTGCTCCTCGACGCGGCCCGCGAGCTGTTCGCCGAGAACGGATACCGGTCGACCACGACCCGGATGATCGCCGCCCGGGCCGGCGTTCCCGAGCCCCTGCTCTACAAGCACTTCGGGACCAAGGCCCGCCTCTTCGAACTGGCGGTGATCAAGCCCTTCCGCGACTTCGTCTCCGACTACGCCACACGCTGGGTGGCCGAGAGCCGGGCCGACATGACCGTGGAGGAACTCTGCCGGGAGTTCATCACCGCCTTGTTCCGGCTGTTCCACCGGAACAAGGAAATCGTCATGGCGCTCGTCGCCGCCCATGCCTACGACATGGAAGAGGTCGGCGGAAACGGCTCACCGACGGCTGCCCTCGGGGAGGCCATCAAGACACTCGAGGGGCTCTCCCGAACCGAGGTCCACGGCCGGGAACTCGTCAACGTCGATCCGGACCTCACGGTCCGCCTCACAGTGGGCATGGTCATGGCGATGGCGGTCCTCGACGAGTGGCTCTTCCCCACCGGCCCCAAACCGAGCCAGAAGCGCCTCATCGACGAGATGACCAGCTACATGACCTACGGAGTGACCGCCCGCCCTCCCGGCTAGGCCGTGAAGCACGAAGTCGGTGGTGCGCTCGACGAGGCTCTCGTCATCGGGTGACGGGCCGTTCCCGAACAGGCAGGGGCGCAACAGGACGGCCGACACCACGACGGCGAAGGCGGCCCGGATCGTGATCGTGACGTCCACACCCGGAGGGCAGTAGGGCTCGAGGACGGGCCGGGCCGCGGTGGCCAGGTCGTCGAGCCAGTCGGAGAGCCAGGCACCCGGTTCGTGCTCCGGGCGGCGCACGCCGGGCGGGAAGGCCGTCAGCACCGCCAGCATCCGCTGGCGGTGCTCGGCCAGGAGCGCGTACAGGCCGGCGATCCGGCTGCGCACGAACTCCTCGAGTGACCCGCCCACCGGCCCGTCCCAACTTTCGGCATAGGCCCGGAAGCGGCCGCGGGCGGGGTCAAGGACGGCCTGCTCGAACACCCCGGCTTTGCCGCCGAAATGGCGGAACAGCAGGGATTCGGAGACACCGGCCTCCCGGGCGATCTCCCGGGTGCTGGCCTTCCCGTAGCCGACACGGCCGAAGACCGACCCGGCCGCCTCCAACAGCAGAGTCCGGCTCGACACCGCGGGCCTCAGGCCGCCCCGCCGGCCAGTGCCGCGGCACCACGACCGGCCACGCGGCCGAAGACGACGCAGTTCGCCCACGAATTTCCGCTGCCGACGTAGATGTCGCCGAGCACACCGCCGGTGCACTCGCCGGCGGCGAACAGGCTGGGGATCGGCCGGGTCCGCTCGTCGAGGACGCGGGCGTCGGCGTCGATCCGCAGACCGAACGACGTGAGGCACAGGTTGGAGAGCCGCAGTTCGGTGGCGTAGTACGGGGGTGTGTCGATCCGCTGCATGAGGGCGGGGTTCTTGAGGTAGAACGGGTCCCGGCCCGCGTCAACGCCGTCGTTGTAGCCGTCGACGGTGCCGGCGAGATGCTCGGCCGGCACGCCGATGGCGGCGGCCAGTTCGGGAAGCGTCTCGGCCGAGACGACGACGCCCTTGGCGATCATCTCGTCGAGCACCGGCTCCACCCAGTTGCTCTCCATGATCTCGGCCGGGATGTCCTGCTTCTTGGCCGCGCTGTACCCGACCGGTTGGGCGGCCCGCTTGGCGGCGTCGTCGAAGATGGCGTAGACGGGCCCGTCCTGGGCCCTCACGAGCGGTTCCGTCACGCTGTAGGGGGCGGTCTCGTCGAAGAACCGCCGGCCCAGGCGGTTGACGATGATCAGCCAGCCGGGGAAGTAGATCTCCAGCCGGCGCCCGAAGTTCGGGGTCAGCAACAGCAGCCCCCGGTCCCGGCCGATCGTCTGGGCCCCCACCTGCTCGGCCAGGCCGATCGCGTCCCCCCGGGAGCTGGTGGCGCCGATGTACCACAGCCAGTCCCCCGCCGCCTCGGCCACGCCGGGGTAGTGGACGTCGAGCAGTTCGGGCGACGCCCCGAACCCGCCGGTGGCGATCACCACCGCGCCGGAGGTGACGGTGTCGTCACCCACGGCCACGCCAACCACCCGGCCGTCCTCCACGAGGATCCGGTCGATGCGCCGCTTGAGGGCGAACTCGATGTTGTCCGCCTCCTTGCAGCGGGTGTGGAGCACGTCCATGACGCCGGGCCCGCCGGCGGAGGGGACGTGGCAGCGGGGCACCCGCTCATCGCCGGAGAAGTACAGCTGATCGAGGTAGCTCACGCCGAGGCCGGTCAGCCAGTCGACCGAGGGGCCGCATTCGTCGGCCAGGCGGCGCACCACCGCCGACTCGAGCTTCCACTGGTTGAGCGACATGTAGTCGTGGAACAGGGCATCGGCCGAGTCCTCGACGCCGGACGCCCGCTGGATAACGGTGCCGGCCCCCATGATGATCCCGGCCGACAGCCGGCTGGAGCCGCCGACGACCTCTTCCGAGTCGACCACCAGCACCCTGGCGCCGACCGCCGACGCCTCCAGGGCGGCACACAGACCGGCCGCGCCGGAACCGACGACGATCACATCGAAGTCACGCACTGGATCCTCCTTGGACGGACGGCCCGTCGGGGACCGGGAACACGAGCGGAAGGGTGTCGAAGCGGCGGACGATCAGGTTGTCGCCCCGCTCGGGCGGGTGGAACGGGTCGAGCTGCCAGGTGCCGAGCCGGTCGAGCAGCGTCTCGATGGCGATGGTCATCTCCAGCCGGGCCAGCGCCATCCCGACGCAGCCGTGGATCCCGAACCCGAAGGCCATGTGCTGGCGGAGGGTGGCCAGGTCCCGGTGGATGTCGAACGTGTCGGGGTTCTCGAACGCCTCGGGGTCGCGGTTGGCGGCGCTCCACACGAGGCGCACCTTGGCCCCTTCAGGGATCTCCACGCCCTCGATATCGCAGGGCTCGGCGGTGGTACGGAAGAGGCCGGCGATCGGGGCGTCGTAGCGGAGGACCTCTTCCACGGCGTTGGGGATGAGGGAACGGTCCTCCTGCAGGGCCCGCAGCTGTTCGGGATGGGTGGCGAAGAGGTAGCCGATGTTGCCCAGCGCCGACGAGGTCGTCTCGTGCCCTCCGGCCAGGAGGATGTGGATGACGAGGAGCATGTCGGTGTCGTCGAAGCGCTTGCCGTCGTACTCGGCCGTCAGCAGCCCGCTCAGGAGGTCGTCGGGTACGGCCTCGCCGGCGGCCAGGGCGGCACGGCGGTCGGAGATGATGGCCAGGAAGTAGGCGGCCAACTCCCCCATCGATTCGATCGAGCGGCGTTCGGCCTCCTCGTCGCCGCCGAAGGCGCCGACGATGTCGTCCACCCAGCGCTTGAAGCGCTCGTGATCGGCCGACGACACCCCGAAGATCTCGGCGAACACCCGGCCGGGCAGCAGCTCGGCGAACTCGGAGGCGAGATCGCACGAGCCGCGCCCGGCGAAGGCGTCGACGAGCTCGGCGGCGATCTCCCGGATGCGGGGCTCGATCTCGGCGATCGCCCGGGGGCTCAAGGCCTTGCTCACGATGCGCCGCTGCTGGTGGTGGACCGGCTCGTCGGCGTAGAGGAGCATCCCCACGCCGTTCAGGGCCACGAGGAACTCGGGCCCGGGGCCGTCCTTGCTCAGGAACAGCGCGTTGTCGGCCGCCGCCCGGCGGACGTCCTCGAAGCGGAAGAGGCTGTAGAACTCGGGCGCCCGTCGGCCGATCAGCGGGTTGGCGCTGGTCTTGTTGGCCTCCTCCGGGGGCAGGACGTGACGGTGGACGGGGCAACCCCGCTGCGCCCGCCGGTACCAGGCCCACGGTTCCGTCTGGACCTCGCGGGACAGGGGGTCATAGTCCTCGAGCGGATCCGTCGCGACGGGTTCGCCCCTGGTCGTCATCGGTGTCGGTCCCTCCCCTAGAGGCGGCCGGAGCCGCTCGACTGCCGCCGACGCTGATTAGCGGTTGCTTATCAGAGATTACTGTCACAGAATGGCGGCGGACGCAAGAGTCCACCGGTAAAACGACAACCAGGCGGGGGGAATGAACAGACTCGATGGGAAGGTGGCGCTCGTCACGGGCGCCAGTCGTGGCCAGGGTGCGGTCGAGGCGAGCCTCTTCGCCGCCGAGGGGGCCAGCGTGGTCGTCGCCGACGTTCTCGACGACGAGGGCCGCGCCGTGGCCGACTCGATCGGCGAGCGGGCCTTCTACGTGCACCTCGACGTCACCAGCGAGGCCGACTGGGACGGGGCCGTGAAGGAGGCGACGAGCCGCCTCGGCCGGCTCGACGTCCTCGTCAACAACGCCGGCATCCTCCGCTTCGGGCCGATCGCCGCCACCTCGGCCGACGACTACATGGCGGTCGTCAACGTCAACCAGCTCGGCACCTTCCTGGGCATGCGAGCGGTCTTCGAGCCGATGGCCGCCGCCGGCGGCGGGTCGATCGTCAACATCTCGTCGATCGACGGGCTCATCGGGATGGCCGGCATGGTGAGCTACGTGGCCAGCAAGTTCGCCGTGCGCGGGATGACCAAGGTCGCCGCCCTGGAATTCGCCGCCGCCGGGATCCGGGTGAACTCCGTCCACCCGGGCGGGGTGGCCACCCCGATGGTCGACGAGGCGTCGGCCGGCCTGGGCTTCGACGTCGGCTCGCTCCTCGGCGCCGTGCCCCTCGGCCGGATCGCCTCCTCCGAGGAGATCGCCCGCCTCGTCCTGTTCCTCGCCTCGGACGACAGCAGCTACTGCACCGGCTCGGAGTTCGTGGTCGACGGCGGGTGGACGGCCGGGTACGCCCTCGCCCCCCCGCAGGGATAGCCGGCGGCGGTGGGGGCCGTCGACGATCCGCTCCACAGCCATTGCCGGCCGGAGACGATCTGGGCCACCGGGAACGTGGCGGAGGCGATCCCGGGGGTGCCGACGCCGTTGTCGTGGACGCTGCAGCACTACGCCATCGAGGCCGGAGCCCGCGGCGCCTTCGCCGACCTCGGCGTCATCACCGGCCGGGCCGCCTCCCGGCCGGTGGGGGTGGACGATGCCACCATCGGGATCTTCTTCGGCCATCCCGCCGGCAACGTCACCACCATGCTCAAGGTGGCGGCGGCCATGCCCGGGAACTCCGTCGAGGCGCTCCTGGAGCAGATCTTCGGCGAGTCCGGACCGACGCCGGAGGTGCAGCGTTCGCCCCGCCGGTGGCCGGCCATCGCCGCCAAGCTGCCGGTCGGGATCGCCGCCGGCCCCCGGCGCCTGGAAGCCACCCGGCGCCGGGCCCACGCCTTCTCCGTCGAGGCCCTCCGCCGCCTCGGCCCCGACAGCGCTCGCACCCTGTTGGTCGAGGCCCGAGACGTCTTCGCCGCCGTCGTCCGGCCCCACGCCTTCGTCACGTTCATGGGCCAGGGCCTCTACGAGCGCGTGGCCCAGCTCGCCCGGGCGGCCGGGATGCCCGGCGCCGAGCTCACCCTGGCGGGCGGCTGTGGGGGGATGGAGGAACTCGACCTCGCCGCCGCGTTGTGGGACATGGCCGACGGCCGCCTGGCCATGGACCGCTTCCTGGCCGCCTACGGCCACCACGGCCCGGACGAGGGTGAGCTGTCGAATCGATCCTGGCGGGAAGACCCGGCGCCGCTCCTGCGGACCATCGCCACGATCCGCCGGCTCGACCGTTCAGAGCACCCCCGGGAGGTCGAGCGACGCCGCCGGGCCGAGCGGGCCGACGCGGAACGACGGCTCATCGCCGCCCTCCCCCGCCTCCAGCGGGCCCCGGCCCGCCTCCTGCTGCGGCTCGCCACCCGGTACTTCCCGCTGCGGGAAGCCGGCCGCAGCGCCTTCCACCGCGCCGTCGACGTCGCCCGGGCGTCGGCCCGGATCCTCGGCACCGAGCTGGCCCGGGGCGGGCACCTCGAAGAACCGGACGACGTCTTCTACCTCACCCTCGACGAGCTCGCTGGTCGGTGCGGCCACCACTTCCGGTCCGCCGACGCCCGCCACCTCGTCGCCCACCGCCGGGAACGGCGCGCCCACTATCTGACGCTCGACGTGCCGTCGATGTGGACGGGCATGCCGACGCCGACACTCCGGGCGGACCGCAGACCCGACGGCACGGCGGGAACGTTGACCGGCCTGGCGGTGAGCGCCGGCGAGGCCGAGGGCACGGCCCGGGTCGTCGCCGACCCCGCCACCTGCGTCACGCCACTCGAACCGGGTGAGATCCTCGTCTGCCGGACCACGGATCCCAGCTGGGTGGCGATGTTCCTCGGCGCCGCCGGTCTCGTCATCGACATCGGCGGGGCCATGAGCCACGGAGCCATCGTGGCCCGGGAGCTCGGCATCCCCTGCGTGATCAACACGCAGACCGCAACGGTGCGCATCGCCACCGGCGATCACGTCCGCGTCGACGGCAGCCGGGGCCTCGTCGAGATCCGGCCCACTCAACCGTCTGATGAGGAGTGACCATGCCTGCACCCGACCTGAGCGACCGTACCCTGGCCCAGCTCGTCTCGCTGGCCGGGCGGACCGCCATCGTCACCGGCGGTGCCGACGGGATCGGCCGGGCTGTGGCGGCGAGGCTCCTCGAGGCGGGGGCGACGGTCGCCGTCACCAGCCGCGACGAGGACCGGGCCAAGGCGGCCGCCGCCGAGCTGTGCGCCGCCGGAGGGACGGCGATCGGGATCGGACTGGAACTGCGTTGCCGCTCGAACGCCGCCGCCGCCGTCAACCGGGCCGCCGACGAGCTCGGGGGCCTCGACATCCTCGTCAACAACGCCGCCGTCTACCCCTTCTCGCCGGCGCTGGCCACCTCCGACGAGCAGTGGGACGACGTCCTCGGTGTCGACCTGCACGGTGCCTTCGCCTGTTCCCGGGCGGCGGCCGACCACATGGTCGAGGCCGGGCGGGGCGTCATCGTCAACGTGCTGTCGCTCAACAGCTTCCGGGCCGGCCTCCCCGGCCAGAGCGCCTACACCGTCGCCAAGCACGGCCTCGCCGGGCTCACGAAGTCACTGGCCGTCGAGCTCGGACGGTCCGGCGTCCGGGTCGTCGGCGTGGCCCCGAGCGGTGTCGACACCCCCGGCATGCGGGCCGCCATCCCGGCCCTCGACGCGCTGGGCCTCGGCGACGTCGCCGCCCAGATCGCGGCCTCGATGCCCCTCGGCCGGCTCGGGGTGCCCGACGACGTCGCCCGCGTCGTGCTCTTCGCCGCCAGCGACCTCGCCGGCTTCACCACCGGCAGCACCATCCTCGTCGACGGGGGGTTCGCCGCCCTCTGATCGGCGGCCCTCTGACCGCCCGTCCGCCCCCGGTCAGCCGGCACCGAGCATGACCCGGGCGGTGAGCTGCGTGTCGTAGTACTCCCGGCAGGCCCGGATCCGGCCGTCCTCCACCTCGAAGACGTCGTGGTAGCGGTTGTTGTACGGCCGGCCGTCGGCCGTGGTGGCGACGCTCTCCGCCTCCACCGACACCCGGTCGCTCTCGCAGACCGTCGAGTGCACAACGAACTTGAAGTCCGGGAACACTCCGAACAGCATCGGGATCAGGTTCGACACCTCCAGCTTGGTGCGGGCGCCGGAGAACGGGAGGCTCCCGGCGATCCACCACTCGACGTCCTCGGAGATGAGCTCCAGTACGCCGTCCCCATCGTGGGCATTCATCCGGGCGAAGAACTCGTCGACGACCGCTCGGGCATCCATGGCTTCAACCTCTCTCGGGAACGGGAACCACAGAACAGCCGGCGTGGCCCATCGGCTCCGCCAGCAGCACCCCCTCGGCGACCAGGTCGGCGATCTCGCCGTCTCCGGCCCCGAGCCAGTCACCCAGCACCTCGTGGTTCTGCTCACCGCGGTAGCGGGCGGGACCCCGCACACCGGCGGCCGCGGCCGAGAACCGGTACGGGCTCTGGACGACGCGGCGGCGGCCGCCGCCCCGGTCGTCGACCTCGGTCACCACGCCCCGGGCCTGGACCGTCGGCGAGTCGAGGACCGTTCTCGGCGTCCGCAGCTCACCCCAGGCGAGGCCCGCCGCGTCCAACGCCGCGACCAGTTCGGAGCGCGTGGGAAACGACCGCAGCCACCCGGCCACCACCGACGCCCGGTTCGCCGCCTTCACGGCCACGTCGGCGCCGGAAGGCGAAGGGTCGACGAGCCCGTGGTGCCGGGAGAGCTCGAACCAGATCTTCTTGGGATCGGCGGCGATCATGATCGGTCCGCCCGGCGCGTCCCACGCCTGGCCCCGGACCGGCCAGACGTCCGAACCGTCGACGACATGGTGCATGTAGTCGTCGGTGGCCAGCACGGCGTCGAGCATCGACAGGTCGATGTGCTGGCCCCGACCGGTGCGCTCCCGCAGCCTCAGCGCGGCCAGGACGGCCACCACACCGTGAAGCCCGGCCAGGGAGTCGGCCAGGCCGAGGACGGGATCGTGCGGGCCGCAGCCGTCCGCTTCGACCTGGCGGCCGAGGAGGCCCGACTCGGCGTGGATCACCGGCGCGAACGCCCGGCGCATCGCCTCCGGGCCGACCTGGCCGAACCCGCTGATGGAGAGCATCACCAGCGCCGGGTTGTCGTCCGAGAGCTCCTCCCAACCGAGACCGAGGCGCGCCGCCACCCCGGGACGGAAATTCTCGACCACCACGTCGGCCGCGCCGGCCAAGCGCCGGGCGACGACCCGTCCTGACGGCGTTCCGAGGTCGACGCAGACGGTGCGCTTCCCCGGGTTCAGCTGCGTGTAGAGCCCGGACAGGCCGTGGACGACGGCACCGAGCCGGCGTGTCATGTCACCCTCCGGCGCCTCGACCTTGACGACGTCGGCCCCCAGATCGGCCAGCAGCCGCCCGGCGTAGGGCCCGGACAGCGCCCTCGACAGGTCGAGCACCCTCAACCCCTGCAAGGGATACATCGTCATCCGCTGCAGGCGGCCAGGGACTCGTGGTCGGCGGCAGCGGCGGCGAGCCGCTCGACGTTGGCGAGGCAGACGTGCTCCGGTTGCATCCGGGGTTGCATCCGGCTGGCGCCGATGGTGAACAGCCAGAACACCAACCCGTGGAGGACCTGGCGGCGGTAGGCCATGAAGGCGTCGTCGAACGACGGCGGATCGGCCACCCCTCCGGCGGCGAGGCGGTCGAGGTACAACTCCAGCAGGTCCCGTTCCCAGGCCTGCCGGTGCTTGACCGTGAGGGCGGAGGCCAGGGCGTAGCTCACGTCCAGCGCCCACTCCCCCTTCGTGGCGCACTGCCAGTCGTACTGGCCCATGCCCGCCCCGGTGACGTACCAGTTGCCCAGATGCACGTCGGAGTGCAGGAAGGTCTGCGGTCCTTCGGCGTTGGCTACCAATGACCGCATGAACGCCGGGTAGATCTGGTGCTTCCTCGGCCGCAGCTCCGGAGGGATGACCGGCTCGGCCCGGTCGAAGCCGACCAGGCTGCGGCGTTCGAAGGGCAGCATGCGGTTCACGTTCTCCTGCCAGGCCAGCGCCGGCTGCAACCAGGACAGCCCGGCCAGGGTCGGGCTCTGCCAGAAGGCGGCGTGGTAAGCGGCCATCTGGGTCACCATGGATTCCGCCATCGGGCGGTCGACGGCCAGGCTGACGGGATCGCCGAAGCGGGCGTCACGCGTGACCGAGACATCCTCCAGGAGGAGCATCGAACGGCACGACCGTTCGTCGAAGGCGGCGAAGTACGACGTGGCCGCCTCGATATCGAGCGCGGGCCGGACGCCCCGGTAGAAGCCGACCTCGGTGGCGAGCGCGCCGCTCGGACCGGTGATGAGCCGGGACGTGAGCCCGGGCGTCGCCTTGGTGAACACCCGGTCCGGAAGGCCGGCCGCCACGCCGTCGGCGTTGTACTGCACGGCGATGGCCCGCCGGGAGGTCGATCCGTCGCTGCCCCCGACGACCTCGAAACCGACGACCCGGGCGCCCCGGTGACCGGTGCAGAGAACCGCCGTGAGCCACTCGACGGTCAGGGCGGCGACGGACCGGGGCACGTCGCCGGCGTGCACGGCGCGGCGCGGTCGGAGCCGCTCCACGACGGTGTGGCCGGCCAGCCCGCCGATCCGGCCAGCGAGTTTGAGCCTCGAGGCCAGCCCCTCCCGGTCCACGACCCTGCCCCTTCCCCTTTCAGGAGCGAGCACTCGCTCTTATACTGGGCTGAACCTACCGGCTCCCCGTCCGCCGGTCAACGGTGGTGGAGGCCCCGATGCACTACGACCCCACGGCGGTGCTCGACTCGATCGACCACCACAAGATCATCCTGGTGCCCTGCGCGCTGGCCTTCGTCATGAACTACGTCTGGTTCATCGAGGCGATGCGGGTGGCCTTCCGGCAACGGCGCTACTCCATGCCCATCGCCGCCACCTACGTCTTCATCGCCCACGACACCGCCTACGTCGCCCACTACTCCACCTGGTTCGGCGCCGGGGGCCACTGGTTCTCGAAGCTGTTCTGGGCCGGCATGGTGATGTCGATCGTCATGGAGGTCATCCTCCTCGCCCAGACGATCAACTACGGCCACGCCGAGCACGCCCCCCAGTGGAGCGGCCGGCTCTGGACGGCCGCCGTCCTGCTGGGACTGGCCGGGACCATGCCGCTGTGGTGGCTGGTCCGGGGCACCTTCACCGACCCGCTGTTCCTCATGTCGCTCGGTCTCGTGACCGCCGCCTACCCCCCGATGGGCACCGCGCTGCTCCTCTCCCGGCGCGGCGCGGCCGGCCAGAGCGTCCTCATGTGGCTGTCGTTCACCGCGCTGGCGCTGCTGTGGTTCCCGGCCACCGCCTACGGCTTCGGCCCGCAGTTCCGGGCCTGGCCGTGGCTCGGTCTCGGCGCCCTGACCACCGTGTGGGCCGCCGTCAACACCGTGCTGGTGGCGAAGTCCCCCGCCCGGGCGCCGGCCGGTCCCCCCGCCCCGACGGCGACACCCGTCGCCGCCGCCGTCCCGTCGCCGGTGTGAGGTGCCCATGAGCTCAAGCACCGTTCCGGAGCCCGGCGCCCGCCGGACCCGGCGAACCCCGAACGAGGTGCGCGAGCTTCTCCTCGACGCCGCCCGGTCGACGTTCGCCGCCCGGGGCTACGCCCGCAGCAGCACCCGGGAGATCGCCGACGCCGCCGGCGTGTCGGAGGCGCTCCTCTTCCGTCACTTCGGCACCAAGGCCCGTCTCTTCGAACTGGCCGTCCTCGACCCGTTCCGCGAGTTCCTGGACGGCTACGTGGCCGCCCGGCCGGCCGACCTCACCGAGCCCCTGCCGGCGGCCGAGGTTCCGAGCCGGGACTACGTCGAGTCGCTCTACGACCTGCTGTCGACCCACCGGGAGCTGGTCATGGCCCTGCTGGCCGCCCGGGCTTACGAGGTCGGCCTCATGGCCACGCCCGAGCTGTCCGACGCCCTCGACCGCCTCGAGACGCTGGTCGACTTGGAGGTCAGCCGGCGGGGCCTCGGCGCGGTCGACGTGCCGGTGACGATCCGGGCCACGTTCGCCATGGTGGCCGCCATGGCCGTCTTCGGCCAGTGGCTGTTCCCGTCCGACGCCCTCCCGCCGCGGGAGCTCGTCGTGGACGAGATGGTGCGGTTCATGGTCCACGGCCTCGCCCGCGAAGCGACGATGGCTCCGTGAACGCCGGGTATGCTGGCCCGGCGATGTCAGAGAGCTCGGCGGCCAAGGCCGGACGTTCCAAGCCGGGGGCCGCCCGACGGGCCCCTGACGAGGTGCGCCGTCTCCTCCTGGAGGCGGCCCGGTCGCTGTTCGCCGCCCGCGGCTACGCCGGGGCCAGCACCCGGGACATCGCCCTCAAGGCCGGCGTCTCGGAGGCGCTGCTGTTCCGCCACTTCGGGACGAAGGCGAAGCTCTTCGAACGGGCCATCCTCGACCCGATCAACGGTTTCATCCACAACTACGTCGAGGAGTGGAAGGCCCGCAGCGCGGCCGATCACACCCCGGAGGCGATCTCCTACGCCTACGTCGACGGGTTCTACCGCCTCCTGTCCGAGAATAGGGATCTGGTGCTGGCGCTGGTCACCGCCCAGGCCTACGAGTCGATCGAGGAGCTCGAGGCTGCGTCGCCGCTCAGCCGGCTGATGGAGGAACTCGAAGTCGTCGCCGGCCGGGAAGCCGAGCTGCGGGGCTACCAGTTCGACGTGCCGATCTCCACCCGGCTGGTGGCCGGGATGGTCATGGCGATGGCCCTGCTCGACGAGTGGCTCTTCCCCGCCGGCAAGCGCCGGCCGAGCCGGCAGCGCATCGTCAACGAGATGGTGGAGTTCATGCTCCACGGCCTCGCCCACCGGGATGCCGCCGTCGCCCCGGCCGAGGCCAGCGGCTGATCAGGCGTCGCCGACGATCACCTCGCCGTCGCGGACGACGGTGATGGCGAAGTTGGGACACTGCCGGGCCACGGCGATCAGCTCGTCGTCGACCAGGGCGCCGGGGTCGAGGACTTCGGCCTGTCCGGCGGCGTTGAGCCCGAAAGCGGCCGGGGCGAGATAGACGCAGCGCTGGGCGCCGAGGCAGAGGCCCTCGTCGACGATCACCTCGAGTGCCACCCGCTCACACCTTCTCGTAGACGACGTCGCCTGACGCCCACCGCTGGAAGAACCCTTCCGGCATCTGCCCGCTGGCCTCCCACTGCTCCCGGTCGCAGATGTAGTCGAGCCAGGTGGCGATCTGCCCGTCGCGGATCTCGAAGCTGCCCATCAGCTCCATCGTCACCTTGACGCCGTTCATGCTCCAGCTGTCCCGGCGCTGGGTGAGGACCCAGTCCCCGTCGGCCGCCGCCCGGAGCACGTTGCACTCCATCCGCTCGCAGGTGATGAACTCCATGAACCAGTTGAGGAAGTCCTCCTTGCCCACCACCAGCCGCTGGGGCTTGTTCTGGTAGCGGATGTCATCGGCGATCAGGCCCAGGAGCCGCTCGATGATCTCGGGATCCTTGGTGGTGACGGCTCCGTCGATGGAGGCCAGGAAGTCCTTCACCAGCGCCACGTTGTCGTCAGCCATGCCCTCCCCCTGCGTCACGCCGGTCGTGTCGTCGGCTCGCGGTGATGGTGCTCCAGGTCGACGCCGAGTTCCAGCGCGGCCTTCTCGACGTCGGCTACGACCTGGCTCGGGGCTCGGACGCCCCCGTCGCCGGCGCCTTCGCCGGCCTGGAGCCGGGCGGCCAGGAACACGACTGCCCGGGCGGTGAACCCGTACACGTCGGCGGTGCGGGCCGTCGTGGTCACAGCGCCGAAGTCCCCCCAGACGGTGGCGTCGACGATGAAGCGCCCGTGGGGCCGGCCGTCGTCGGTCTCCGGGAGGTGGGCGGCGAGGCGCCGCAGGGCCGAGCGCAGCTGCGGCCGGCGCAGGGCCCGCTCGGCACCCCGGGTGGCCCGGCCGACCAGGCCGGCGGCCGGCGTGACGAGGAACGCCTCGATCGATGGCAGGGCGCAGTGGCGGGACACGACCACCGGGTCGGGCACGGGCATCCGGGTCCCCCGGCCCGAGGGCAGCGGTCGGGCCCGCCCGCCGGCCGGGACCCGCCGCAACGCGCCGTCCTCCACGATCACGGCTCCGCCGGCCACGATCTCGATCTCCGACAGCAGCGTTCCCCGGCTCGGGCGCATCCCGGCGATCCGGTACCCCAGCGTCAGGGCGGCGGCCTCCCCGAGCGGGCGGGCGGCGTCGAGCGCGCTGGCGGCGGCCAGGTCGGCCGGGACGGCCGAGGCGCCCGCCGCCGTCACCAGCGCCACGCCCCGGTTGCGGGCGGGGCCGTCGAGATGCTCGATCAGCCCGAGGCAGAAGGCGGGCTCTCCGGTGGTGTCGAGGTAGTGGGCGCCGGCCCGCACGGCCGCCTCGGCCACCGGGCGGCCAAAGAGCGTGGCCGGGCCGAGGCAGCTGACCACTACGGCGGCGTCGTCGAGGGCGGCGTCGAGGGTCGCCGGCCGGTCGAGGTCGAGCACCCGGACCTCGGCGCCGTCGAGTCCGGCGGCCACCCGATCGAGCCGGGCGCGGTCGCGCCCGGCCAGCACCGGCCGGAGCCCCGCCTCGGCGGCGAGGCGGGCCACCCGCCTCCCGGTCGCTCCGGTGGCCCCGACGACGCACACGGACTTCCCCACGCCGGCCGCTCCGCTCACCGCCCGGCGTACTTCGGTTCCCGCCGCTCCTTGAAGGCGGCGATGGCTTCGGCCAGGTCCTCGGAGGCCATCGACGCCGCCTCGAGGGCGAACGACAGGTCGAGCACCTCGCCGGCCCGCTGCTGGAGGAGCCGGTTGAGGGCCCGCTTGGTGCCCTGTACGGCCAAGGGGGGGAGGGCGGCCATCCGACCGGCGAGCGCCCGGGCAGCGGGCAGGACGTCTCCCGGGCTGTCGACCAGGTCGGTGACGAGCCCCATGGCCCAGGCGTCCTCGGCGGACAGGCGATCGCCGGTGAGGAGGTAGCGCTTGGCTCGCAGCAGGCCGGCCGCCGCCGGCCAGACGACGCAGCCACCGTCCCCGGCGACAAGGCCGATGGCCACGTGCGGGTCGGCGATCGACGCCGTGCGGCTGGCCACGACAGCGTCGGCGGCGAGGGCCACGGTGGCTCCGAGCCCGATGGCGTCACCCTGGAGGGCAACGACCACCGGCGGGAGGAGATCGGCCAGCAGCCGGAACAGCAGCCGCCCTTCCTCGACCGCCCTCGTCCGCACCCCGACGTCGGCCCGGCAGGCCAGCATCAGCTCGAAGTCGCCGCCGGCCGAGAACACCTTCCCGGTCGACGCCAGCACGACGGCCCGCACGTCGGACCGTCCCCGCAGCTCCAGCAGCACCTCGGTGAAGGCCCGGTGCAGCTCGAAGTCGAAACGGTTGAGGACTTCGGGCCGTGTCAGGGTGATCTCGGCGACGTCACCGTCGACGGAGAACGACAGGGCGTCGCTCATTGCGGTTGAGGAGTGAAGCGGACGGGCAGCGACTCGAAGCCCCGCATGAAAAAGGCGTCGAGGCGTCGCGACGGCCGCTGCGGGTCGAGCTCGAGGTCCGGCAGCCGGCTGAACAGCGTCCTCACCGCCGTCCGTAGTTCCATGCGGCCCATGGCACTGCCGACACAGGCGTGGATCCCGAAGCCGAAGGCCAGGTGGCGGCGCAGGGCCTTCGGGTCCCGGTCGATGCGGAACTCGTCGGCGTCGGGCAGGAAGTCGGTGTCACGGTTGGCCGAGCCGTACATCACCCGCACCTTGGCGTCGGCGGGGATCGGGCAGCCGGCCACGTCCACGTCCTCGGTGGCGGTGCGGAACAGGCCCTGCACCGGCGGCTCGAAGCGAAGCACCTCCTCCATGGCGTTGTCGAGCAGCGACCAGTCGGCGGTGAGCTTCGCCCGCTCTTCCGGATGGGTGCACAGCAGCCAGATGGCGTTGCCGATGGCATGGGTCGTCGTGTCGCTGCCGGCCACCAGGAGGATCTGGCAGGCCATGATCAGCTCCGTGTCGTTGAACTGGCGCTCCTCGTAGGGCGAGAAGATGAGGGCGGAGAGGATGTCGTCGGGCACGTCCCGGTCGTCCGCGGCGAGGGCCCGGCGCCGTTCGATCTCGGCCATGAAGTACTGCGACAGCTCCATGAGCGACTGGAACGACTGCTCGTACGAGTCCGGGTTCCCGCCGAAGGCGGCGATGGTCTCGTCGGTCCACTTGCGGAACAGGGGCCGGTCACTCGAGGGGATGCCCAGCATCTCGCACATCCCGCCCATGGCCACGGCGTTGGCGTAGTCGGACGCGGCGTCGACCACACCGGCGCCGGCGAAGCCGTCGATGATCTCGTCGCACAGCGTCTGGACCTTGGGAGCGAGCATCTCCACGATCCGAGGACTGAAGCCCTTCCCGACGATGCGGCGCTGCCGGCCGTGGTGCGGCTCGTCGGCATAGATCAGCATCCCGATGCCGTCGAGGGCCACGAGCCGTTCCGGGCCGGGGCCCTGGCCGCTGGCGAAGCGGGCGGCGTCCTGAAGGATGTCGGCGCAGTCCTGGTAGCGCATCACGGACCAGAACTCGGTCGTCGGGCGGGCCACCAGCGGGTTGGCGTTGATGCGGTCGACGTCGACCGAGTCGAGCTTGTGGTGGTGGACGGGACACTCCTTGCGCAGCTCCTCGTAGTACGGGTACGGATCCTCCCGCACCGCGAAGGAGTAGGGGTCGTAGTCGTGGTCGCGCATTGCGGCAGTCCTCTCCCCACCGGAGGCCCTCGACGGGCGTCGTCCCTCAGGCTACGATGCCGGCACGCTCGGAGCAAGTGCTCACTCGCTATGAGGGAGGCGGCCGGTGAAGACAGCCAGCAATCCCGCCGTGACCATGCCGGGAGCGTCCGCCACGCTGACGAACCCCGCCGTCACGAAGCGCTCACCGGCCATCTGGGTGTGGGCGGCGGCCGGAGCGGCCTCCACCGCCGTCATCCTCCGGGGCTTCGCCGCCTGGATCCTCTCACCCGACTTCAAGACGAGCCCCCGGGGAACCGACCCCATCTCCCACTCCAAGCTCGTCGCCCTCCACCTGTTCGAGGCCGGCGTGTTCTGCGCCGGTCTCGTGATGGTCTGGAAGTTCCTCGTCCGCCCGCTGATCCGGGAGCACCGCTTCACCCTCGACGGGATGATGATCGTGGCGGTGCTGCTGATGTACTTCTACGACCCGCTGGACAACTACTTCAACTACACGTTCAGCTACAACGCCCACTTCCTCAACTTCGCCTCGTGGGCCCGGGAGATCCCCGGCCTGCAGGCACCGAACCAGAACCTGTTCCCCGAACCCTTCCTGGTGATGGGCGGCTTCTACGCCGTCTTCATGTTCGGGTCGGCGGTGTTCGGCTGCTGGTACCTGCGCCGGGTGAACGCCAAGCGTCCCAACCTCTCCAACCTCGGGATGTTCGTCCAGCTCTTCGGCGTCGTCCTCGTTCTCGACACCGTCGTCGAGAACGTCTTCATGCGGACGCAGTTCGCCGCCTACCCGGGCACGGTCCACAGCCTGACCCTGTTCGCCGGGAGGTACTACCAGTTCCCGCTCTACGAACCGTTCATCATCGCCGCCTTCGCCTGCGGCATGACCACCCTGCGGTGGTTCCGCGACGACCGGGGCCTGACGCTCGCCGAACGGGGGCTGGAGACGCTGCGCCTGTCCGGCCCGCCCCGGACGGCGCTGCGGTTCCTGGCCGTCACCGGGTTCATCCACGTCTGGTTCATCGTCGGGTACTTCGTGCCCTACAACTTCTTCGCCCTCAAGGCGGACACGTCCCCGCCGATGCCGTCCTTCCTGCGGGCGGGGATCTGCGGTCAGGGCACGGACTACGCCTGCCCGAGCGGTTCCGTGCCGATCCCCCACGGCCGATCCCTCCACGTCGGGCCGGACGACCCCCGTCTGCCGGCCGGCGTCCGGGCCCGGCAGGGCTTGCCCGGGCGCTGAACACGGCCGGGTGCGACTGCGGACCTTGACGGCCGGACCCCCCGGCGTTAGCGTGTGAGCACTCGCTCCACAGCGGGAAGGTGAGAGCGTGAGCGGCCGGGGGGGACGCCAATGGCACGCACCAATCGCACCAGTCCGGCCATCCGCTGCATCGCAGCCCTCGCCGTCTCCTTCCTCGTCGCCGGCTGTGGGACCCGGCTGAGCGACGCCAGGATCGAGGCGGCGGCCGGCGTCGGCCCCTCGGTGGCCACCGGCGTCACGGCAGGAGGAGTGGCGGCCGGTTCGCCGGGCGGCGGGGAGGCGGCGGCCAGCCCGGCGCCTGACACCGGAACCGCCGCCGCCGGCCCTACGCCGTCCAACACCCCGGCCACCGGCCTCACCGCCGTCGGGGGGCCGGGGGCGGCCGCGCCGGACGCCAGTCCGGCTGCGCCGGCCAGGGTCACGGGTAGCGGGACGGTCAAAGGTGCGGCCGGAAGCCCTGCCGCCAGCGCCGCGGCAGGCACCCCATCGGCTCACGGCGGCGACGCTGCGGGGGCGGTGGCCACGCCCGGCGCTCCCGCTCCGACACCGGGCGCCGGTGCCACGCCGGCGGGGGCGACCAAACCTCCGATCGTGTTCGGCCACATCGGTGACTACAGCGGCCTTATCGGGACGCTCATGAAGGGCGGCGACGTCACCGCCCAGGTCATCGCCCGCTCCATCAACGACAAGGGCGGGCTCGACGGTCACCCGGTCAAGATGATCGTCGGCGACGCCGGCGGCGACCCCGCCCGGGCCCTGTCGCTGGCCCGCGACATGGTGGAGAACCGGGGTGCAGTGGCCTTCGTCGGCACCCTGATGGTGTTCTCCGGCAACGGACCCCGGGACTACCTGGAGCAGAAGAAGATCCCGATCATCGGCGGCGACGGCACGACCCTGGTGTGGAACCAGAGCCCGATGTACTTCCCGAGCGCCGCCGGCTTCCCGAGCATCACACTCGGGGCGCTCAAGGGCCTCGTCGACCTCGGCAAGAAGAAGATCGCCCTCTTCCACTGCGTCGAGGCCGAGCAGTGCAAGATATGGCACGACACGGCCGTGGCCAACGCCGAGCACTACGGCGCCAAGATCGTCTACCAGGCCCAGGTCTCGCTGGCCCAGCCCGACTTCACCGCCGAATGCATCCAGGCGCAGCGCAACGGCGCCGACGGCGTCATGACCGGCGTCGACGGCCCGTCGGTCACCCGCTTCGCCCGGGCGTGCGCCCAGCAGGGCTACCGGCCGCAATACATGACGGCGAGCCTGGCGGTCATCGACTCGATCTCCAAGGATCCCAACCTCGACGGGCTTATGGCGCCGCAAGGTGTGTTCCCCTACATCGCCACGGACCTTCCCGCCGAGAAGACCTTCGAGGCCACGATGACCAGGTATGCCCCGCAGGTGCAGTTGAGCCCGGCGGTGGCCCAGGTGTGGACGGGCGGCGTCCTGCTCGAAGAGGTGGCGAAGAAGCTTCCCGACGGCAAGGTGACGTCGGCCGACTTCTTCCCGGGGCTCTACTCGATCAGGGACAACACCCTCGGCGGGCTGGTCGGAGCGCTGAACTTCAACGTGGGCAAGCCGGCCGACGAGGTCCACTGCGTCTACTTCATCAAGGTCGCCGGCGGGCGCTGGACCGCCCCGGACGGCTCGAAGCAGGCCTGCTTCTAAAGCCCTCTGAGCAACGACGAAGAACACAGGAGCGAACCGACATGGAGCTCGGCCGGTGGTTGCGGTTGGCCTGGGATCGGGCGGCGGCGCTGGCGCTGATCGCCACCGGCGCCGGGGCGCTGATCCTCGGTTGGGTCGGGGTGAGCGGTGAGGCGTTTCCGGCCAAACAGCTGCCCTACCTGATCTCGGGCGGGATCGCCGGAGTGTCGATCCTCGGCCTCGGCGCGCTGTGCTGGCTGTCGGCCGACCTGCGGGACGAATGGACGAAACTCGACCGGATCGAGGACGCCCTGAACCGGTTGGCCGACACCGGCCTCGTCGACCTGGCGGCCAAGGGTCCGGAGGAACAGCCGGCGATGGACCTCGTCGAGGCATGAGCGTCGCCGCCCAACGCCCCCCGCTGTTCACCCCGGCTGACCGGCGCCGCCTGGCTGTCGTCCAGGCGGTCGGCGCAGCACTGATCGCCCTGGCGTGGTACCTGGCCGCCGGCCGGCCCGACGCCGGCGAGCAGCTGGTGTTCGTGAGCCTGTCGCTGCTCGGCGCGCTGGTGGCGGTGGCCGGGACGGCCGGGCTGTTGCTGCGGGGTCGCCGGGCCATCGAGTCGCGCACCGCGCTCCTGCTCGGGCCGGCACCCAGCGGAGCGGCCGACGCGCCGCCCCCCGGCGGGCTGGTGGCGGGGACCGGAACCCGATGGTTCCATCGGGCCGACTGCCTCCTGGCGCAGGGACGGGCGTGGTCGGCCGCGCCCCGCTCGGACCACGAGGCCGCCGGCCGCAAGCCGTGCCCGGCCTGCCAGCCTTCTCTGACGCCGAGTGGCTCTGCTCGATGAAGAGCTACCTGCCGTTCCTCGTCGCGGGGCTGACGAACGGGTCGATCTACGGCCTGGCCGCCGTCGGCCTGGTGCTCACCTACAAGACGTCGGGCATCTTCAACTTCGCCCATGGCGCCCAGGCGGCGCTGGGCGCCTATCTCATGTTCGAGTTCCGGGAGCGGATCGGGATGCCCTGGCCGCTCGCCGGGCTGCTCTCCCTGCTGCTGGCCGGGGTCGTGGCCGGTTTGATCCTGGAACGGGGCGCGGCGCTGCTGGCCTCGGCGTCGGTGGCGGCCCGGGTGACGGCCACCGTGGGTTTGCTGGTGTTCATCCAGGGCGTGCTCATCGCCGTGTTCGGCGCCGCCTCCCTCCCGACCCGGCCCTTCCTGCCCCAGAAGGTGGTCGAGTTCCCCGGGGTCAACGTCCGGGTCGAGCAGCTCATCATCGTGGCCGTCGTCGTCGTGGCGGTAGGCGGGCTGTACCTCTTCTTCACCCGGGCGCGGCTCGGTCTGGCCACCCAGGCGGTTGTCGACGACCCGGCGCTGCTCGGCCTGGCCGGGACGAGCCCGACGGCCGTCCGGCGTTTCGCCTGGCTGGTCGGCTCGTGTTTCGCCGCCGCTTCGGGGATGCTGCTGGCGCCGGCGGTGGCGCTCGACGCCCGGCTTCTCACGCTGCTGGTGTTCTTCGCTTTCGGGGCGGCCGCCGTCGGTGCGTTCTCCAGCCTGCCGCTCACCTACGTCGGCGGAATCGGGATCGGCGTCGGGGCCTCCCTCGTCACCAAGGTCGTGGGCGAGCACGGCTTCCAGGGCCCGATCCAGTCCCTGCCGGTCAACCTCCCGTTCGTCGTGCTGTTCGTCGCGCTGCTGGTGACCCCAGCGAGAAAGCTGGTCGAGCGGGGCGACCAAGTGGTGCGCCGCCCCCTGGCGCCGTTGACCTTCAGCCGCCGCACGAACGTCCTCGGAGTCGCGGCCGGGCTGGCCGTCGCCCTGGCCCTTCCCCATGTGGTCGGCGCCAAGTTGCCCATCTACATCACGGCGCTGGCCTACGTGATCCTCTTCTCTTCACTCGGCCTTCTGGTGCGCACGTCCGGGCAGGTGTCGCTGTGCCACATCGCCTTCGCCGCCGTCGGGGCGTCGACCGCCGCCCGGGCCGTCAGCGCCGGGTTCCCCTGGCCGCTGGCCGTGCTCGTCGGCGGCCTCGTGGCCGTCCCGATCGGCGCCCTGCTGGCCATCCCGGCCATCCGCCTGTCCGGTGTCTACCTGGCCATCGCCACCTTCGGCTTTGGCCTCGTGGTGCAGCGGTTGTTCTACGCCTCCATGTTCATGTTCGGCGGCCGGTTCGCCATCCGGTCGCCCCGCCCCCAGCTCGGCTGGCTCCACACCGGCACCGACGTCGGCTACTACCACGTCGTCCTCGCCGTGACCATCGCCTGCCTGGCGCTGGTGGTGCTGGTGCGCCGCAGCCGGATGGGCCGACTGCTCCGGGCCTTCGCCGACGCACCCACCGCCGTCGACGCCCACGGGACCAACACCAACGAACTCAAAGTCCTCGTCTTTTCCGTCTCGGCGTTCCTGGCCGGCATCGCCGGCGGGCTGCTCGGCCCGATCACCGGGACGGCGGCCGCCGCCTCCGGTGTCGACGTCGGCGGCTTCGACTTCTCCGTCTCCCTCCTGCTGATCACGGTGCTCTTCGTGGCCGGACGCCAGCCGGTCCTGTCGGCGGTGATCGGATCGGTGCTGCTCGTGGTCATCCCGAGCTACGCCACCGGCGAGACCGCGCAGCGGTGGAACCCGATCGTCTTCGGGTCGCTGGCCGTCCTGGCCGCCATCGCCGGCGGGCGCTCCCTGGTCGAATTGCTGCGGTCGTCGCGCCGGCTGCGGGAACGGGCGGCCGAAGGCAGCCCGGTGCGGGAACGACTGACACGGCCGGCGGGGACGATGGCCGCACGACCGGTGGCGGAGGGAGCGCGATGAACGTGACCGCCGCGGGGCCGCCCGCCCCGATCGCCGGTGCTCCGGACCTCGTCGTCGACGGCCTCACCGTCCGTTTCGGCGGGCTGCTGGCGGTCGACAACGTGTCGCTCCGGGCCCGGGGCGGTGTCATCACCGGTCTGATCGGCCCCAACGGGGCGGGCAAGACCACCACGTTCAACGCCTGCACCGGCCTCAACTCGCCGGCGGCCGGAACGGTCCACCTCGGGGATCGCCGCCTCGACGGCCACTCGCCGGCCTGGCGGGCCCGGCTCGGCCTCGGCCGCACCTTCCAGCGCATGGAGCTGTTCGACACCATGACCGTGGCCGACAACATCGCCCTCGGCCGGGAGACGCTCCTCGCCGGACGGCGGCGCTGGACCGGCCGGCTGTTCGCCACCCCGTCCGAAGGCACGCTGTGCCGGGAGGCGGCGGAGCGGGCCATGGATCACTGCGGCATTCATCACCTGTCGGCCTCCACCGTCGGGGACCTCTCGACCGGGCAGCGCCGGCTGGTGGAACTGGCCCGGGCCATGGCCGGCGGATTCCGGTTCCTGCTCCTCGACGAGCCGTCGTCGGGCCTCGACGTGTCGGAGACCGAGCAGTTCGCCGCCATCCTCGCCGGGCTCGTCGGACGGGAGGGGGTCGGCATCCTGCTCGTCGAGCACGACATGGCCCTCGTGCGGGCGGTGTGCTCCTACATCTACGTCCTCGACTTCGGGCGGCTGATCTACGAGGGGGCCGCCGCCGACGTCCTGTCGGCCGAGATCGTGAAGGCCGCCTACCTCGGCTCCGAAGCGGCGGAGCAGACCGCCTGATGCTGGAACTCCGCAACATCACCGCCGGCTACGGATCGCACACCGTGCTGCGCGACGTCAGCCTCGTCGTCCCCGACAACTCCGTCGTGGCGCTGCTCGGGCCGAACGGCGCCGGGAAGACCACGCTCCTGCGGGTGGCGTCCGGACTGCTGAGGCCGTCGGCCGGACGCATCCTGATCGACGGGGTCGACGCCACCGGCTGGCCACCGCACCGGCTGTCCCAGGCCGGGGTGTGCCACGTGCCGGAAGGGCGGGGGATCTTCCGGGCGTTGTCGGTGCGGGACAACATCCGCCTGCAGGCCACCGGGGGCGCCGGGGTCGACCCGATCCCGGCGGTGGCCGGTGCCTTCCCCCGCCTCGGGGAGCGGCTCACCCAGCGGGCCGGGACGATGAGCGGCGGGGAGCAGCAGATGCTGGCCCTGGCCCGGGCCTACGTGGCCGGCGCCGCCACGGTCCTCCTCGACGAGGTGTCGATGGGTCTGGCCCCCAAGATCATCGACGAGATCTTCGAGTACCTGCACCGGCTGGCCGACCAGGGCGCCGCGCTGCTCCTCGTCGAGCAGTACGTCGCCCGGGCCCTCGAGCTGGCCGACTTCGTCTACATCCTCAACAAGGGTCGCGTCCAGTTCGTCGGTGAATCCGCCGAACTCGGCGAGGAGCAGATCCTCGCCTCCTACCTGGGGGTCTGACCATGGCCATGGCCCGCCTCGCCCGTTGCCTCGGAACGGCCGCCGCCATCGCCGGACTGGCGACGACGGTGGCCGGCCCGGTGACCCGCGCCGCCGCCGATCCCGCCTCGCAGTACAAGGTGGCCGCCCGGGCCGACGCCATGGCCATCGAGTACCTCAACACCGCCGCACCGGTGTTCGCCGACAACGACGTGATCTACGGCACGCCGGCTACGGCGATGTCAACGCTCGATTCCATCGGCCAGTCGAGCGCCCTGGCCGCCGCCCCCTACCCCGGCGACGTCATGATCGGCATGCCCGACAACGGCAAGGGCGTCGTCGCCGGCTTCGGCGGACCGCCCGACGCCGTCCCCACCTACCCCTTCTCGGTGTCGAGCAGTTACCCGATCAAGCCGGACTCGGTCCAGGACCAGAGCGGGAACCGTCTCGTCGCCCACAGCGAGGAGCACGCCTCCACCAGCGACGCCCGCAGCGGCGTCATCACCGGCGACGTGCTGGCCGCCCTCCAGGCGCAGGCGTCGAGCGCCGTTTCGCTCGACGACGCCACCGGCAAGCTGACGGCGGCGGCCGACTCCCGCCTGGACGCCTTCAGGCTCACCGACAAGCTCCAGATCGGCCGGTCCACCGCCCACGCCCACATCGTCCGGGAGCCCGGCCGCCCGGCGGTCAAGGAGTCGTCGTTCACCATCGGGTCGATCACGGTCAACGGCACCTCGATCTCCTACTCCGACCAGGGGTTCAGGGCCGGCGGCCAGTCACCGCCGAGCTCACAGCCACCGGCCGGTTTCTTCGATGCCCTCAAGCCGGCCGGGATCACCGTCGAGTTCCTCCCGGCCGCGGGAAGCGACTCGTCGATCGAGTCGGCCGGCCTGCGGATCACGCAGGTGCAGAAGATGGGACCGGCGACCCAGAAGATCTCGTTCACCATCGGTCATGTGAGCGCCCGCATCGACGGCCAAGCCGCCCCGGCTTCGGACGGCCTGCTCGGCGACACCCTCCCGGCATCGGGTCCCACCGCCACTTCCGATACCGGCCCGCCGTCCGCCACAGCCGGGCCGTCGACGGAGACGCCGGGCATCGTCACCGCCCCGGACAGACTCGACGCTTCAGCGCCGGAAGCCGGTCCCCCTTCGTCGGGCGGCGACCCGGCGGGCGTCGCTCCCGACCTGTCAGCGCTGCCGCCGGCGCTGGAGGCGGCCGCCACCGCCCCGGCCCGCACCGCCCCGGCGCCCCGGATGGCGGCGGCGCCCCCGGGTGAGATCCGACTCGCCCGGCCCGCCTTGGCCGGCCGCGGGCTGCGCGACGACGACGTCACCGGCCTGTACGGGGCGCTCGGTGCGGCCGGAGCGCTCATGGCGCTGGCCGGCTTCCTCCTCCCCGGCCTCCGCCGGCGCCGCACCCCGCCCGGGGCCCCCTCCGTGCTGCGGCTGCCGTAGTCCCCTTTCCCCGGCCCGGAGTTCTTCAGGAGTAGAGGCTGTCGATCAGCCCGGCGTAGCGGGCGTTGACCGCCCGGCGCTTGAGCTTGGCCGTCGGGGTGAGGACGTCGGAGTCGGGCAGCCACTCCTCGGCGACGACGGCGAGGGCGACGATCCGCTCGGCCGGTGGGACCGTGGCGTTGACCGCGGCGACGAAGGCGTCGATCTCGGCCCGGAAGGCCGGATCGGCGGCGATCGCCTCGAGCGGTGCATCGGCGAGGTCGTGGCCGCCGGCCCAGGCCCGGGCGGCCTCCGGGTCGGGGACGACAAGAGCGGCGACATGGGGCCGGCCGTCGCCGACCACGGCCGCCTGCCCGATCAGCGGGCATTCCTTCAGGCGGGCCTCGAGTCGGGCGGGGCTCACGTTGTGGCCCGACGACGGCACGATGATGTCCTTCATGCGGTCGACGATCGACAGGTTGCCGTCGCCGTCGAAGCGGCCGATGTCGCCGGTGTGGAGCCAGCCGTCGCCGTCGAGGACCTCGGCCGTCCGCTCCGGGTCGCCGAGGTAGCCGCCGAATACGCACGGCCCCCGGACCAGGATCTCGTCGTCGGCGCCGAGGCGGATCTCCACCCCCGGGACGGGCCGGCCCGTCGTCCCCGGGACGATGTCGTGCGGTGACCACGTGCCGAGCCCGGCCGTCTCCGACATCCCCCACACCTCCGAGAGCGGCACGCCGAGGGAGAGGAAGAAATCCGATGTTCCCCGGGGGATGGGGGCGGCGCCGGTCAGGGCGATCAGGACGCGGCCGAGACCGACCTGCTCCAGCCACGGCGTGACGTGCTCCGCCCGGGCGGCGGCCCACTCGGCGGCGAGACCGGGGTCGACCGTGCCAGCGTCCCGCCGCGACCGGAACACCCGCCAGCCGAGCGCCCGGGCGGCGGCAAAGGCGCCGGCCCTCTCCCGCGCCGCGCCGGCCGTCATGGCTTCCAGCCCGGCGTGGAGCTTCTCCCACAGCCGTGGCGCGGAGAAGAACCACTCGGGCTGCACCTTCGCCATGGTCGGGACCAGGGCGGCGAGGTCGGCGCAGGTCGTGACGTCGCTGCCCTCGCAGACGTGGAAGTAGTGGGTCGCCAGCCGTTCGGCGATGTGGGCCATGGGCAGGAACGACACCTGGCGCAGCCCGGCGAGCGACCGGCCGAGCACGCGGCGGTAGGTCTCGACGGCGAAGACCAGGTTGGTGTGGCTGAGCATGACGCCCTTGGGGTCGCCGGTCGTGCCCGATGTGTAGATGACCGTGAGCAGGTCGTCGGGGGCGACGGCGGCGGCGGAGCTCTCCAGGTCGGCCGGTGCGGCGCCGAGCAGATCGCCGAAGGCGACGTCGCCGGCGGAGCCGTCGCCGACGGCGACGACCGTCTCCAGGGCCGGAAGCATGGCGCGGGCGGCGCGGCAACGCTCGGCGAAGGTGTCCTCGACCACGGCGAGGCGGACACCAGCGTGGCCCAGCACGTAGGCGATGCCGTCGGGCGGGGAGGAGTTGTAGACCGACACCGGCGTGCCCCCGGCCAGCAGGATCCCCATGTCGGCGACGTGGAACTCCGGCCGGTTGCGGAGCATCAACGCCACCCGGTCGCCGGGCTGCAGCCCCGCCTGGCGCAGCCCGGCCGACACCCGGCAGGCGGCGTCGGCGTACTCCGCCCACGTGAGCGGGGTGGCCTCCCCCGGCCCGGCCCGCAACGCCACTGCGCCGGGCCGGGCAGCGACGGTGGCGGCGAAGGCGGCCGTGACGGTCTTGGCCCTCACGCGGTCTCCCCCCCGGCCCGTTCGAGAACTTCGACGGTCCCGGCCGACCCGTCGACCCGGCAGACGTCGCCGGTGTGCAGCGTCCGGGTACCGTGCCCGGTGCCCATCACGCAGGGGATGCCGAGCTCCCGGGCCACGACGGCGGCGTGGCTCAGCAGGCCCCCGATGTCGACCACGAGCGCCTTGCTGAGAAACATGATCGACGCCCAGCTCGGGTCCGTGGTGTGGGCCACGAGGATGTCGCCCGGCTCGATCTCGGCGAGTGCCGGGTCGGTGACGACCACGACGCGGCCGTCGACGACTCCGGGCGAGGCGCCCGTCCCCGACAGCGCGGCGCCGTCGGACGCGCCACCGCCGCCGGGTGCGAGCGGCTCGGCGACCGGGTCGCCCTGGAACAGCGCCGGGATCTGCAGCGTGGCGTAGTGCCGGTGGCGGGCGCGGCGTTCGGCCACCACCGCCGCTGGATCCGCCGGTCGCCGGTCGAGGAGTTCGTCGGCGCTGAGGAAGAACACGTCGTCGGGATCGGCCAGCCGGCCGTCGGCGGCCAAGGCCACGCCGAGGCGGCGGGCGGCGGCCCGGGCCACGTCGAGGCTCTGGAGGAAGGCCACCTTGCCGACGCCCCGCAGCGGCAGGTAGGTGCGGGCCAAGCGGAGGACGAGCTTCGCGGGCGGCCGGCGGGCGGGGGGGAGGGCGGCCAGCAGCGCGGCTTCGGCCCGGTGCCGTTCGTCCCCCCGGCGGGCTTCGGCCCGGGCCGGGTCGGCATCGTCGCCCATGGCCCGGTACCCCTCGAGGAGCGCCTCCAACGGGGCGGGGTCCTCGCGCCACACCCGTCCGGAGATCTCGCCCTCGCCGGGGCCGTGGTAGCCGTGCCGGTCGAGGAACACGGCGAGGTCGAGCCGGCCCCGCGACATCGCCCACAGGTCCACGACCACCGCCGTCTCCTCGTGGGAACCCTGGCCGCTCATCAGCGGCGCGCTGTCGACACCGCCGGCCGCCGCCAGCCGGGCCAGCTGGTCGTACACACCCTGGATGCAGGCGATCAGCGCCGTGCCCTGGATCGCGACGGTGCGGCGGAACCGGGTGAGCGCCCCGGCCAGCTGGTCCCGGGCGCCGGTCTCGTCGAGTTGCGGCGTACGGGCCAGCTCGGCCCGCCACCACGTCGCCGTCTCGGCCCGGGTGCGGCGGACGAGCCCGGGCGTGCCGGCGAAGGTGCGGGGCAGGCGGGCCGCTACGAAGGGGTACCGGCGGCGTGTGGGCCGGCCGACGAAGCCGGGCGGGACGGAGCCCAGCAGCTGGGTGGCGATCGCCTCCGCCGACGTCCCCGGCATACGGTCCCCGATCGAGGCCAGGTAGTCGACCCGGGCGGCGGGACGGCCGTAGAAGATGTTGATGAACCGTTCCTCTTCGGCGGCCGGGATGGCCAGCTCCGCCGCCGGGACGGCACCCATGGCGTAGAAGGCCCGGCGGGCACCGAGCTCGGCAGCCGGTCCCCACACGCTCCACCCCAGCGGGGTCAGCACCCCCGGCATCGCCTCGGCCAGGTTGGCCGTGCTCCAGTACGACATCGGGGCGGACCGTCCGTGGAGCGGGTCCTCGGGGAGGCCGGCATCGCCCATCAGAAGATCCGGCGGACCACGCCCTGCTCGGTCAGCCCGATGCCGTCACGCCCGTCGCCGGTGCGGACCCGGTCGAACTCGTCGTAGGCACTCATGGTCGGGCCACGGCGCTCCCAACCCATCGGGACCCAGAACCCGCCCAGCCGCCCGGTCACCCGCAGCTCGAGTGCGGCTCCGTCCTGCATGGTGAGGTGGGCGGCGGCCAGGAGGCCGCTGGCGTCGCGGGTGACACCGAGGGCAGCGACCGGTTCGGCCCCGCCGGCGAGGCGGTAGCCCTCGGTGCGGTCGGTACCCTCAGCGCTCACGAAACGCATGGCGGTCAGAGCGAAGTCGTCGAAGACGGCGGTGACGGCGATGTACTCGGCGATGCTGGCCGACTCGTCCCGGAAGCCCCAGGTCCGGTCGCGGATCCCGAGGCCGTCGATGGTGACCGCCACCCCGTCGACGGTGGCCCGGCCCTCGACCCGGGCCGCCTGCTGGAAGTGCCGGATCGGCTCGCCGGCAACCAGCGGCGGGATGATGGACCCTTTCGAGTAGTCGGCCACGGCGAAGAGCGGCGTCACGGTCAGCTCGGCGGCCACCCCGGGGCCGTCGACGGTGATCCGCCGGTCGAGGTCGAAGGCGATCGACTCGCTGCAGAAGGAGAAGGGCTCGAGCGGCTCGACGATCTCGACGGCCCGGCCACCGGCGCAGAGACTGAGCCGGGCCCGGCGTCCTTCGGCGTTGGGGGACGTCGAGACGTGGAAGGCCCCGAAGCGGTCGCCGCCGTGGTCCCAGAAGCCCAGGTAGGCGTTGTCCCGGAAGGCCGGTCGGCCCTCGGCGAGCCGGGCGGCGTGAATCGGTTCGGCCAGCGGGCCCCAGACCGAGGTCAGCGTGTCGCTCACGCTCCGCATCGTAGCGAGCACACACTCCTAACGCTAGGGTGGGGGGCGATCCCGGCCGATGCGCCGACCATGAAAGGGGCAGCGATGACCACCTATCTGACGCAGGAGTGGCTCGACGAGTTCAAGCGTGTGGCCAACGACACGCAACCCGAGCGCCCCGGCGTCTCGGCCCGGATGCAGTACCGGATCACCGGGACCCCAGCCGGGGACGTCGACTACTACTGGGTCATCATGGACGGCACGCTGACCGAAGCGAAGCTCGGCGAGGCCGCCGAGGCCGACTTCACCATCACCATGGCCTATGACGACGCGGTGAAGACCCAGAAGGGCGAGATCGACACCAACGCCGCCTTCATGCAGGGAAAGATGAAGGTGACCGGCAACATGGCCAAGCTGCTGTCGCTGCTGCCACTCACCAACTCCCCTGAGTACAAGAAGCTCGAGGAGGAGATGCGGGCCACCACCAGCTTCGACTGAGCCCGCCGCCCCGTTCCGGGCTGGCCCGTCTCCCCGTGTCAGAGGCGGGCCAGCCGGGGGACATCCCCGTGGCCGGCGAGCAGCGATCGGCCGAGCTCGTGCTGAAGCTCCGTCGTCGAGCCGAGCAGCCCGTCGAGGACGAGGGCCCGGCGGGCGTGGCGGTGGAAGGGATGCTCCCAGGTGAAGCCCATACCGCCGAGGACCTGCTGCGCCTGCTTGCCAACCAGGCGGGCGGCCCGCCCGGCCCACAGCTTGGCCAGCAGGGCGGTCAGCGCGCCGGGATCGGCCCAGGCCTCGGCGGCGGCGGCCTCGGCGGCGGTCAGGGCCACCTTGGCCTCGGCCAGCCGGTGCTTCACAGCCTGGAAGGCCCCGACGGGCTGGCCGAACTGGTGCCGTTCCCGGGCGTGCTCGACAGCCAGAGCCAGCATCGCCCGGCTGAGGCCGATGAGCTCATGGGCCAGGGCCCGCCGGCCAGCGATGACAGCCTCCTCCCAAGCGGCAGCCACCACCGGTCCCTGGGCCACGATCTCCACCCGGCTCTCGCCGATGGCTTCCAGGGCGACGAGGCCGAGCCAGGGGTCGACCCCCTCCACGCGGCGCGTCCGGAACGCAGAGTCGGCGGGCACGTCGGCGACGGTGAGGGCGGCGCGCCCCTCCCGGTCGGTGACGAGGAGGCAGCGTCCGAGCGGCGCCCCGCCGGTCACGACGTACACGACGGCGGCGCCCGGCCGGCCCGTCCCGGGGCCGGGAAGAGCGACCGTCCAATCCCCCGCTCCCGGCTTGACCGGACCGATCTCGCCCTCGGCGGCCGCGCCGGATGACGACAGCAGCGGCCCGGCCAGCACGGCGTTGAGGGCCGGCGACGCCGAGACCGTCTCCCCCTGGATCTCGAACAGCGAAGGCACCGCCTCCGCCGGATCGGCGCCCAGGAGGTCGGGCCAGCCGAACTCGTCGAGTGCCAGCGCGACCTTCTCCGGGTCCGTCCCGGTCAGGAGCCGGCGAAGGCTGTCCCGCAGCATCGCCCGCTCATCGGATCGCAGGCTCACTGGTCCACCATCCCTGTTGCGATATGGATGAGGGTTTTCCCGGCTCCTCGGTGACGCTCGGGGGACGGCCAGGCAGGCGTGCCGGTTGACGGCCGCGATGAGTACCGCCGCCCCCGGCGTGCCGAGGCCCCATGACCGCCCTTAGGGATATGCCCGGCAGAGGGCCGAACAGTGAGCGAGCGGCGACGGGGCCTCGACACCGACGAGTTCAGCACATCGGGAGACGACAAGGAGGGGAGCCGGTGCTGATCGGGTGGGACTGGGCGAGCGAGACCCATGACGTGACCGTCATGGATCGTGACGGCAAGGCCGTGGACTGCTGGGGGCTGCGGCATGACGAGGCGGGAATCGACAAGACCATCCGCCGGCTGGGCCGCCATGGGCGACCGGAGGATCTGCCGGTGGCCATCGAGGCCACCCACAGCGTGGTGATCGACCGGTTGCTGGCCGCCGGCCACCCGGTGGTCCCCATCCATCCGAACGCCTTCAACGCCGCTCGGCCCCGCTGGAGCGCTTCGAGAGCCAAGTCCGACCCGGGCGACTCCTGGAAGCTGGCTGACTACCTGCGCACCGACGGCCACCGGCTCCGCCGGCTCGAGCCGCTCGACCAGGCCACCGCCGACCTCCAGGCCCTGGTCCGGCTGCGCGATGACCACGTCGAAGCCAAGGTGGCGGCCACCAACCAGCTCGCCGCCATCCTCGACCGGCACTGGCCCGGCGCCACCACGATCTTCGCCCGGCTCGACTGCGAGATCGCCCTGTCCTTTCTGGACGACTATCCGACTCCGGCCAGCGCCACCCGCCTCGGAGAGGCCCGCATGGCCATGTTCTGCCGGCGGCACTCCTACTCGGGCCGCCGCCCGCCTGGCCAGCTCCTCGACCGACTGCGGGCCGCACCGGAACCCGTCGCCGTCCTCAGTCCCGAAGTCCTCACCGAGCTCGTCCGGGCCCAGGTCCGGCTGCTCCGGTCGCTGCTCGCCACCATCGCCGACCTGGATCGGGCCATCGGCGCCGCCCTCCTGGAACATCCCAAAGCCCATCTGCTGGCCCCCATGCCCCGCATCGGCGAGATCAACCTCGCCCAGGTCGTCGCCGAGGTCGGCCCGATCCTCGCCCGAGCGGTCGACGTCGAGCACGCCGCCGCCGAGGTCGGCGCCACCCCGGTCACCAAAGCGTCCGGCAAAGGCCGCTCGGTGCATTTCCGCTGGGCCGTCAACACCCAGGCCCGACAAGCCATGGCCACCTTCGCCGACAACTCCCGCCACGCCTCGCCCTGGGCCGCCCAGCTCTACGCCAGCGCCCGCCGGCGCAAGAAACGACACCCCCAGGCCGTCCGCATCCTCATGCGCGCCTGGCTGCGCGTCATGTGGGCCTGCTGGCACACCGACACGCCCTACAACCCCGTCAACCACGGCGCCGAAAAGAGACTCGCAGCGGAAAAACCCAAGCAATCCGCGGCCTAGAGGTTGACTTAGGGAACTCATCGGGGCAGCCCCAGGAGGTGTTCGGCGACGATGTTGCGCTGGATCTCCGATGTCCCACCGTAGATCGACGCCGCCCGGGAGTAGAAGTAGTCGGTGCGCCAGTTGCGGGCGGCGTCGTCGTCGCCGGTGAGCAGCAACTCCGGGACGATCTCGACCGCGCCGTCGAAGAGGCCCTGCTCGGCGGTAGCCATCAGGATCTTGTCGACCGATGCGTCGGGGCCGGGCACCTCCCCGGCATCGAGGCGCCGGAACGTCCGCCGGGAGGCCAGCCGCAGGGCGTAGAGGTTGGCGAAGGTCTCCCCCGCCCAGGCCGCCGCCCGGTCCGTACTCCCGGCGGCCGCCACGGCGAGGAGGTCCCCGAGCCGGCGGTGCATCCAGGCCTGGCGCTGCCAGGCGACGGCGGCCCGCTCGCAGGACAGCACGTACATCGTGACCGTCCACCCGCCGCCGACCGAGCCGAGCACCCGCTGTTTCGGGACGGGCACATCATCGAAGAACACCTCGGCGAACTCGGCGTCACCGCTCATGGCCCGCAACGGGCGGACGGTGACGCCGGGGCTGTCCATGTCGACAAAGAGGGCGGTGATCCCGCGGTGGCCCTCCTCGGCGGTGCCGGTGCGGGCGAGGAGAATGCAGCGCTGGGCGTACTGCGCCCAGCTCGTCCACACCTTCTGGCCGCTGACCCGGAACCGGTCGCCGTCGTCGAGCGCCCGCAGCCGCAGGGAGGCGAGGTCGCTCCCCGCCTCCGGCTCGGAGAAGCCCTGGCACCAGGCCTCGTCGCCCCGGAGCAGGAGCGGCAGGGCCCAGGCGGCGATGGCCGGAGCGAAGCGGGCCACCGCCGGGGCGAGGACCTCCATCATCCCGAACGAGAACGGCGGCGGGCAGCCGGCGGCGGCCAGTTCCTCCGACAGCACGCCCCGCAGCAGCGACGAACCACCGAGCCCGCCGAGCTCTTCGGGCCAACCCCAGCGCAGCCAACCGGTGTCGTAGAGCAGCCGCTGCAGGTCACGGAGCAGGCGGAACTGGCCGTCGAGGTCGGTCGGCAGGCGGCGGAAACGGTCGAGGGCCTCGCCATGGTCGACCATCCATCGACTGAGCTCCGCCCGGAAGGTGACGATGTCCATCAGGGGGGTGGCCGGTCAGACCGCGAGGTGGCCGGCGTCGACCAGCAGCGTGTCGCCGGTCATGAGGGCGGCGAGGTCGCTGGCGCAGAACAGCACCACCCGGGCGACGTCGTCGGGAACGGCGGTGCGGCCGAGCGGGAGCGTGGCCGACACCGTCTCGATGACATCGCTGATCCCCGCCGCCTGGAAGATCGGCATGTTGGCCTGGAGGCCGGGGGTGTCGACCACCGTCGGGGCGACGGCCAGGACCCGCACGCCCATCGGGCCGAGCTCGACGGCCAGGGCCTTGGTGAAGGCGACGAGCGCCCCCTTGGAGGAGGTGTACGGAGCCAGCCCCGGCGCGCCGGCCCGGAACGCCTGGATCGACGCCACGTTGACGATCACACCACCCGAGCCGGCCATGGCGCGGCCGGCCTCCCGAGCGCAGTAAAAGGCGCCGTACAGGTTGGTGCGCAGCACCCGGTCCCACTCCTCGTCGGGCATGGCCAGCACCGGGAAGATCGGGAAGATCCCGGCGTTGTTGACCAGGATGTCGAGGCCACCCAGCTCGGACAGCGCCCGGGCGACGACGGCCTCCACCGCCGCCGAGTCCGTCACGTCGAGGTCGACGCCGATCGCCCGGCCGCCGGACCCGACGAGGTCACCGGCGGTCTGCTCGGCGGCCGCCTTGTCGATGTCGGCGACCATCACCGCCGCGCCGGCCTCCGCCAGGCGGGCGGCGATGGCTGCTCCGATGCCCCTCCCGCCCCCGGTGACCAGGGCGTGTCGCCCCGCCAGGGAGATGAGCTCGGGCAGCGGCCGGGAGCTCACGTCGGGTGCAGCCATGGCCTCCTCCTTGACTTCGATCCCACCAGCGGGATAAACAGTAAGCACTCGCTCCAATGAACGCAAGCTCCCGGAGGTTGCCGATGGCCGTCACCGAGGAAGCCCGGGCCCAGGCCAAGCGGCCCCCGGCACCGACGAGGCTCATCGACCCCGATCGCTACACCAGCCGCGAGTTCGCCCGGCTCGAATTCGAACGACTGTGGTCGCGCACCTGGCAGCTGGCCTGCCTCGACAGCGACGTCCCCAACCCGGGCGACTACTACGAGTACGTCGTGGGCGACTGGTCCGTCGTCATCGTCCGGAACGACGACGGCGAGCTGAAGGCGTTCCACAACCTCTGCGCCCACCGGGGCCGGCGCATCAAGAGCGGCTGCGGCAACGCCGGCCAGCTGCAATGCCCCTATCACCTCTGGACCTGGGATCTCGACGGGAAGCTGGCCCACGTTCCCGAGCGGGAGACGTTCTGCGAGTTCGCCGACGAAGATGTCGCGCTCCAGCCCGTCCTCGTCGACCAGTGGCAGCACTGGGTGTTCATCAACCTCGACCCCCAGGCCCGTTCGCTGATGGACTATCTCGGCGAACTTCCCGAGATCCTCGCCCCCTACCGGTTCGACCGGCAGTACAAGTGGTCGAGCCGCGCCACCCGGGTGAAGGCCAACTGGAAGGCGATGGTCGACGCCTTCAACGAGGCCTACCACGCCCGGGGGATCCACCCCGAGTCCATCACCTTCATCAACTACACCGACTACGAGGTGCGCCTCCTCGGCGACCATTCCCTCATGATCATCCCCTTCGGCATGCCCGACACGGAATCGGTACCGACCGTGCCCGACTACCAGGAGATGATGGACGCCATGGAGTGGTCTTTCGCCGCCTTCGGCGAGGACACCGCCCTCGTCGACTTCCTGCGGCGTTGCCACCTCGAACCGGGTCAGGAGCTGCGGGAACTGATGGTGCCCCTGATGCGGGGTGGGATGGCCCAATCCAACATCGACGTGTCGGCCCTCGACGATTCGCAGCTGGTCGACGACTGGCACTTCTACTTCTTCCCGAACGTCATCATCAACAACTTCTCGTTCGGCTACTGGCTGTTCCGCTTCCTGCCCGACGCCGACGATCCGAACTACACCCGGTGCGACATGTGGTACTTCCACCGCGTCCCCGACACGGTGGAGACGCTCCCGCCCCCGGAGCCACACCTCGTCATCCCCGAGGGCGAAACCTGCGGGGCGGTGATGGACCAGGATCTGGGCAACGTCCCGGCGCAGCAGGCCGGCCTGCGGAGCCCGGCGGCTCCGGCCTTCCGGCTCTCGAGCCTCGAAACCCGGATCTCCCACATGCATGACGTCATCGACCGGTACCTGGCCGGCGACTGACGCCGTGGCTCTGGTCCGGGTGCTGCCGGCCGACGCTGCGCTCGAGGTAGACGCCGGCGAGTCGCTGATGGCGGCGGCCGGGCGCCAGGGCTGGTTCTGGCCCACGGTCTGCGGCGGCAACGGCGAATGCGGCACCTGTTGGGCGGTGGTCGACAGCGGTGCCGAACACTGCTCGGCGATGGAGGACGCGGAACGGGCGACGCTCCGCAAGGGAATGAAGGCGAACGAGCCGAGGGCCCGGCTCGCCTGCCAGGTGAGGGTGTCGGGCCCGGTGGTGGTGACCCGCAGATCGGTGAAGGCTCCGGCCAAGGAGGGGGAACGAGCGTGACGGTCGACACGGCGACGCTGCTTCGGATGTACCGGACGGTGAGCCGCATCCACGCCTGCGACGAGCGGCTGCGCGGGCTGCTCAACCAGGGAAAGATCTTCATCTTCTACTACTCGCCCCGGGGCCAGGAGATCATCCCGGCCGCGGTGTCAGCCTGCCTGGAATCCGACGACTACGTCGTGACCACCTACCGGGGTCTGCACGACGAGATCGCCAAGGGCACGCCGCTGCGCCCGCTGATGGCCGAGATCCTCGGCCGGTCCGACGGCACCTGCCGGGGCAAGGGCGGCCCGATGCACATCTCCGACCCCGGCTCGGGGGTGATGGTGACGACGGGCATCGTCGGCGGCGGGATCCCGATCGCCAACGGCCTCGGCCTGGCTTCATCGCTGCAGGGCGACGGGCGGGTGACGGTCGCCTACTTCGGGGACGGGGCGGCCAACATCGGGGGATTCCACGAGGCGCTCAACCTGGCGGCGGTCTGGAACCTGCCGGTGGTGTTCGTCTGCCAGAACAACCGCTACGGCGAGTTCACCCCGCTGCACGAGACGCAGCGCGTCGAGCAGCTCTCGGCGCGGGCGGCGGGCTACGGCCTTCCCGGCGTGACCGTCGACGGGAACGACCCGGTGGCGATGTACTCGGCGGCGGCCGAGGCGGTGGCCCGGGCCCGGGCCGGCGAGGGCCCGACGTTCATCGAGGCCATGACCTACCGGTTCATGGGCCACTTCTACGGCGACCAGATGCCCTACATGGATCAGGCGGAGTACCAGGCGGCTCTGGCCGCCGACCCTCTCCCCCGCTTCCGGGCCCTGCTCATCGAAGGCGGCCACGCCTCGGAGGAGGACCTGGCCTCCATCGAGAAGGAGGCGGGCGCCGAAGCCGACGACGCCGTCGAGTTCGCCTTCGCCAGCCCCCCGCCCGACCCGTCCGAGCTGTTCGCCGACGTCTATGCGGAGGTACGGCAATGACCACCGCCACGGTCGACACCGTCGAGCTCACCATGGGCGCGGCCATCAACGCCGCGCTCGACGAGGCCCTGGCCGCCGACCCGGCGGTCTTCCTGCTCGGTGAAGACATCATGGACCCGGCCGGCGGCGTGATGCAGGTGACCAAGGGCCTGTCCACCAAGCACGGGCGGGACCGGGTGCGGGAGACGCCGATCTCCGAGCAGGCCATCATCGGCGCGGCCATCGGCGCGGCCATGGCCGGCCTGCGTCCCGTCCCCGAGATCATGATCATGGACTTCCTGGCCGTGTGCGCCGACCAGCTCGTGAACCACGCCGCCAAGCTGCGGTTCATGTCGGGGGGGCGGACGAACGTGCCGCTCACGATCCGCTGCCTCCACACCGGCGGGTTCCAGATGGGAGCGCAGCACTCCCAGACGCTGGAGGCGTGGCTGTGCCACGTGCCCGGCATCAACGTCGTGTTCCCGTCGACGCCGGCCGACGCCAAGGGCCTCCTGACCGCCTGCATCCGCAACGACGATCCCTGCGTGTTCGTGGAGCCGGCGGCGCTGTACGGGGCGGCCGGCCCGGTGCCGGTCGGCGAGCACGTCGTCCCCCTCGGCCAGGCCGACGTGAAGCGGGCCGGGTCCGACGTCACGCTCATCACCTACGGCCGCCAGGTCCACGACTGCCTCGGAGTGGCCGCCGCCCTCGAGGGCGAGATCGACGTCGAGGTCCTCGACCTCCGCTCGCTCGTGCCGTGGGACGCCGCCGCCATGATCACCTCGGTGTCGAAGACCCGCCGGGCCGTCGTCGTGCACCAGGCGGTGCGGCGCTGCGGGGTCGGCGCCGAGATCGCCGCCTTCCTGTCCGAGGAGCTGTGGGGCACGCTGGCCGCACCCGTGCTCCGGGTGGCGGCCAAGGAGACGCCGGTCCCCTACGCCAAGGAGCTGGAGGACTTCCACCTCCCGTCAGCCGCCGACATCACCGAGGCCGTCCGGACGGTCACGAAGTAGCCGGAAGGATCCCTGCCCGATGTCGACCCCCATCGTGATTCCCCGGCTCGGCATGACGATGACCGAGGCCACGCTGCTCGAATGGATCATCCCCGACGGCGCCACCGTGGCCGCCGGGGACGTCCTCTACCGCATCGAGACCGACAAGGTGGAGACCGACTGCGAGGCCCCGACCTCGGGGACCGTCCGCCAGACGGTCCAACCGGGCGGCGTCCACCCCGTCGGCGCCGTGATCGGCGAGATCGTCGACGGCGCCGGCTGAGGAGGGCCGATGCGTTCTGACCGCAGCACCGTCCTGCAGCCGGCTCGGAGAGGGGACCCGAAAGAGCAGCTCTAGAAATGCGGCCGTCAGGCGACCTGGCGCTGGTCCCAGCCAAGGTGCTCACCGAGCCCGCTTGAATCGCCACGCAGCCGGGCCAGGCACCGGTCAGCCATCTGCCTCTCCGAGGCCGGATCAACCTAGCCCCGGGGCCGCAGCCGGGACCCGACGTCGCCTCCAGCCCGGGATGGCCGGATCAGGGATCGAGGGGGTTGGTCCAGCGCAGTCCGCTCCACCGGGCGAAGTCCCGGTCGGCTGAGCACAGGGTGGCGCCGTGTTCGATGGCGATGGCGGCCAGGTGGGCGTCGCTGGTGAGGTTCCCGGCTGTGCCCGACGACGCCAGAAGCTCCCGCAGCAGTCGGGCGTGGCGCTCGCCCGGCCCGATCACCGTGACCGTCGGACGGCCCAGCCATCCGTCGAGGATGTCCAGGGCCTCCGTTGGGCTGAGCGGATGGTCGAACAGCCGGGGGTTGGTGGTCAGCCGGAGAAAGGCCAACAGCACCGCCCAGGTGAACGCCACTGTCTCCCCACCCGAGAGTTCACCGTCGAGCCATTCCTTGGCCGGCCCGTGGTGCGCCGACACCTCGTCGACCGCGTAGATGAGCAAATTCGCGTCGGGAACCTTCACTTCCGCAACTCGAGCCGACGGATCAACTCCTCATCCTCCATCGCCGACGCCAGCGACAACGCCTTGGTCAGATCGATCCCCGCCCGTAGCCCCAACGGCCGCGACGGCGTCGCAAAGACGCTCGGAGCGGCCCCCTGATCTCCGCCCAGACCGGCCCGGATCGCCCGGTTCAGCGCCTCCTTGAACGAGATCCCCCGCTCCCGCGCTACCCGCTTGAGCCGAGCCGCCACGTCGTCATCCAGCGTCACCGTCGTCCTCATGACGGCATCATAGCATCAAGGGCGCTGCTGTCATGATGTCTCAACGCGTTCGCGAAGCAGGCGACGCCTCCGAGGCCAACCCCTGCCCGCGCCTCCCGAGGGATACCAGGACGGGAGGCGTTCGCGCCCCTTCCGCCCCCTCGGCGCGCCCTCATGCACGGCAGCGCTCACTACGGTCGGTGATAGCGTCGACTGGTTGTCGTGACGGTTGGGGGTCACAGTGGGGTACGTCCAAAAGACTTCCGAACACAGCTTCAAGGCCCGCTGGCGGGACCCCGACGGGCGGCTCAGGAGTAAGTCGTTCCCGCTCCGGCGCCACGCCGAGGCGTTCCTCCGGCAACAGGAAGTGGCCGTCGACCGAGGGGTCTATGTCGACGAGAACCACGGCAAAATCACCTTCGGCGAGTGGGCAGAGCAGTACTTCACCGTCGCCAGCCGTCGGTTGGCGCGCACGAGCTATGCCCGGGACCTCTCCTACCTCAAGACCTATGTCATCCCCCGCTGGGGTCGGGTCCGCATCGGACGGATCAGCAAGACCGAAGTCGAACGGTGGGTCGTTGAACTTGGGGCCGAGGGACGGGCAGTCGGCGGTGGGTCCCTCTCCCCCGCCACCGTCGAGAAGATCTACCAGACGTTCCGAAAGGTGATGAAGGCCGCCTACGACGAGGAGCGGATCCCCCGCCTACCCTGCCCCGCTCGCCCGCCGATCACCCGCCAGAAACGCAAACCGGTCCGGTTCCTGACCGAATCCGAGGTCGCCCACCTGGCGGAGCAAATTACCCCGCTCTACGAGTCGACGATCTACGTGGCCGCCTACGGCGGCTTTCGCCTGGGCGAGCTTCTCGCTCTCCGCCTGGACGACGTCGACTGGACCCGCGGCTTCATTCGCGTCGACGAAGGCCTGACCGACGTCGCCGGCCACCTCGAGTTCGAGGACCCCAAGACGGAACGAGCGTTCCGGACCGTGCCCATGGCCGACCTCGCCCTCGACAAACTCCGCCACCACGTCGAGACCCGGGTCGGATGGGACGATCCACGCGCCCTCCTCTTCCGCGGGAGTCAAGGCGCAGTACTCAGCCTGAATCCACCGCCAAGTGATGTGTGAGGGGACGCGGAGGGTCTGGAAGGTGGTGGAGCGGTGAGATGGTCTTGGGGGGCGTTGCGGTTCAGCCGTTCTCGGCCGTGATCGCC
>Ga0070741_10001941_pt1 | contig 58347 bp, 65 predicted proteins | sample Coa_R1_4_FD_66440 | JGI IMG/M metagenome (GOLD analysis project Ga0070741, IMG submission 66440) | Surface soil microbial communities from Centralia Pennsylvania, which are recovering from an underground coalmine fire - Coalmine... | ecosystem: Environmental > Terrestrial > Soil > Unclassified ... | reverse complement strand
GCCCGTCACCTCGAGCGCCGACTCCTGCGGCAGGTGGTCGGCCGCCTCGAACACGTCCGCCGGCACCTCGGACTTCACCATGACGCACTGGATGGTGCCGGTCCCGTCGCGCAGCTGGAGGAAGTGTATCTTCCCGCTCGAGCGCCGCTGCGCGAGCCAGCCGCGGAGCGTGACCGTCTGCCCGGCGAGCTCGCTGATCCGCTCGACGGTCGCCACGGGCATCCCGGTGCAATAGCAGAAGACGCCCCGCGGGCAAGCCGGGCGCCGCGCGGGCAGTGAATCAGGTTGCGCGACGACCATCGACCCGGGAGCGCGGGGGAGCCTGCGCGGAGGCGGGGGCACCACCGACACGACGCCCCCGCGCTCCCGCGCGATGTCGTACGACCCGCAACCTGCTTCACTCCCCGCGCGGTCCGTCGGTCGGTTTGCGGGTGGTGCCTCGACGTGCGGGGCGCGCGCACGAACCGACCGACGCTCGCGCGCCGCGGGTTGCCCGCGTCGTCAGCGGCCCGCTGGAGTCGCCCGCCGAAGGAACGTCGATGCTCGGCTTTCGGCTGAACGAGGAGCAGGAGAGCTTTCGCCTCGCGGTGCGCGCGTTCGCGGAGAAGGCGCTCGCGCCGCGCGTCGAGGAGCTGGAGCGGACCGAGACGTTCCCGATGGATCTGTTCCGGCTGATCGAGGAGTTCTCACGCGTGAACTGCGGCTTCGCCGGTGCGCTCCTGGCGCACTTCGGGCTCGCGACGATTCCCTTGATCGAGCTCGGCACCGAGGAGCAGAAGCGAACGTACCTCGCGGCGGCGCTCCGGGCGAGAAGCTCGGATCGTTCGGGCTCTCGGAGCCGAATTCCGGCTCGGACGCCGCGTCCATACGGACGACGGCCGAGCGGCGCGGCGACCACTACGTGATCGCCGGCTCGAAGATGTTCATCACGAACGGAGCCATCGCGGACTACTGCATGGTCGCCGCGTACACCGACCGGACGAAGCGCGGCGCCGCCATCTCGATGTTCATCGTCGACACGAAGACGCCGGGCTTCTCCGTGTCCCGAAAGCTCCGGAAGACCGGGCACCACACGTCGGAGACCGCCGCCCTCGCGTTCGAGGACATGCCCGTGCCTGCGGCCGCGCTGCTCGGGCGGCGTCGAGGGGGGCTTCAAGCAGGTGACCGGGACGCTCGAGGGCGGGCGGGTCACCCACGCCGCGCGCTCGGTCGGCGTGAGCCAGGCGGCGCTCGAGGCGGCGCTCCGGTACGCGAAGGAGCGCGAGCAGTTCGGCCAGCCGATCGCGAAGCTCCAGGCGATCGAGTTCAAGCTCGCGCGCATGGCGATGGAGGTCGAGACGGCCCGCACGATGCTCTGGCGGGCCGCATGGCTCTTCGACCGGGGGCCGTGCATGCGCGAGGCGGCGATGGCGAAGCTCTTCGCCTCCGAGGTCGCGCAACGGGTCACGTGGGAGGCTGTGCAGATCCAGCTGACCATCATCGCGCGGGAGCTCGGGCTGTGACACCCGGCTCGCGTCCCCGGCGGACGGCGGCTATACTGCCTCGCATGCGGATGCGGACGTGGCGGTTGGGCACCGCGTCGGCCCTGGCGTTCGTGGTGGTCGCGAGCTGCGGCCCCATGCGGTCCTCGACGCTGGACGACGCCGAGCGGCAGGAAGATCCGGAGTTCGCGTCCTCCCATCTCCACGACCCGTTCGGCGAGGAGTCGGTGATGGACCTCCTCGCCCCCGACGAGCGGGACGCCGTCCGCCGTTCCGGCATGACCTTCGACGAGCCTGCGCACGACCCGAGCATCACGGCGACCGCCGCCGAGCGGCCGCCGCAGGGCCGGGTCGCGAGGGCGATGGACACCGCCGGCAAGGCGACCGTCACGGCGCTCGGCGTCGGCATGTCGGTCGGGATGGCCGTCGCTCCGTTCTTCCTCTTCTGAACGCCGTGCGCGCGCTCCGCGCGGCCGGGGTCGCCGTCGTCGTCGGCGGGCTCCTCTTCCTCATGCTCGACTCGGGCGCCGTCACGCCCGAGCGCGCGCCGCGCGTCGTCTCGGTCTCACTCGCCGCCCTCGGGGCCCTCTTCGGCCTCGGCGCGTGGGCAACGTCCGTCGGCGGCCGGCCCGAGCGCGCGCCGCTGTTCGCGGGCCTCGCCGCCGGCCTCCTCGGCTACGCCGTCGCGCGGCTCCTGCGGTAGCGCTCCTAGCGCGCGCGGCGGGGCTCGCGCGGCAGCGTGAGGCAGAACTCGGTGCCCGGCGCCGCCGGCCGCCACGCGAGCGTGCCGCCGTGCGCCTCGACCAGCTCCTTCGCGAGCGCGAGGCCGAGCCCGATCCCGTGCGGCTTCGTCGTGCAGAAGGGGGTGAAGAGCGTGTCGCGGACCGCGTCGGCGATGCCGGCGCCGTAGTCGCGCACGGCGACCGTCGCCACCACGCCGTCCGCGCGCGGCGTCACCTCCACGGCCGTGCCGGGCGGGCTCGCGTCGAGCGCGTTGTCGATCAGGTTCACGAGCGCCTGCTTGATCTTGTGCTTGTCGACGAGGAGGGTCGCGTCGGTGTCGTTCGCGAGCCGGATCGGGACGCCGAGGCGTGCGGCGCGCGGCCCGCAGTCGCGGATGCACTCCTCCACCAGCTCGGCGAGCGGCTGCTCCCAGAGGTTGAGCGCGCGGTCCTGTCCGAAGCGCAGCAGCTCGTCCATCACGCGGTTCGCCTCCTCGATGCTGCCCAGGATCCGCGCGGCGTGCTCCCGGACCGTCTGCGCCCACCGAGCGAGGGCGGCGGGCGGCGCGTCGGGGCCCGGACCGTGCGTCAGGAGGTGCGCGAACATCCCGACCGAGCCGTGGTGCCGCGCGATCTGGTGGAACACGGTCGAGGCCGTCCGCCCGATGGCCGCGAGGCGCGTGCGGACGGCGAGCTCCTCGCCCATCGCGGCGAGACGCGCCCGCTGCCGCTCGCTCTCGATGCGAAGGTCGTTCTGGCGCTTCAGGATGAAGTGCAGGAGGAGCGTCGAGACGCTCGCGGCGACGAAGGCGGGCGCGCCGCCGTGCGCGTAGGAGAGGAGGAGGAAGCAGACGAAGACGACGTGTGCCAGGTCGGTTGCGACGAGCAGGTCTCGCCCGAGCGCCGCGGCGAAGCGCGCGCGCTGCCGGCGCGGGGCGCCGCCCGGAAGGGCCCACAGCCAGAGCGCGACGAGCCCCTCCGCGGCCGGCACCACGGCGAAGACGGAGAGGCCGGGCGAGACCGCGCGCGCGGCCGCGAGCACGGCGATCCGGATCGCGTGCGCGCTCAGCTGCGCGAACTGGCGCCGGAGCCCGGGCAGGCTGCGCGCCGGCGTGAGCTGCTCGCGCACGCTCCGGCGGAGGCTCTGCCCGGCGAGGCCCTTCGCCTCGACGAGGCCCGCGCGGTCGAGGGCCGCGACGAGGGCGTACCCGAGCGTCGCGGCGGCCCACGCGACCGCGAGCGCCGGCATGCCGAGCACGTACGCGGCCGCGGCGGCGGTCCACGTGACCGGCAGATAGACCTCGACGCCGTCGGCGAGCTGGATGCAGAACGGCCACTCGAGCGCGAGGACGAGGAGGACGGTCGCGTAGAGCGGCCACGCCGCCGCGTCGACGAAGAGGAGGCCCGTCGCCGCGAGCGGGACGTTCAGGTAGCCGAGCCAGGCGTACGGCCGCTGCGCGGCGCTGCGCTCAGATTTCGACGAGACCCGCCTTGACGGCGAGGACGGCGGCGCGGGTGCGGTCGGAGACCTCGAGCTTCCGGAAGATGGCTGCGACATGCGACTTGACCGTTTCCTCGCTCACCGAGAGACGGGCGGCGATCTGGCGGTTCGTCTCGCCGGTGGCGAGGAGCTTCAGCACCTCCTCCTCGCGCGGCGAGAGCTCCGCGAAGGGCCCGCGTCCGAGCTCGCCGGCCGGCGCGCAGCCGAAGGCGCGGAGCACGCGCGCGGCGAGGGCCGGCGTGAGGAAATGCTCTCCGGCGGCGATCGCGCGGAGCGTCCGGACGAGCTCGGGCGCCGGCGTGTGCTTGAGGACGTAGCCGGCCGCCCCCGCCTGCACGGCGCCGAGGAGCAGGTCGGGATCGACGAACGCCGTCAGCATGACGACCCGGAGCGCGGGGAAGTGAGCGCGGATCCGGCGGGTTGCGTCGATGCCGCTCGCGCCCGGCAGCTCGATGTCCATCAGCACGAGGTCGGGCCCCGCTCGGCCGAGCGCGCCCAAGTCGACGTCGCCGCTCGCGAACGCCCCGACGACCGTGAAGTCCGGCTCCGCCGCGAGGCACTGGACGACGCCGTCGCGGAAGATCGGGTGGTCCTCGACGACGACGACACGCGTCACCGCCGCGCGCGCGGCGCGGGGCTCGTGTGCGGGGGGGCCGGCGGCCGCCATGCGCCGCGGATCGTAGCCGCGGGCGGCCGCCTCCTGTCAAGGAGCCGGACGGTCGGCAGCACCCGGTCGCGCAGGCGTAGAGACGCGCGGGCCCCGCCGCTCGGCGCCGGGGCGCCGATCCTACGCCGGCGTCTCGGTCCGCGCGCGGCCGGCGATTCCGCCGCCCTTCAGCTCCCGGGCGAGCGTCTCGGCGAGCGTGCTCCGCTTCTTCCCGTACCCGAAGTAGATGCAGAAGCCGACGAGGAGCCAGACGATCAGGCGGAGCCAGTTCTCCCACCCGAGGTAGAGCATCATGAGGAGGTTGCTCGCCATGCCGAGGATCGGCACGAGCGGGACGAGCGGCGTGCGGAAGGGCCGCGGCATCTCGGGATGCGTCCGGCGCATCACCATGACGGCCGCGCACACGATGACGAACGCCATGAGCGTGCCGATGTTCACGAGGTCGGCGAGGATCTTGAGCGGGAAGAGCGCGGCGACGATCGCGACCAGCACGCCCGTCAGAATCGTCGCCTTGTGCGGGGTGCGGAAGCGTGGATGGACCGCGCCGAAGAACTGGCGCGGGATCAAACCGTCGCGCGCCATGGCGAGGAGGATGCGCGCCTGGGAGAGGAGGAGCACGAGGAGCACGCTCGTGATGCCGACGACGGCGCCGAGCGAGATGAGGAAGACGGCCACCGGGAGCCCGCGCGCCGCGAACGCCTGCGCGACGGGCGCGTCGATGTCGATCTGCGGGTACGGCATCATGCCGGTGAGCACGCCGGCGACGAGGATGTAGAGGAGCGTGCAGAGGCCGAGCGAGGCGAGGATGCCGATCGGGACGTCACGCTGCGGGTTGCGGGCCTCCTCGGCGTGGGTCGAGACGGAATCGAAGCCGATGTAGGCGAAGAAGATGTACGCGGCGCCCTTGAAGACGCCCGCCGTGCCGAACGGGAGGAACGGGTGCCAGTTCCGCGTGTCGATGTACTGCGACCCGACCGCGATCACGAAGAGCACGACCGCGAGCTTGAGCGCCACCATCGCCGCGTTGAAGGTCGCGCTCTCGCGGATGCCGACGACGAGGACCACCGTGATGAGCAGCACGACGAGCGCGGCCGGCAGGTTGCAGTAGGCGCCCGTCGCGATCCACGCGTGCGTCCCCGGGTCGAACTCGATCGGGTTCGCGGTCCAGCGCTCCGGAAGAACGACGCCGAAGAGCTTGAGGAAGGAGAAGAGGTAGTGCGACCAGCCGTGCGCGACCGTGCTCGACGCGACGGCGTACTCGAGGACCAGATCCCACCCGATGATCCACGCGAACAGCTCGCCGAGCGTCGCGTAGGCGTACGTGTAGGCGCTCCCTGCGACGGGGACCATCGACGCGAACTCCGCGTAGCAGAGCCCCGCGAGCGCGCACCCGAAGCCGGCGACGACGAACGACAGGGCGAGCCCCGGGCCCGCGTAGTCGTGCGCGGCGAGCCCCGTCAGGACGAAGATGCCCGCGCCGATGATCGCGCCGACGCCGAGCGCCGTGAGCGTCACCGGGCCGAGCACGCGGCGGAGCCGGTGCTCGCCCGCGAGCTCGGCGAGCAGGACGTCGACGGGCTTGACGGCGAAGAGCTGGTTCCGCGGCTCCATCATCCACCTCCCCGCGCCATCGCGCTCGGCGGCGCGTAACAGGTTTACCCGGAGCCTGCAACGCGCGGCGGGAACGTGCGGCGGCGCCCGCGCGCCTCGTGCGGCAGGCGCGCCGCCACCCAGGCCGCGTACCGTGCCTGGAGCACGCGCGTCACCGCACCCGGACGTCCGTCGCCGAGCCGGCGGCCGTCGAGCCGCACGACGGGGAGCACCTCGATCGTCGCCGAGGTGAGGAAGACCTCCGCCGCGCCGCGCAGACGCGCGACGGGGATCGGCTCCTCGCGCACGCGGAGCCCCGCGCGGTGCGCGAGGGCGAGGACCTTCTCGCGCGTGACGCCGGCGAGGATCGTCCCGTCCGCGGGCGGCGTGACGAGCGTCCCGCGCTCGACGCAGAAGACGTTCGCCGCCGTCGCCTCGGTCACGCGGCCGCCGGCCGCCACGTAGAGTCCCTCGTCGGCGCCCGCGCGTGCGGCGAGCGTGCGCCCGACGACGGCGCTCGCGTGGCCGACGAGCTTCGTCGCGCCCCACGGCGGGCCGCAGTCGCGCGGAAACGGGAGGAGGATCGCGCCGGCGCCGCGTGCCTGCCGCGCGGGCAGGTCCGGGGGGAGCGGCCGCGCGGTGAGGAGGAGCGTCGGCGGCACGCGGCGGGCGGGGGCGAGCGCATCGCCGGCGGCGCCGCGCGTGAGCGTCAGGCGGACGGCCGCGTCGGGGAGGGCGTTCCGGGCGACGAGCCGGCGCGCACGCGCCGCCCACGCGGCGGCCGGGCCGGGCGACGGGAGCCCGAGCGCCCGCGCCGCGCGCGCGAGCCGCGCGACGTGCGCGTGCGTCAGGAACGGGCGGCCGCCGTACGTGCGCCACGTGTCGTACACGCCGTCGCCGTGGAGGAGGCCACGGTCGAGGGCCGACACGCGCGCGGCGCGGGCGTCGAGCACCCGCCCGTTCAGCCAGACGAGCACTGCTCGAGCGCCGGCGCCGACTCGCCGAGCGCCAGGCGGAGCGCGGCCGTCTTGAGCCACGCCTCGGCGAGCTCGCGCTCGGGGTCGGAGTCGGCGACGATGCCCCCGCCCGCGTGCCAGCGGACGACGCCGTCCGCGACGAGGCCGGTGCGGATCGCGAGCCCGAGCTCGACGTCCCCGGCCGGGTGGAAGAGGCCGAACGCGCCCGTGTACGCGCCGCGCGCGTCGGGCTCGAGCTCCTGGATGATCTGCATCGCCCGCACCTTCGGCGCGCCCGTGATCGAGCCGCCGGGGAAGGTCGCGCGGAGGAGCGCCGCGAGGCCCAGGTCGGGGGGCACGCGCGCGGCGACCGTCGAGACGAGGTGGTGGAGCGTCGCGTGGGTCTCGACGCGCGCGAAGCCCTCGACGGCGACCGAGCCCGGGACGGCGACGCGGCCGAGGTCGTTCCGCTCGAGGTCGACGATCATGACGTGCTCCGCGCGCTCCTTCGGGTCGCGCGTGAGGTCCGCGACCAGGGCGGCGTCGGCCGCCGCGGACGCGCCGCGCGGCCGCGTGCCCTTGATCGGCCGCGTCTCGACGCGCGGGCCGCGGCGGCGGAGGAAGAGCTCGGGCGAGTTCGCGACGAGCCGGGCGTCGCCCGCGTCGAGGTAGGCGCCGTAGGCGGTCGGATGGCGGTGCGCGAGCCGCGCGTAGAGCGCCCACGCCGGGCCGGCGAGCGGCGCCTCGAAGGGGAGCGTGAGATTCACCTGGTAGGCGTCGCCCGCGGCGAGGTAGTCGAGGATGCGGCGGACGGCGCCGCGGTGGCCGGCCGGCTCGCGCCGCGCGACGAGGGGACCCGCGGCGAGTGGGCGCGTCCACTCGGGCACGGGCGCGGAGAGCCGCTCGAGCCAGGGCGCGCGAGGTGCCGCCGGGTCGACGCTCGCGAGCGCCCACTGGCCCCGCGTGCGGTCGAAGACGAGGAGCGGGTCGGGGCGCGCCAGCACGGCGAGCGGTGCGGCGCCCGGCCGCGCGACGCCGGCCGCCGGCTCGCTGAAGGCGCCGAGCTCGTAGGCGAGCCAGCCGACGACGCCGCCGGCGAGCGGGAAGGGGAGCGCGGGGTCGACGGGCGTCTCGGCTACGAAGCGCGCGATCGCCGCGAACGGATCTTCACGCGTGTCCGCCTCGATGCGGAGCACGGCGCGCGGCGCGCAGCCGACCAGGGTCACCGGCCGCGCGGGCTCCGGCACGTCGAGCAGGAAGGCGCCGGGCTCGCCGGCGAGGCTCGCGAGCACCTCGGCGGGGTCGCGGCGGAGTGCCAGCGGAACGAGCGGCATCGAGCGCGCGATCGTAGGAGGCGGGTGCGGGCCGGTCAAGGCGGACGTCCGCGTCGCGTCGTCCCCGCCCTTGCGTCCCGGCGGGTCAGCGTCTAGCGTGCCTCCGACGTGAACGCCTCGACGAGCCTCCTCGAGCGCGTGCTCCCCTCCGTGGTCCACATCCGCGCCGACATCCCGGAGGCCCACGCGTCTGCGCGCCTCCTCGGCACCGACCGGATGGGCTCGGGCACGGTCGTCGCCGCGAGCGGTCTCGTCCTCACGGTCAACTACGTCGTGCTCGGCGCGGAGCGCGTCCGCGTCACGCTCCTCGACGAGCGCACGCTCGACGCCGAGGTCGTGCGTCAGGACTTCGTCTCGGGGCTGGCACTGCTCCGCGTCCCCGCCGAGCGCCTCCCCGCGCTCCCGCTCCGCGCGACGGGCGACCTCCAGCTCGGCGACGACGTCTTCATCGTCGCGAGCGTCGGCGAAGGCGCGGTGCGCGTCTCGAACGGCGCGGTGAGCTCCCTCGGCGCGTTCGACGCGAACTGGGAGTACGTCCTCGAGCGCGCGATCATGACGACGGCCATGAACCCCGGGCTCGGCGGCGGGCCGCTCCTCGACGTCCGCGGCTCGATGGTGGGCGTCGTGTCGCTCAACCTGAACGAGATCGGCCGCTTCTCGCTCGCGATCCCGGTCGACCACTATCTCGACGCGCGCGACGCGTTCGTCTCGGGCCGCCGCGGCGCGACGCGCGCCTGGCTCGGCATCTTCTGCTACGCCATGAAGGACCGGGTCGTCGTCGCCGGCCTCCTTCCCGACGGCCCGGGCGCGCGCGCCGGGCTCGAGACGGGCGACGTCGTCGTCGCGGTCGACGGCCACGAGGTTCCCGACCGCCGCTCGCTCTACCGTCTCCTCTGGAACCACCGCCCGGGCGAGGAGGTCACCCTCCGCATCCTGCGCGGCAAGGAGATGCGCACGCTCACGGTGGCGTCGGGGGACGCCGAAGAGTTCTTCGCGTGACTGCGTCGCGTCGGTGCGCGGGCGGCGCGGGACCGGGCGCCGCCTCGCCTGCTCCGGTCCTCGGCGCCGCGCGCCCGCGGCGTCCCGGTCCCTGCTAGCTCCCGTCGTGCGCCCCACGATGCCGCTGGGCGACTTCCTGGTCGCCTATCTCCGGAAGATCGGGGTCACGCATCTGTTCGGGATCCCGGGCGATCTCGTGCTGCGGTTGTTCGTGCGGTTCGCGAAGCAGCAGGGGCTCAAGATCGTGACGCTCTCGCACGAGCCGGGCGTCGGGTTCGCGGCGGACGGGTACGCCCGCGCGACCGGGCGGATCGGGGTCGCGTGCGTCACGTACGGGGCGGGCGGGCACAACATGGTGAACCCCGTCGCCGGGTCGTTCTCGGAGCGCGTGCCGGTGCTCGTCGTGAGCGGCGGCCCGGGGGAGGAGGAGCGGAAGCTCGGGACGCTCATCCACCACCAGGCGAAGGAGGTCGAGTCGCAGCTCCGCATCTACCGGGAGCTCACGTGCGCGTCGGCCGTGCTCGACGACCCCGCGACCGCGGCGGAGACCGTGCACGAGGTCGTGACCCGCGTGTGGCGGGAGCAGCAGCCCGGCTACCTCGAGATCCACCGCGACATGGTGGAGCGGCGCATTCCCGTCCCGCGGCGCATCCTCGAGTGGGACGGCGTGCTCCACTTCGCGCGCTCCGACGAGCGGAAGACGACGGAAGCCGTCCGCGAGACGACGGAGCGGTGGAACGCGGCCCGGCGGCCCATGACGATGATCGGCATCGAGGCGTACCGCTTCAAGCTCCAGCGCGAGGTGCGGCAGCTCGCCGAGCGGATGGGCGCGCCCGTCACGACGAGCGTGCTCGCGAAGGGCGCCTTTCCGATGGACCACCCGCTCTTCATGGGCGTCGACATCGGCGCGATCTCGCCGCCGCCGATCCGCCGCCGGGCCGCGCGCGCCGACCTCGTCCTCTCGCTCGGCACGCTCTTGACGGACATGGATCTCGGCGGCCGCCCGCCGCAGATCGCGCGCGCGCACTCGATCTGGGCCGTGAACGGCCGCGTGAACGTGAGCTTCCACACCTACACCGACGTCCACCTCCGCGAGTTCGTCCGCGGCCTCCTGCGCGCGCCGCTCCGCCGCCACCGGGAGAAGGTGCGCTACGTCGACAACCTGCCGCCCGAGCCGCCGCGCCCCGCGCCGCAGCTCCGCGTGACCGAGATCCTCCAGGAGGTGAACCGCTTCCTCCGCGGGCGGCGCGGCTACGGCGTCGTCGCCGAGTCGGGCGACATGCTCTTCGCCGGGCTCGACGTGCGGGTCGAGCGCGGCGGCGGCTACCTCGCGCAGGGCTTCTACGCGTCGATGGGATTCGGCGTACCGGGCGCCCTCGGCGCGCAGATCGGCGCGGGGTTCCGCCCGCTCGTGCTCTGCGGCGACGGCGCGTTCCAGATGACGGGGCCCGAGATCGCGCAGGCGCCGCGCTACGGGCTCGACCCGATCGTGCTGCTCGTGAACAACGGGGGCTGGCAGATCTTCCGCCCCGTCGTCGCGCGCCCGAAGCTCCTCGAGGTGCCGAACTGGCCCTACGCCCGGCTCGCCGAGGCGTGGGGCGGCCGCGGCTTCCGCGTCCGGCGGGCCGACGAGCTGCGCGCGGCGCTCGCGGAGGCGGCCCGCATCCGCTCCTTCGTCCTGATCGAGGTGCAGGTCGCGCCCGACGACCACTCGCCCGTGTCACGGAAGTACATCCAGGCCTCGGCGCGGCGGGGGAGGGTGACGCCGTGATCAAGCCCACGCGTCTCTACGACGACCTCGTCGCCGGCTTCCGCTGGCAGGTGCCCGAGGAGTTCAACTTCGGGGCGCTCGTCGACGCGTGGGCGACGGACCGGAGCCGCACGGCGCTCTACTGGGAGGACGAGGCGGGCCGGCGCGAGCGCTTGACGTTCTGGGACGTGAAGCAGGCGTCGAACCGGGTGATGAACGCGCTCGCGGGCCTCGGCGTCGGCCGCGGCGACCCGGTGATGGTGATGCTGCCCCGCATCCCCGCCTGGCAGGCGGCGATGGTCGGGGCCTTGAAGCTCGGCGCGCTCGTCATCCCGTGCACGGCGTCGCTCCGCGCGAAGGACGTCGCGTACCGCGCCCGGCACAGCGGTGCCCGGGCGATCGTCACGACGACGGAGCAGGTGCCGGAGGTCGAGGCCGCGTGTCCCGACCGGGACCTCCTGCCCGTCCGCGTCGCCGTCGGCGGCGCGCCGGCCGGCTGGCACGACTGGGAACGCGTGCTCGCGCGCGCGTCGACCGGCGGCGTCCCCGCGCGCACCCGGAGCGACGAGCCCGCGCTCTGCTTCTACACGTCGGGCACGACGAAGGACCCGAAGGCCGTCCTGCACGCGCACGCCTACACCTTCGCGCATCGCTGGACGGGCGAGATCTGGCTCGACCTCCAGCGTACGGATCTCCACTGGACGACGTCCGACACCGGCTGGGCGAAGGCCGCCTACGGCGTCCTCTTCGGGCCGTGGATGAACGGCGTGCCCGTCTTCATGTACCACGGCCGCTTCGAGCCGGAGCGCGAGCTGGACCTCCTCGAGCGCTACGAGGTGTCCGTCCTCTGCGCTCCGCCGACCGAGTATCGCCTGCTCGTGAAGCAGGACCTGGCGCGCTGGAAGCTCGCACGGCTCCGGCACTGCGTCGGCGCCGGCGAGCCGCTCAACCCCGAGGTGATCCACGCCTGGCACGACGCGTACGGCCTCGTGATCCACGACGGCTACGGCCAGACGGAGACGCAGCTCCTCGCCGCCAACCTCCCCGGCCTCCCGATCCGTCCGGGCTCCATGGGAAAGCCCTTCCCCGGCCACGAGCTCCGCGTGATCGACGAGGACGGTGCGGAGCTCCCGCCGGGCGAGATCGGCGACCTCGCGCTCCGCGGCCGTCCGCCGACGCTCTTCCGCGAGTACTGGAGGAACCCCGAGGAGACCGCCGCCTGCCGCCGCGGCGAGTGGTACTTGACCGGCGACCGCGCGCGGCGCGACGAGGACGGGTATCTCTGGTTCGTCGGCCGCGCCGACGACGTCATCATCTCGGCCGGCTACCGGATCGGCCCCTTCGAGGTCGAGAGCGCGCTCCTCGAGCACCCCGCGGTCGTCGAGTCCGCCGTCGTCGCGAGCCCCGACGAGGTGCGCGGCGAGATCGTGAAGGCCTTCGTCGTGCTTCGCCCCGGCCACGCGCCGAGCGACGGGCTCGCGCGCGAGCTCCAGGAGCACGTGAAGCGCGTGACGGCGCCGTACAAGTACCCGCGCGCGATCGAGTTCGTCGACGGGCTCCCGAAGACGGTGAGCGGGAAGATCCGCCGCGTCGAGCTGCGCGAGCGCGAGCGCCGCGCGCGGCGCGCACCCGGCGCCTGATCTCCCGCGGCTGGTACACGACCGGCAGCGCGCGCGGCCGCCAGGCGGGCGCCGCAGGACACGGGAAGGGCGCCTTCACGGGCGCGACCGCGACCCGCGAAGGGAAGTTCGAGGTGGCCGACGGCGGCACGCTCTTCCTCGACGAGATCAACGACATGCCGCTCGAGACCCAGGCGAAGATCGTGCGCGTGCTCCAGGAGCGCGAGGTCGAGCGCGTCGGCGGCAACCGGACGATCGAGGTCGACGTCCGCATTCTCGCCGCGACGAACCAGGACCTCGAGGCCAAGGTGCGGGAGAGGAGCTTCCGCGAGGACCTCTACTACCGGCTGAACGTCGTCGCGGTCGCGCTGCCGCCGCTCCGCGAGCGCCCCGAGGACCTCCCACTCCTCATCGAGCACTTCTCGCACGCGGTCGCGGCGCGCTTGGCGCCGCCGCCGCCGACGCGGCCCCCGAACGCACGGGCACGTTCCGGGAGGCGAAGCAGCGGACGATCGAGCGCTTCGAGCGCGCGTTCATCGCCGACGCGCTCGCCCGCCACCACGGCAACGTGTCCAAGGCCGCGGACGAGATGGGGATGTACCGCCAGCACCTCCAGGTGAAGCTCGCCGAGCTCGGCATCGATCCCGAGCCGTACCGCCGGCGCTAGCCGCGCCGCGGTTCTCGCGCGACGCGCCCGGCCGTCGTCGCGCCGCGGCGCTATCGCGCGCGCTCGAGCCCGAGAATCGTGATCGACGTGAGGGCGTGATGCTGGCGGTTCAGGTTGAGGAGCAGCGCCGTGATCGCTTCCTGGTGGCGCGCGTTCCGGAGCGGGCCGGCGTCGACGGGTCGGAGCCCCGGGAGCTTCGCGACGAGGGCCGCGACCTCGGCGCGTGCGCGCGGATCGTCGCCCGAGACCAGCACGTCGCCCCCGAGCCGCGTCCCGAGGTCCGCGAGGCGTGCGGCCGGGACCGTCTTGAACGCGCTCACGACGCGCGCCGCCGGCGCGGCGCGCTGGATCGTCTCGCCGGCCGACTCGCCGTCCGGCCCGCCGGCGCGCTCGAAGAGCCCGGCGCGCAGGCGGAGCGGGACGACCACGTCGACGACGAGCTTCCCGGCGAGGGCCGGGGCGGCGGCCGCGAGGAACGCCTCCAGGCCGCCCCAGGGGATGGTCACGACGACGGGATTCGCGCGGGCGACGACCTCCTCGTTCGTCCCCGGCGCGACCTCGGCGCGCGGGACGGCGCTGCGCACCGTCTCGGCCGCGGCGGCGGCGCGCTCCCGCACGCGCGACCCGAGGAGGACGCGTTCGCCGGCCGCCGCGAAGCGGATCGCGAGCCCGAGCCCTTCGGGCCCCGTACCGCCGACGATGCCGAGGACGGCCATGGCGGAGCGAGAATACCGGGAGCGCCGACGGCTTGGAAAGCACGTCGAGGCCCGCGTATAGTCGCCCGCCGTGCGGCGCCTCTACCTGATGCGTCACGGCGAGACGCTCTACCTCGGCCACCGCTCCGAGGACGGGACCGACTTGACGCCCGAAGGCCGCCGGCAGATCGAGGTCGCCGCGGAGGCGCTTCGGGCGATGCCGCTCGACCTCGTGTTCGCGAGCCCGATGCGGCGTGCGCGGGCGACGGCCGAGATCGTGGCCGCGCCGCACGGGCTGCCCGTCGAGGTCGTCCCGGCGCTGCGCGAGATCACCCCCGCGATCGCCGACGGGGCACACCTCGCGCAGGTCTTCTCGGAGGTGCTCGAGTTCTTCTCGAGCCCCGCCGTCACGTGGGACACCCCGTTCGTCGGCGGCGAGACGTTCCGGGCGCTGCGCGCGCGCGTCCTCGGCTTCGTGAGCGCGCTTCTCGCGCGGCCCGGCTGGACGACCGCGCTCGCCGTCGCACACGGGGGCGCGAACCTCGCTCTCTTCGCGTGCGTACTCGGGCTCTCCGACGGGGAGATCCCGCGACTCGAGCAGGACCTCGGCTGCATCAACGCGATCGACTTCGACGACGAGGGCCGTGCGCTGGTGCGGCTCGTCAACTTCTCGGCGCACGACCCCCTCAAGGCCGGGCTCCGGGAGCCGAGCTGGGCGCGGCTGCGCCAGGTCCTCGAGGCGCGGCGGTCGGACCTCGCCACGGTCACGTGGCGGAGCCTCGAACGCGACTGGGACGTCTGACGAGGGCGCGCCGACGAAAGGCGCGCAAAAACCCCTTGACTGGGTTCCGGGTCGCGACTAATCTCCCCGCGAACTGCGTTCTTCCGGCCCCATCGGTCGCGGTTCGCGAATACGGATCCAAGGACGCGGGCAATCCCACTCACGGCTGACGGATCGCATCCGGCGTCGGGCCCAGGCCCGAACGAGTCGTGGCCGTCGCTCTCGGCGCGGGGGCTCTGCGCGTGAAACGAGTGAACAAGCAACCCGAGGAAAAGAAGGCCGGCGCTGCCGAGGTGCGTTCTCGCCCCGACGCGCGCGCCGCGGGCGCCGCTGCGCACGCCGAGGCCCGCGAGCCGCGTGAGCCCCGTGAGGTGACCGGCGACGGCACCGCGCCCGAGGAGCTCGACCAGGTCGTCTCGATGCTCGGCGACATGGACATCGAGGTGGATGCCGTCGACGAGACGCCGCTCGCCGAGGAGCCCGAGAAGGAAGTCGAGGCGGAGTGGACGGAGGAGAAGCCCGAGGCCGAGGAGACCGAGCGGGGCCCCGGCGAGACCGCCGATCCCGTCCGCATGTACCTCCAGGAGATGGGCGGGGTTCCCCTCCTCACGCGCGAGGAGGAGGTCGCGATCGCCAAGGAGATCGAGGCCGGCGAGCGGCAGGTGCGCGAGGGCGTCTTCTCGCTCGACCTGGCGCTCCAGTACGTGACGAACCTCGCCGAGAAGCTCCGCAAGCACGAGATCGAGGCCCGGCACATCTTCGGCGACGACGACCAGACCGAGCAGTCGGCCGAGCAGGTCGAGGCCGGCGAGCCGAAGGAGGACAAGCGCGCCGACGCGTTCCTGCGGCAGGTGTCGAAGCTCCGGCGGCTCACGAGCGAGCGCGAGAGGCTCGTGCGGGAGCGCGACCGGGCGCGGACGTCGAAGGTTCGCCGCGCCCGCATCGAGAAGCGCCTCCAGACGATCAAGGGCGACGTGGTCGAGTGCCTGCTCGAGATGCAGATCGGCACGAAGCACATCACGCTGCTCGTCGACAAGCTGAAGGAGGCGCAGCGGCTGATCGACAACGAGCAGCTGACGGTGCGGCGGCTCGAGCAGCGCTTCGGGCATCCCACGGCGGAGATCTTCAAGCAGGCCGCCCGCATCCGGAACGACGAGAAGGACGCCGCGCGGACCGCGAGCCGCCTGTTCCGTGCGCCGGCCGCGGCCATCGTCGAGGCCGCGGACACGATCCGCGAGGCGCGGCGCCGCTCGCAGCAGGTGCTGCGCGAGCTCGACATGTCGGCCGAGTCGCTCCGCACCGTGCTCGAGACGATCCGTCGCGGGGAGATGAAGGCGCAGGAGGGCAAGAAGCGCCTCATCGAGGCGAATCTCCGCCTCGTCGTCTCCATCGCGAAGCGCTACACGAACCGCGGGCTCGGCTTCCTCGACCTCATCCAGGAGGGCAACATCGGCCTCATGCGGGCGGTCGAGAAGTTCGAGTACCAGCGCGGCTACAAGTTCTCGACCTACGCGACGTGGTGGATCCGGCAGTCCGTGAGCCGTGCGATCGCCGATCAGGCGCGGACGATCCGCATCCCCGTCCACATGATCGAGACCATCAACAAGGTGATCCGGACGTCGCGGTACCTCGTGCAGCAGTACGGGCGGGAGCCCACCGCCGAGGAGATCGCGCAGCAGATGGAGATGCCGGCGGACAAGGTCCGCAAGGTCCTGAAGATCGTGAAGGAGCCCGTGTCGCTCGAGACGCCGATCGGCGACGACGAGGAGAGCTCCCTCGGCGACTTCGTGGAGGACCGGCAGACCCTCTCGCCCGCGGACGCCGCCATGGCGCTGTCGCTCGAGGAGCAGACGCGGAAGGTGCTCGCGACGCTCACCCCCCGCGAGGAGCAGATCCTGCGCCTGCGCTTCGGGATCGGCGAGAAGTCCGACTACACCCTCGAGGAGGTCGGCCAGCGCTTCGCCGTCACGCGCGAGCGCATCCGGCAGATCGAGGCCAAGGCGCTGCGGAAGCTCCGCAGCCCGAACCGTGCACGGACGCTCGAGACGTTCGTGCAGCGTCAGTGAGGCGACGCGAGCGTAGCTGATACACGCCGACCGGCGGGGCGGGCGAGGTGAAGCACATCCCGGTCGGCCGGAGGAGCGGATGCTCGAGAACCTGGAGAAGGAGCTGCGGAAGTGGCGCCAGAGCCGTGCCGCGAAGCCGCAGCGCGAAGCGCCGAGTGACCGGCGCACCGTCAAGGTGAACGGTCAGGAGGTGCTCGTCGTCCGCAAGAAACAGAAGCCACCGACGCCTCCCGCGCAGTCCGAATAGCGCGTCGGCCGCTTCCCCCGGGGGCGAGCCTCGTGGCACGCCGACCCACGGCTTCCGGTCGTCGACCGAACGTCCGCTTGCGGCCGGACACGGCGTCCTCCGCGCCCTGGGGGGAGTGCAGGCGCGCGCCGCATGGCGCCTGCGCCCGGAGCCGGCCCGCGGCTCAAGTTCCGTTCGCGCGCTGCCGACACTGAGGATGGAGTCTCTCGCCATGACCAATGCCATCGGCAGCGCGCAGGATCCCGCGCTCCAACCGGCCGCGGCCGCGGCGAAGTCGATCGACGCCGGCGTCGAGGCGACCCGCAAGGCGCTCGACTCGCACGCGGGCGAGGGCCGCCTCGCGGTCCAGCTGATCGAGGAAGCCGTGAAGGCGGCGTCGACGCCGGAGGAGCCGGGTCCCCGCGGCCAGCTCATCGACAAGCGGGCGTAGGGCGCGGCTCACCGACGAGCGGCGTAGGGCGCGGCGCACGTCGCGTTGACTCGGGCCGGCGGGTGGGATCATCCTGCGACACTCGTGTCCGGCGCCTCGCCTCGTCCCTCGAGCACGGTGATCCTCCTCCGCGAGGACGGTGCGGGGCGGGACCCCTTTGCCCTCCTCCTCCTCGAGCGTCACGGGAGCATCGCCTTCCCGGGCGCGCACGCGTTCCCCGGCGGAGTGGTCGACGCGACCGACGCCGACGCCCCGGGAGCGCGGCTGCCGGAGGCGCAGCGCTGGGCCCCTCCCGCGGAAGGAGACTGCCCGCCGGAGGCGCTCAGCTACTGGGTCGCGGCGGTGCGCGAGCTGTTCGAGGAGGTCGGGATCCTGCTCGCGGAGCGGGAGGGGCGGCTCGTCGATGGGCCGCTCGCCGCCGAAGTCGCCGCGCTCCGCGCCCGCATGCTCGCGGGCGAGCCGTTCGGTCCGCTCCTCGCGGCGGCCGGGCTCGTGCCCGCGACGCATCGGCTCTTCTACTTCGCCCGCCGGGTCACGCCCGCCGCGAACCCGCGCCGCTGGGACACCCGCTTTCTCGTCGCCGCCGCGCCGCGCGGCTGCGAGGTCGCAGTCGACGGGACCGAGACCGTGAGCGCCGTGTGGCTCTCGCCACGCGAGGCGCTCCGGCGCCACGAGGGGGGCGAAATCCTCCTCTTTCCGCCGACGCTGGTGACGCTCCACGACCTCGCGCGGTTCTCCTCGCTCGACGCCGTGCTCGAGGACGCGCGGCGCCGCGTCGTCCGCGCCACGACGCCGGAGATCGTGGCGCACGGAGGCACGACGACGCTCAGCTTTCCGACGTCCGCGGAAGGGCACCCCGCCGGGCCGCGTCTCGTCCTGCGCGGCGGCCGCTGGCGCGCGAGCGAGGACTGAGGATGGCGCTCGACGTGACGGACGCGCTCGCCGGCGAGCACGGCGTCCTGCACTTCCTCCTCGCCCAGCTCGAAGAGGCCGCCGCGCGCGCCACGAGCACCGCCGAGCTGCGTCCCGTCGCGGAGACGGTCGCGCTCGCCCTCCTCGCGCACCAGCGCGTCGAGGACGAGACGATGCTCGCGCCGTACGAGCGGGCGACGGGCTCACTCGGGCCGCTCCGCTGCCTCGCGCACGAGCACGAGCAGATGGACCACGGGCTCCGCGTCCTCGTCCGTCTGGCGGACCTGGACCACGCCCGGACCCACGTGACGGAGCTGGCAGCGCTCGTGCGCCGGCACCTCGCCCGCGAGGAGCAGCTCCTCTTCGGGGTCGTCCGCGAGGCGCTGCCCGAGGCCGAGCGACACGTCCTCGGCGCCCGCTGGGCGGCGCTGCGGGGGCTCGCGACCGAGGGCTGACCCGGGCGGCTCCCGGGGGCGGCCCGGCTCTCGGACGATCCGTTTTAGATGTAGGCATAAACAGTCAGGCTTGACTGTTTGTTTCTGAGGCGCTATGGCACCGGCGTGCTGCTGGACGCGAAAGCGGGGGGGCGCCGCCGCCGAACGCAGGAGGAGCGAAGCGCCGAGACCCGGACCCGGCTCCTCGACGCCGCCATCGAGTGCCTCCTGGCGCTCGGGTACGCCGGCACGACGACGACCGAGGTCGCGGCCCGCGCGAAGGTTTCGCGCGGCGCCCAGCTGCACCACTACCCGACCAAGCAGGAGCTCGTGACCGCCGCGGTCGAGCACCTCTTCGACCGGCGGGTGAAGGAGTTCCGCGCCGCCTTCGCGAGCCTGCCGCCGACCGCCGACCGCGCCACGAAGGCGATCGACCTGCTCTGGGAGATCTTCACCGGCGACACGTTCTACGCGGTCCTCGAGCTCGTCGTCGCCGCCCGGACGAATCCCGACCTCCGCGCGCAGATGACCGAGATCGAGCGTCGCTTCCTCGAGCGCGTCCGCGAGACGTTCTTCGATCTCTTCCCCGCGCCCGCCGAGCGCGGGCCCCACTTCGACCTCGCCCCGCATTTCGTCATGGCGCTCATGGAGGGGCTCGCCCTGAACCGCATCCTCGACCCCGACCACGGCAAGCGGAAGGCGATCGTCGACCTGTTGAAGGCGCTCTCGCCGCTGCTCGAGGAGCGGACCGTGGACTTCAGCGGCCCGAAGCGATGAGGAGGAAGACGACAGCCATGGCAACCGGCACGATCCTTACCCCGGACTACGTCGTTCCCGAGGAGGAGCCGTCGCGCGACGGGCGGACGGCCGAGAGCTACGAGGAGCTCCTCGCTCGCCTGAGCCATCAGTCCGTCGTGAAGCACTTCGACGCGTACGCGGACGTCCCGTGGGACGACCCCGAGTACCGGATCGACCCGGACGATCCCCGTTGGGAGGCGGTCGTCGGCGACGAGCTCGGCGGCACCGCGTGGTACCAGGCGCAGCCCGCGACCGTCCGGTCCCGCATCGGCCTCCACATGGCCGCGACCTTCATGAAGATCGGCGTCCAGTTCGAGAGCGTGCTCAAGCGCGGGCTCCTCGCGTACGCGGCCACGCTGCCGAACGGCTCCCCGGAGCTCCGCTACCTCTATCACGAGACGATCGAGGAAGCGCACCATTCGCTCATGTTCCAGGAGTTCGTGAACCGGACGGGCCTGGACATCCCGGGCCTCGCCTGGCGCGAGCGCTTCTTCGCGAAGCGCGTCATCCGGCACGCGACGCGCTTCCCGGCGCTCTTCTTCGTCTTCGTCCTCGGCGGCGAGGACCCGATCGACCACGTCCAGCGTTCGGCGCTGCGCAGCGGCCGCCCACTGCCGCCCATCTTGAAGCGGATCATGCAGATCCACGTCACCGAAGAGGCGCGGCACCTCTGCTTCGCGCGGCACTACCTCCGGCAGCGGGTGCCCACGCTCGGCGTCGTCTCGCGCACGGTGCTCGCGCTCGGCGCGCCGCTGATCCTCGGGCAGATGGCGCAGCTCATGATGCGGCCGTCGCCGGAGATCGTCCGCACGTACGGCATCCCGAGGGCCGTCGTGGCCGAGGCGTACACGCGCAACCCGCGGCATCGCGCCGAGACGCTCGCGGCGCTCCGCAAGGTCCGCGACCTCTGCCGCGAGCTCGGAATCGTCACGCGGCCGGCGCGGGTCCTCTGGGAGGTCCTCGGCCTCTGGGAGACGCAGCCGGCGCCCGCGTAGCGGCCCCCTCGCTCCGCGTCGACGCGGCGCGGGCGTTGCGGCTAGGAAGGCCGGCGTGACGGAAGTGCTCCGCGCGGAGCGGGTCTCGAAGACGTGGCATCCCGGAACCCCCGGCGCCGTTCGCGCCGTCCGCGACGCGAGCCTCGCGGTCGCGCCCGGCGAGACCGTCGTCGTCACCGGGCCGTCGGGCTCCGGCAAGACGACGCTCCTCGCCATGCTGGGCAGCCTCCTCGCCCCGGACCGGGGGCGCGTGCTCTTCGAGGGCCGCGATCTCGCCGCGCTCGCCGACGCCGAGCGGCGGCGCGTCCGTCTCGTGCGCATCGGCTTCGTCTTCCAGCGCGCGCTGCTCGTACCGCAGCTCACGGCGCGGCAGAACGTGGCGCTCGTGCCCCGGGTCGCCGGCGTGCCGCGCGCGCGGGCGTTCGCGCGCGCCGACGCGCTCCTCGAGCGCCTCGGGATGGCGGCGCGCGCCGCCGCCCGTCCCCGCGCGCTGTCGCCCGGGGAGCAGCAGCGGGTGGCGGTCGCGCGCGCGCTCGCCGCCGGTCCCGGCCTCGTCCTCGCCGACGAGCCGACGGCGCACCTCGACGCCGACACGGGCACGCGCGTCGTCGACGCGCTCCGCTCGCTCGCGGCCGCGGAGCGCGCGGGCCTCGTCGTCGTGACGCACGACGCCCGGCTCGCGGCGCTCGGCGACCGCGTGCTGCGTCTCGACGACGGCGTCCTCTCGCCCGTCCGCCCCTGACCCGCGCGCTAGGCGAGGACGACGGCGCCCGGCGTACCGTCCGTCCGGTAGGCGCTCTCCATCGCGGCCGACGTGTGGGCGACGCCGACGCGGCCTGCGGGGTCGACGAGGATGAGCCCGGCGCGCGCGGCGAGGCGCGCCGCGAGCGCCGCGAGCGCGTCCTCCGCGGCACGCGCCGGATCGGCGCCCTGCGCGACGCGCGCGAGCGCGTCTCGGACGAGCACGCCGCGCATGATCAGCTCGCCGGGGCCCGTCGCCGAGCCGGCCCCCAGGCGATCGTCGGCATACGTCCCGGCGCCGAGGATCGCCGAGTCGCCGACGCGCCCGGCGCGCTTGCCCGCGAGGCCGCCCGTGGACGTCGCGGCGGCGACGTGGCCCCGCCCGTCGCGCGCGACGGCGCCGACCGTCTCGCCCCCAGACGCCCGCCGCTCCCGCCAGCGTCGCCGCGCCGCGGGCGTCACGAGCGCGTCGGGCGCGCACGCCGGGAGGCCGTGGCGCGCCGCGACCGCGCCGGCCGTGGCGCCGACCAGGAGGACCTCACGCCCTTCCTCCATCACGGCGCGCGCGAGCCGGATCGGGTTCGGGACGCCCGCGACGGCGCCGACGGCGCCGGCGGCGAGCGTGTCGCCGACCATGACCGACGCGTCCATCTCGACCGTGCCGTCCTCGGTGAGCGCCGAGCCGAGGCCGGCGTTGAAGTGCGGGTCGTCCTCCAGCACGACGACCGCCGCCACGACCGCGTCGAGCGCGGAGCCGCCGGCCGCGAGCACCGCCCAGCCGGCGTCGACGGCGCGCGCGACACCGGCGCGCCGGGGGCCGGTGTCCTCGGGCGACTCGGCGCCGGCGCCGCCGTGCACGACGATCGCCCGCTCCCCGCCCGCGCCCATGGCCGCCGAGTAGCGGAAGCGCGGGGGCGGCTGCAACCGCCCGCGCGATGATGCTAGAGAGACGCGCAACCGCAAGGAGGCTCCGATGACGTTCCACGGCGTCGACGCGAAGATGGTGTTCAAGCAGATGCGGGACCTGGTCCCCGACGCGTATCGGGCGTTCCTCGAGTTCGACGGGAAGGCGTTCGCGGACGGCGCGCTGCCGGCGAAGACGAAGGAGCTCATGGCCGTCGCCATCGCGCACGTGACCCAGTGCCCATGGTGCATCGATGCGCACACGAAGCGCGCCGCCAAGGCCGGGGCGACCGACCGCGAGATCGCCGAGACGATCTTCGTCTCGATGGCGATGGCGGCGGGCGCGGCGTGGAGCCACGGCGGTCTCACGCTCCAGTGCCTCAACGAGCACCGGGCGGCGGGAGGCTGAATCCGCGTTCCACGACGTCGTGCGCACCCCGGCCGCGACCTGATATACGGCTCGGGATGCGTCTCTCCCGACTCTTCGTCCCGACGCTGCGCGAAGACCCGGCCGACGCCGAGGTCGTGAGCCACAAGCTCCTCGTCCGCGCCGGGATGATCCGGCAGGTCGCGCGCGGCATCTACGACCTCCTCCCGCTCGGCCTCCGCGCCGTGCAGCGGTTCGAGGCGATCGTGCGCGAGGAGATGAACCGCGCCGGCGCCCAGGAGATCCTGATGCCGGCCGTCGTCCCCGCCGAGCTCTGGCAGGAGAGCGGCCGCTGGGACCGCTACGGGCGGGAGCTCCTGCGGCTCAGGGACCGCTACGATCGCGACTTCTGCTTCGGCCCGACGCACGAGGAGGTCGTCACCGACCTCGTGCGCCGCGAGATCCGCTCGTATCGCGAGCTGCCGAAGAACCTCTACCAGATCCAGACGAAGTTCCGGGACGAGGTCCGCCCGCGGTTCGGCCTCATGCGCGGCCGCGAGTTCATCATGAAGGACGCGTACTCCTTCCACGCCGACGCGGCGGACTGCGAGCGCGAGTACCGCAACATGTTCGACACCTACACGCGCATCTTCGAGCGCTGCGGGCTCGTCTTCCGTCCCGTCGAGGCAGGCACGGGCGCGATCGGCGGCTCGCGGTCGCACGAGTTCCAGGTGCTCGCCGAGTCGGGCGAGGACGCGATCGTGTCGTGCGATCGGTGCGGGTACGCGGCGAACGTCGAGCTCGCCCCGCTCCGGCCGGCGCCCCTGCCGGCGGCCCCGAAGACCGGCGCGCTCGAGCGCGTGAAGACGCCCGGCCAGCGGACGGTCGAGGAGGTGGCCGCGTTCCTCGGCGAGCCGCCCGCGCACTTCGTGAAGACGCTCGTCTACGCCGATTCCGCCGGCCGAGCGATGGTGGCGCTCGTCCGTGGGGACCACGCGCTCTCCGAGACGAAGCTCGCGCTCGCCGCCGACGGGGCGGCGCTCCAGCTCGCCGACGAGGCCACGGTCCGGCGGGTGACGGGCGCCGCCGTGGGATTCGCCGGACCCGTCGGTCTCCGCGGCGTGCGCGTCCTCGCCGACGCCTCGCTCCGCGGCATGCGAGGCGCGGTGAGCGGCGCGAACCGCGACGACGAGCACCTCGTCCACCTCGACCAGGCACGCGATTTCCCCGACGTCGTCTTCGCCGACCTCCGGCAGGCCCGCGGCGGGGAGCCGTGCGCGCGCTGCGACGGCGGCACCTACGTCGAGCATCGGGGCATCGAGGTGGGGCAGGTCTTCTACCTCGGCACGAAGTACAGCCACGCGATGCGCGCGACCTTCCTCGACGCGGGAGGGCGCGAGCGCGAGATCGAGATGGGGACGTACGGCATCGGCATCACCCGGACGATCGCGGCGGCGATCGAGCAGCGGCACGACGACGCGGGGATCGTCTGGTCCCCGGCGCTCGCGCCGTTCGGGGCGCACGTCGTCCCGGTCAGCGCGACGGACGCGGCGCTCCGCGAGACGGCGGAGCGGCTCGTCGCGGAGCTCGAGGCGCGGGGCGTCGACGCGCTCCTCGACGACCGGGAGGAGCGTCCCGGCGTCAAGTTCAAGGACGCCGACCTGATCGGGCTCCCCGTGCGCGTGACGGTCGGGCCGCGGGCGCTCGCGCGCGGCGCCGTCGAGGTGAAGCCGCGCGCCGAGGCGACGGCGCGCGAAGTGCCCGTCGCCGAGGCCGCCGCACGGGTCGCCGAGCTCGTCGGCCCCCGGTGAGCGCGTTGGCGGAGACGATCAGGCACCGGCTCATCTTCGCGCTCGACGTCGACTCGTTCGCCGCCGCGGAGGCCCTCGTGCGGCTCCTCGCGAAGGACGTCGGCGTCTTCAAGGTGGGGAAGCAGCTCTTCCTCCACTCGGGACCCGAGGTCGTGCGGATGATCCATCGCCACGGCGGCGAGGTCTTCCTCGACCTCAAGTTCCACGACATCCCGCAGACGGTCGCGAAGGCGGGCGCCGAGGCCGCGCGGCTCGGCGTCCGCTTCTTCGACGTGCACGCCTCGGGAAGCGTCGAGATGATGGAGCGGACGCGGGCCGAGGTGATTCGCGTCTGCCGACGGGAGGGCCTCCGGCGGCCGAAGATCCTCGCCGTCACCGTGCTGACGAGCCTCGGCCGGAGGGACCTCCGCCGCGTCGGCATCGAGCCCGACGTCGAGCACCAGGTCGTCCGACTCGCGCGGCTCGCGCAGCGTGCCGGCATGGACGGTGCCGTCGCGTCGCCGCTCGAGATCGTGCGCATCCGCCGCGAATGCGGGCGTGGCTTCCTGATCGTCACGCCCGGCGTGCGCGCGCCGACGGGCGAACGCGACGACCAGAAGCGCGTCATGACGCCGCACGAAGCGATGCGCGCGGGTGCCGACTACCTCGTCGTCGGCCGCCCGATCCGAGACGCGAAGGATCCGCTCGCGGCCGCGCGCGAGATCGTCGCCGACATGGCGCGCGGGGTCCTCGCCGCGCGCGCGCGGCCGGCGGCGCGCGTCTGAGCGGCCGCCCGGCGCGCGGGGCGCATGCCGCGCGCTGCGGCCCTCTGCAATACGTAGTGTAATGTAGGCGTGCGCGGGCGGGTTTTCGTTGAGGCGGGCGTCCGCCGTGCGCTAGCGCATCGCCGCATGCGGTTTCGCGGGGTCGCGGCGAAGCTCGTCGGGTCGCTCGTGCTCGGCGCGGCGGTGCGCGCCCGCGCCGAGGGCGTGGTCGTCGACGGCCAGGTCGAGCTCGGCGAGGAGTGCGACGGCGCCAACCTCGGCGGCCTCGGCTGCTCGGACTTCTGCTTCGACTCGGGGACGCTCCGCTGCAACGGCGACTGCACGCTCGACACGAGCCGGTGCTTCGTCTGCGGCGACGGCCGGATCTGCGGCTGCAACCCCGGCGACGTCGCCTGCGGGCACGACCTCGGCCAGTTCCCCGGCTGCTGCGAGGTCTGCGACGGCACGAACCTGGTCCTCGTTCCCAACGCCGCGCAGAGCTTGACCGTTCGGGCCGTCTATGGCGTCAATCCGCCTTCTGACGCGAGCGCGCGGCCGCATTTCGTCCTCTCCTTCGCCGAGGAAGCCGACGACACGCAGCTCCGCGCGGCGTGGGTACGGGACCGGCTGAGCGACGACGTGCACAACGACTCGATCCTGCGGACGAAGCGGATGAAGCCCGGACGGCTCGCCCCGATCCTCTGGGGCGTCCTGTGCCCCGACGAGGCGGCGGCGCGCCGCGGGAATCCGGGACGCGCGCTCCAGTCCTGGTGACGATGCGCTGGCCGAGGCGACGACCGCGTGCCTGGGCGAGCGTGACGCAGCCGGCGATGACGTTCGTGTGCGAGCAGGACGGGCCGCCGGAGCAGGCGCTCAAGGGTCTCCTGGCGCGGGCGTTCGACGCGAGAGACCGCGTCGCGCGCGCGTTCCTCGCTCGCGTCGACTACGGCGACGGGGCGTACGCGGTCGCGCTCTGCGTACGGACCGTCGCCGGCACCGAAGAGATGGGCGTCGTGCGCGACGTCGCGGAGGCGTTCCGCCAGCTGTTCGGGCGCGATCAACATCTCGACGTCTGCTTCCTCGACGACGAGCAGGAGGCACGCGTCCGCCGGGTATGCCGCCCGTTCTACGAGCGGCGGCCCGGCCCGCGCGGCGGCCTCCTCCACTAGCACGCCGGCGTCCGCGGCGGGGTCTCCGGACGGAGCGCTTCACACCTCGAGCCGCGCGTGCGCGAGCGCGGGAAGCTCGCGCCGGACGCGCGCGAGCGCCGCGCGGTCGATCTCGGCGAGCACCACCTGCTCGCCCTCGCCGGCGCGCGCGACGACGCGGCCCCAGGGGTCGACGATCAGGGAGTCGCCCCAGTCGGCGAAGCCGTGCGGGCTCCGGCCGGTCTGATCGGGGGCGACGAGCCAGCACTGGTTCTCGATCGCACGCGCGCGGCAGAGGACCTCCCAGTGGGCCGCGCCGGTCGGGAAGGTGAAGGCGGAGGGCACGAGGAGGACCTCGGCGCCCGCGCGGACGAGCCGGCGGTAGAGCTCCGGGAAGCGGAGATCGTAGCAGACGGAGAGGCCGAGCGTGCCGAGGTCGGTCGCGACCGTCACCACCTCGGCTCCCGGCGCGCGCACCGCGGACTCGCGCACCGTCGCGCGGCCGGGCAGGTCGACGTCGAAGAGGTGGATCTTCCGGTAGCGCGCGACGAGACGGCCCGCCGGATCGAAGACGCAGCTCGTGTTGTACGGCCGCGGGACGTCGGCGGCGCGCTCGAGCAGCGACCCGGCGCACAGCCAGAGCGCGTGCTCGCGCGCGAGCGCCGCCATCGCATCGGTGGTCGGACCGGGGACGGGCTCAGCGATCGCCGCTTCCTCCTCCCGCGGCCCGCGCCACGCGAACACCTCGGGAAGCACGACGAGCCGCGCCCCGCGCGCGGCCGCTTCGGCGACGAGCGCCGCCGCGCGCCGGAGGTTCGCGGCGCGGTCGCGGCCCGACGACATCTGCACGGCGGCGGCGAGCCAGCGCTCCGGAGCGGCCATGGAGGCATTCCGTAGCCCGGGCGCGGGCGCAGGGTCAACGCGGCGCGGGCGCGGAGGTGGCGCCCGCCGTGGTGCGTGCGCGCGGATCTGCACGGTTGAAGCGCCGCGCGCGCCTGTGGTACGCGGGGCCGTGGAGATCCGATGCCGCGCCTCGTGAAACGCTACGGCAACCGCAAGCTGTACGACACGAGCGAGAGCCGATACGTGACGCTCGAGGAGATCGCGCGCTGGGTCCGCGCCGGCGAGGAGGTGAAGATCCTCGAGAACGACACCGGCGAAGACCTGACGGCGGTCACGTTCGCCCAGATCATCCTCGAGGAGGAGCGGCGCAAGAGCGGGCTCCTCTCGATCCCGGTGCTCCGGGAGATCATCCAGCACGGTGAGGCGGCGCTCCAGGGCATCGTGTCCACCGTCGACCGCGGCATGGAAGCGATCCGCTCCGCCCCCGAGCGCGCAGCGCGGCGCGCCCAGGAAGAGGTCGGCGAGCGCCTCGGTCAGCTCGGCCGCCTCCTCGACGAGACGATGCGCGGGTCGTTCGAGCGCGTGGCGCAGCTGCCGGCGCTCCAGAAGGAGATGCGGCGCATCGAGCGCAGCATCAAGGCACTCGAGGCCCGGATCGCGCGGCTCCGCGTCGGCGCGCAGCGGACGCCTCCGCCGCCGCCTCCGCCGCCGGCGTCGAACAGCTCGTCCACCCGCTCGAGCGGCCAGGGCTGAGCGCGCAGCGCCCGTCAGCGGGCGAGGAAGACCGGGCACTCGCACTTCCGGAGGACGTACTCCGTCGTCGAGCCGAGCACCATCTCGATGATGCGCGAGTGGCCGTAGGCGCCGATGAAGAGGAGGTCGAAGCCGCGCTGCGCGATCACCTCGACGATGCGCTCGTTCGGGTGCCCCGTCGTCGTCTCGACCGTGAACTCGATGCCGTACGGCTCGAGGTAGCGTCGCGCCTCGTCGACGATCCGGTCCGCCGCGCTTCCCGTCTCGCGCGCGACGTGCAGGACCGTGAGCGGAAGCCGGAGGCTGGCGCACAGCTCGGCCCCGGCGTGCATCGCGGCGCTCGCCCGCGCGGACCCGTCGTACGCGAGGAGCGGACGGCGGACCTCCCGGAAGACCATCGGCGAGACGAAGACGGGCTTCGGCGACTTCCGGGTGACGGACTCCGCCGTCGCACCGAGGAGCCCGGTCGAGAAGCGCTCGTTGATCCCCCGGTGCCCGATCACGACCAGGTCCGCGGTGCGGGCCTGGTCGCAGATCTCGTTCGGCACGATCCCCATCGCGAGCACGGTGTCGCAGGAAACGTGGCGGTCGGCGCACTGCCTGGAGAACGCGTCGAGGAGCACGCGCCCGCGTTCGCGGAGGGCTTCGCGCATCTTCGAGGAGAAGTCGAGGTACGGCTCGAAGCCGAGGGAGCCTGAGATGTCGTGGAAGAACGAGCCCTCGATCGAGACGATGTCGATCACGTGGAGGCCGATGACCCGGGCCTCGAGGCGCTCGGCGAGGGTGAGCGCGTGCTGGAGCGCCGCGTCGGCGTGCTCGGATCCGTCGAGCGCGACCAGGATCGTCTTGATCATGCGCGCACCCCCGAGTCGGCTCTAACACCCGCCGCGACGGGCATGCAAGGCTGCCCTTTCCAAACCGCCGGCCGTTCGTTAAGAGGAGTGAGGCGTGAGCAAGCGAGACGAGGCGCTCTGCGAGGAGCTGAAGGAGGTCGCGCGCCGCCTCGGCGTGCAGGTCCGCGAAGAGATCCTTCTCCGCGAGGTCGGGTATCACGTTCGCAGCGGCGGCTGCCGGGTCCACGGCGAGGACGTCATCTTCCTCGACCGCAGCCTCCCGCCCGCGGAGCGCGTGCAGGTGCTCCTGAAGGAGCTCGCCGGCCGGGACTTCGAGACCTTCTACCTCTCCCCCGCGCTGCGCGGGCTCCTCGAGCAGCGGCGCGGCGTCGCCGGCTGAGGCGGCCGTGTCGGTCCGCGCGCGCATGCGGCGGTTCGAGCAGGCGCTCAAGGACCGGGGCCTCAAGTCGACCTCGCAGCGCGACGACATCGCCCGCGTCTTCTTCGCCGCCGAGGGGCACCTCTCGATCGACGAGCTCTACGCCGCCGTCCGTCGTGTGAACCCGCGCGTCGGGTACGCGACCGTGTACCGGACCGTCCGGCTGCTCAAGGAGTGCGGGCTCGCCGCGGAGCGGCACTTCGACGACGGCGGCGCGCGCTACGAGCCGGTCGAGGAGGAGGCGCAGGGCCACGACCACATCATCTGCGAGCGCTGCGGCAAGATCGTCGAGTTCGCGAGCGAGGAGCTCGAACGCCTCCAGGACCGCATCGGGCGCTTCCTCGGCTTCGCCGTGAGCCGCCACCGCATGGAGCTGTACGGCATCTGCGCGGAGTGTCGGGAGGGCCGCGCCCACCACGTCCGTCCCGAGCGCGGCGTGCATCGCCTTTAGCGGGCCTGAGACCTTTCTTTGTTCGCCGGGTAACTGACACGAAGTTCGTCGCGCCCGCCCGCATCGGGGGCGTTACCGCACGCACGTTTCTCGGGCGAAGTGTTACCGCTGCGAACGCGGCGATCTCCCGGTTCATCGGGATTGCCGAAGGAGAGCGGCTGACGATAGTCGAGCGCCAGCGAACGACGCGCCGCAGCGGCGGTGACCGGGCGCCGACGCCGGGTTCTTTGCGCTCCGAGCGAATCCGAACGAGGAGAGCGTTCACGAGATGCGATCGAAGCTGCGGCGCGCACTCCGGTGCGCGACGGTCTTGGTGGCGGCGCTCGCCGTCGCGGCGGGATGCGCGAGCCGGCGCCCGATGCCCGTGCCGGCGGACGTGTTCGGGCCGAGCGCCGCCGCCGCGACGGACCCGGGCCATTACGTCCTCCAGGTGGGCGACCGCGTCGCCGTCCGATTCTACCGGACCCCGGAGCTCGACACGGAGGTCGTCGTGCGGCCCGACGGCAAGGTGTCCCTTCAGTACGTCGAAGACATCCAGGCCGCGGGCCTCACGCCCGAAGGGCTCGCGCGCGAGGTCGAGCGCCGGTACGCGAAGGAGCTGGTCGACCCGCAGGTGAGCGTGATCGTCGGCGACCCAGGGGGCCTCCGCTACTACGTCGGCGGCGAGGTCGCGCGGCAGGGCGTCCAGCGGCTCGCGGGCGGCGTCACGCTGTTCCAGGCGATCCAGGAGGCCGGGGGATTCGCGAAGACGGCGAACCGCAAGCAGGTCGTCCTGGTTCGCCGCGGACCGAACGGCGAGACGACCGCGCGGACGATCGACATGCGCCCCGTTCAGCGCGGCGAACGCCTCGAGGACGACGTCGTCCTCCAACCGTACGACGTCGTCTTCGTTCCGCGCTCGAAGGTCGCGGACGTGAACGCCTTCGTCGAGCTGTACGTACGCAACAATCTTCCGGTGAATCCGGGCATCGGCGTGCCGTTCTGAGCCGTTCTGATCCGAGGGAGGTGCGACATGCTCGAGCAGGACTTCCGCTGGCGCGAGATCGTTGCGACGCTCGACCGTCGCCGCCGAGTCGTGATCCGCGTCTTCGTCGCGGCCGTCGTCCTCGTGGCGCTCGGGCTCTTCCTCCTCGGCCCCCGGTATCCCGCGACCGCGACGCTCATGGTGACCGCCGAGCGCGCGCGTCCCACCGTCTCGGCCGATCCGTCGACCGGCGCCCCCGTCGACCGGGTCACGGACGAGGACCTGAACTCGGAGGTGGCCCTCCTCCAGAGCGAGCCGCTCATTCGGGAGGTCCTCGCCGACCACCCGTCGCCACCGAGGGGCCGGAGCCTCGTCGGCGCTCTCGTCCAGGTGGCGACGTTCCCGCTCGAGGTGCTCCGGGCCTCCTACCGCGCCGCGCACCACATCCCGGCGCCGACGCCGTTCGACGACCTGGTCGATCGGACGGCGCGCCATCTGGCCGTCCGGCCCGTGAAGAAGTCGAGCCTCATCACCGTCTCGTACGCCGAGCGCGGCGTGCCGCCCGCGTGGTCCGCGGACTTCGTGAACGACCTCGTCGCGCGGCACATGGCGCGCCACTCGCAGCTGAGCCGCCAGCCCGAGGCGCAGCGCTTCTTCGAGTCGCAGCGGACGATGTTGACCGAGCGTTCGGCGCGTGCCGAGGCGGCGCTCCTCGCCTTCCACGAGAGGCAGGGCCTCGACTCGATGCCGGAGCAGCGCCAGATGTGGCGGACGCGGCTCGCCGACCTGAAGGGACGTCTCGCGGACGCCGAGGCCGTGCGCGCGGAACGCACCGCACGCGTCGCGTTCCTCACGAGCGAGCTCGAGCGCTACCCGGTCATGGTCCGCGTCGAGTCGCGGAGCGCGCAGAACCAGGCGGTGCAGTACCTGAAGCCGCGGGTGATGGAGAAGGAGATCCAGCGGAACTCGCTGCTCTCGACGTACCGTCCCGACAGCCTGAAGGTCCGCGACGTCGAGCGCGAGCTGGCCGCCGCGCGCCGGATCCTCGACCGCGAGAAGGACATGGTGACCGAGACGCGCGACGCCGCGAATCCGACGCACCAGGCGCTCGAGGTCGACCTCGCGAAGGCCCGGACCGCGCTCGCCGCCATCCAGGCGCGCGTCGAGGTCGTGCAAAGCGAGATCGGCGAGTCGGCGGCACGCGTAGAGCGCCTCGGCGCCGTGCTCGCCGAGCAGGACCAGCTCGAGCGGGAGGCGAACGCGGCCCGCGAGTCGCTCCTCACGTACACTCGGAAGGAGGAGGAGGCCCGGCTCTCGAGCGCGCTCGACCAGTCGCACATCGTGAACCTCGCCGTCGCTCGGGCCGCCGAGCCCGCGCCCGTCCCGGCGTCCTCGCGCGCGCTCCTGCTCTTTCCGCTCGGCGTCGTCGCGAGCTTCCTCTTCGCCGTGCTGGCGGCGTTTGCGGTCGACCGGCTCGACGCGACGGTGAAGAACGCGCGCGAGGTCGAGAGCCTCACCCGGCTCCCCGTCCTCGCAGAAGTGTCCTGACCGCGATGGAAAGGCGTCCCGTCCCTGCGCCGCTTCCGGGTAGCCGACATGTATACGAACCACTTCGGGCTGCACTCCGAACCCTTCAGCCTCACGCCGGACCCTGCGTTCCTCTACCTCAGCCCCGGGCACGGTGAGGCGCTCGCGGCGCTCCGCGTCGGCCTGCTCGGCCGGCGCGGCGTGATGACGATGGTGGGGGAGGTGGGCACGGGGAAGACCACGCTCCTCTACGCGCTCCTCGCCGATCTCGAGCCGACGATCCGGACCGCGTACGTGTGGAACACGCTCCGGCCGTTCGAGGACCTCCTGCGCGAAGCGCTCGCGGACTTCGGCGTCCCCGAGGCGGAGACCGCTCCCATCGGGAACCTGTTCCAGTTCCTGCGCGGATGCGCGCAGGACGGCACGACGGCGGCGATCGTCATCGACGAGGCGCAGAACCTGAACGACGACGCGTTCGAGATGCTGCGGCTCCTCTCGAACTTCGAGACGCACGAGACGAAGCTGCTGAACGTCATCCTGGTCGGCCAGCCCGAGCTCGACGCCAAGCTCCGCCGGCCGCATCTCCGGCAGATCGCCGAGCGCGTCGCGGTGCACGCGCACGTGAATCCGCTCGACGCCCGGGAGAGCCGTCGCTACCTGGCGCACCGGATCCGGCGCGCAGGCGGCGACGCACGGATCTTCACGGCGCCCGCCCGCCGCCTCCTCGTGCGGAAGGCAGCGGGAATCCCGCGCCGCATCAACATCGTGGCGCACAACGCGCTCCTCTTCGCGTACGCGCGCGGCGCGACACGCGTGTCGCGCGCGATCCTGGGCGCGGCGGTGCGCGAGCGGGAGGGCCGCGGGCTCGTCGTGCACCGCCGCCGGCGTGCGGCGCGGAGCGTCGCGACGGCCGGCGCCGCGCTCGCCGTCGCGGGGACGCTCGCCTGGGAAGCGCGCGAACGCGCGCTCCGGAGCGAGCCCGCCCCGCCGTCCGCGGCGGCAGCGATGCGCGACGGGCGGGTCGTGCCACCCGAAGCGGCGCCTCCCGTGGCGGCGCCGCCCGCGCCCGCGGCGCGTCCGCCGGAGACGCGCGAGGCTCGGGCGCCGAGCGCCGGGCCGGCCCGCCCCGCGGGGCCGGCCGCGGGGCCGGCCGTGACGGCGGCCCTGCCCACGGACGAGCCCGGCGCTCGGCCGCCGCCCCCGCGCGGGGGGGACGGCGAGGCGGCACCGGCACCGGAGGTCGCGATCCGCATCCCGCCCGGCGCGACGCTCAGCGCGCTCGCGCACGAGCTCTACGGGGCGCACGACCCGGCACTCCTCGAACGCATCCGGCGCGCGAACCCCCAGATCGAGGACGTCGGTCGCATCATCGCCGGGGACACGCTGCGTTTCCCGGCCGCACCAGTGGGGGAGAGGAAGCACAAACCGTGAGCGACTACATGCGGGCCCTCGAGCGCCTGACGCGCGAGCGGACGCAGACGTGCGCCCCATCGAGGCGGCCGCCGCCCGGTCCGTCGGCGGTCGAGGCGTCCGCAGCCGAGCCGCGCCCGCGTCCCGTGCCCGCGCGGATCGAGCAACCGCACGGCGCGGTGCCCGCCGGACGGGAAGTCTCCGAGGTCGCGCCGCTCTTCGAGCGGCTGCGGCTCCTCGCGACCCGGGACGGTCTCCGCGCGGTCGTCCTCGCCGACGTCGTCGCGGACGGCGCCGGGATCGCGGTCGCGCGCGCGCTCGCGCGGCACGCCGCCGCGTACGGCGACGCGATCCGCGTCCTCCCCCTCCACCCGGCGGACGGCGGGCAGGCGCTCGCCACCGCCGACGGGTCGCGGCCTCCGCTCGCCGCGAATGCCACGGACGGCTCGGGCGCGACGCTCGGGGCGTGGCTCGCGCGGCACGCGCCCGAGGCGGGCCTCGTCGTCTTCCACTGCCCGGCGTTCACGCAGCTGCCGGCGGCGGGGCTTCTCGCCGCGGCGTGCGACGCCCTCGTCATCGTCGCCGAGGCCGAGCGCACCGATGGCGCGGCGCTCGCGCGCGCCGCCGACCGCGCGCGGCTCGCCGGGTGCCGCACCCTCGGCGTCGTCTACGTGCGGCCCGACCGACCGCGCACGTGGCTCGACCGCCTCTGGATCGACCGCACGCGCCTCGACCGGCGCTGAGCGATGGACATCCGCCGGCGTCAGCTCCTCCTCGGTCTGCTGCAGTTCGCGGACCTCGCGGTGGTCACGCTCGCGTTCTGCGCCGCGAAGATCGCGGCCGACCGGGGCGGCCTCCTCGCGGCGTACGCCTGGTCGCTCGACGTGCCGATCAGCGCCCGCACGGTCGTCGCGCTCGCGCTCGACGTCCCGCTCTGGCACGTCGGGCTCCGCCGCGCCGGGCTGTACGGCTCGTACCGTCTCGCGGCCGTCTCGCGGACGGTGCGCGACGTCGGCGCCGCGGCCGGCTTGGTCGCCGTCCCCGTCGCCCTCGTCGCCGCCGTCCTCCAGCGCCACCACGTCGGCGTCGCGTTCGTCGGCGTCTTCCTCGGCGCGGCGTTCGCCGGGCTCGTCGCCGAGCGGCTCGTCCTGCGCGCCCTCGGCCGGACGCTCCGGCGCCGCGGGCGGAACCTCCGCTACGCGGTCGTCGTCGGCGAGCCGGCCCGCGCCTTCTCCGTCGCCTCCGAGCTGGTCGAGCGGGAGCACCTCGGGTACCGGGTCGTCGACCTGGTCGACGTCGCGCCCACGCTGGCCGGATCGGGCAGCGACGGCTCGCTCGCGCGCCTCGCGCGCGCGCTCGACCGCCATCCCGTCGACGAGGTCTTCGTCGCGCTGCCGTTCGCGAACGCCGACCGGATCGTCGCGGACGCCATCCGGGTCTGCGACGAGGAGGGCGTCGTGGTCCGCCTCGTCGCCCACCTCGCGGCTCCGTCGCGGGCCGCGACGCTGGCGGACACGATCGCCGGGCGGCCCGTCGTCACGATCGCGAGCGGACCGCACGACTGGACGTACGTCGCCGCCAAGCGGATCCTGGACGTCGTCCTCGCCGGGCTCGGGCTCGTCGTCGCGGCACCCCTCTTCCTCGTCGTCGCGATCGCGATCAAGGTCGACTCTCCCGGCCCCGTGTTCTTCGCGCAGGAGCGTGTCGGGCGGGGGCGGCGGCCCTTCCGCGCCTACAAGTTCCGGAGCATGGTCGTCGGCGCCGAGCGGCTCCAGCCGGCGCTCGAGGACCTGAACGAGGCGGCCGGGCCCGTGTTCAAGATCCGCGAGGACCCGCGCATCACGTCGGTCGGGCGCTGGCTCCGCCGCACGAGCCTCGACGAGCTGCCGCAGCTCGCGAACGTCGTGCGCGGGGACATGAGCCTCGTCGGGCCGCGTCCGCTCCCGCTCCGCGACGTCGCGCGCATCGACGTCCGCTGGCACCGCCGCCGGTTCAGCGTGAAGCCCGGCATCACGTGCCTCTGGCAGGTGAGCCGGCGGACGCCCGAGTTCGACGCGTGGGTCCGCTCCGACATGGAGTACATCGACAACTGCTCGCTGGCGCTCGACCTGAAGATCCTCGCCCGGACCGTGCCCGCGGTTCTGTCCCGGCAGGGGGCCCATTGAGGCGGTCGCTCGTGCGACCGCTCCGCATCGCCGCGATCGGGCTCCGCGGGCTTCCGAGCGGGTACAGCGGCCTCGAGCGCGCCGCGGAGAGCCTCTACGCGGAGCTCGCCCGCCGGGGACACGCGATCACCGTCTACTGCCGCGTGGAGTACCTCGACGGCCGCACGGGGGCGCATCGCGGCATCGCGCTCCGCCGCGCGCCGGCGGTCCGCACGCGTGCCCTCGACACGGTGTCGCACGCCGCGGCGAGCGTCGCGCACGCGATTTGGCGCGGCGGGTGCGACGTCGTCCACTTCCACGCGCTCGCCCCCGCGCTCCTGGCACCCGTGTGCCGGCACGCCGGCGTCCCGACGGTGACGACGGTGCAGGGGCTCGACTGGCAGCGCGCGAAGTGGCGCGGCCTCGGCGCACGCGTGCTCCGGCGCGCGGAGCGGACGATGGTACGGAACGTCGAGCGCGTGATCGTCGTGTCCCGCGACCTCCAGGCGTACTTCGCGCGGACGTACGGACGGGTGACGGACCTCGTCGCGAACGCCATCGAGCCGCCGGCCGAGCGCGGCGTCGATCAGGCCGTCCTCGGGCGGTTCGGGCTCGAGCCGAGCGGGTACGTCCTGTTCGTCGCGCGCCTCGTGCCCGAAAAGCGCGTCGAGGACCTTCTCGCCGCCTTCCGCCGCGTCGATACGCCGTGCCGGCTCGCCATCGTCGGCGAGGGCGGCTACACCGACGGCTACGTGGCGCGGCTCCGCGCGGCGACGGCCGGCGATCCGCGCGTCGTCTTCACGGGGTTCCAGTCCGGGGAGACGCTCGACGCGCTCTTCCGCAGCGCGCGCGTCTACGTCCTGCCCTCCGAGCTCGAGGGGCAGCCGATGTCGCTCCTCGAGTGCATGGCGTACGGGGTCCCTGCCGTCGTGAGCGACATCCCGCCCCACCGGGAGCTCCTCGCGGACCTTCCCGGCTACGACCTCTTCTTCCCGCCGCGCGACGTGCACGCGCTCGCGGATCGCCTCGCGCGGAGCCTGGCCGGGATCGCACAGTATCGGGCGGTCGCGAGCCGCGCGCGCCGCGTGCTCGACGGATCGCACTCCGTGCGCGTGGTCGCCGACGCGACGGAGCGCGTCCTCGGCGAAGCCGCGGCGGGGAGGCGAGCGTGAGAGCGCGCTCGTCGCGCGGCACGGTCGCGGAGCGTCTCGTCTGCGCGTACGTGACCGCCATCCCCGTCCTCTGGGTGATCGGGCTCACGCTGCCCGCGGCGTTCGTCCTGTTCGGCGGGCTCGCGCTCGGCATCCGCAACCGGCGCGCCATCGCGTACGCGGCGCCCTGGATCCTCGTCGGCTGCTGTCAGCTCGCCTCGGTGGTCGTGAACCTCCTCCGCGAAGGACAGCCTCTTGCGACGCTGCCGCGACACGTGGTCGCGAGCTACGTGAGCGGATGGTTCCTCGCCGGCGCGGCCATCGCCGTCGGCGCGTCGGGCGCCGTCCACCGCGAGGCGCTCCTCGCCGCGGTCCGGCGCTTCGCGATCACCTGCTTCGTGGTCGCGCTCGGCCTCTATCCGTTCGCACTCGAGTCCGGCGAGCGCGAATTCCTCCTGACCCCGACGCCGGTCGGGAGCCTTCTGCCCGACGACCTGCCCGCGAAGAAGTTCTCGTTCAGCATGCTCCTCTTCGCGCACGAGGACCTCTTCGGCGTGGAACTGCCGCGCATGTCGGTGTTCCATCCGTGGTCGACCGCGCTCGGGTTCAACGGCGTCGCCGTCGTGCTCCTCGTGCTCGGCGAGCGCGATCGACGCCGGCGGCGACTGGGCCTCACGTGCGGGGCGTTCATGGTGGCGGCCTCGCTCGGGCGCATGGCGATGGTCGCCCTCGTCGCGGCCCTCGCGGTGCGCTGGCTCATCCGCCGGCCCCCGGCCGTCCTCGTGCCGGTCGTGTGCGCCGTCCTCCTCGCGGTGGTGGTTGGCTGGATGACCGTCGTCGTCCGCGGGGAAAGCCCCGGGGCGCGGATCGCCGAGGCGCGAGACGCGTTCGAGAACACGCGCCCCGGCGCCTCGGAAGCGCGCGAGCTCATCTACGAGGAGACCTGGGACGGCTTCCTCGCGGCCCCCGTCCTCGGGCACGGGTGGCCGGGCGAGTCCGTGTACCCGTCGGAGTACGAGCTCGGCGCCACGATGCTCGTCGGCACCCATTCGACCTTCACGGGCCTCCTCTACCTCGGCGGCATCGTGACGTTCGCGGCGTTCCTCTTCGCGCTCCTCCGCACGGCGATGCTCCTCGTCGTGTCGCGTGCCGACCCCGCGCTCGCCCGCGACGCGCTCGCGCTGCTCCTCGCCCTCGCCCTGGCCTCGCTCAGCGACAGCCTCCAGGGCATCGTCCTCCCGTCGGTGTTCGTCTTCGTCTGGTTCGGCCTCGCGCTCGCACGCTGTCGCGGTTCCGCGGCCGTCCCCTCATGACGCCGACCCTTCCCGCCGACACGCACGTCCTCCGCGCGGCGGCCGTGCCGCGCGATCGCGTGCGCCTCTCCGTGATCGTCCCCGCGCGCGACGTCGCGCCGTGGGTCGAGGAGACGGTCGCGTCGCTGCTCGGCCAGACGATGCCCCGGCTCGAGGTGGTCGTCGTGGACGACGGGTCGTCCGACGACGGCCTCGCCCGCGTCCTCGGCATCGCCGACCCGCGCCTCGCGTGCGTCGCCGGGCCGCCGCGCGGTCTGCCCGCGGCGCGCAACGCGGGGCTCGCGGTCGCGCGCGGCGAGTACGTCGGGTTCTGCGACGGCGACGACGTGTGGTTCCCCGAGAAGGCCGCACGCCACCTTGCGGTCATGGAGGCCGATCCGACGCTCGGGCTCACGTACTCGTGGTCGGAGTACCTCGCGCCCGGCGGGGCGCGCACGGGACGGCTCCTCCTCTCCCGACGGCGCGAGCCGACGGCGCGTCAGCTCGCGCGCCGCAACCACGTCGGCAACGGCAGCACTCCCGTCGTCCGCCGCGCCGCGTTCGACGCCGCCGGACCCTTCGACGAGCGGTTCGTCTGCAACTTCGAGGACCTCGAGATGTGGGTGCGGATCGCCGCGTGCACCCGGTTCCGGGTCCGCCTCGTCCCCGCGGCGCTCACCGGCTACCGCATCCGGCCGGGGAGTCTGAGCGTCGCGTTCGACGGCTTCCTCGCCGGCTCGCGGCTCGCCGTCGAGTGCTTCCGGCGCTACGTCCCGGGGTTCACCGCCCGGGACGCCGCGCGCGTGCGCGCGGAGGCGCTTCGGATCGCGAGCCGCAAGGCGTTCGCGAACGGGGACGTCGTCCGCTCCCGGCGCTTTCTCCGGGCGGCGCTCGCCGAAGCGCCGACGCTCGCGGTGTCCGACCCGCGGGCGGCCGGCATGATCGCGGTCCATCTCGCGGCGCTCGTCCTGCCGCCCGGCCGCCGCCAGCGCGCGTACGCCGCGGCGGAGCACGTGCTGCGCGCGGTCTCCCTGCTCGTCGCCAAGGAGGCGCGGCGGTGACGCCCGCGGTGAGCGTCATCATCCCCTGCTACGACGCGGGGGCGTTCCTCCTCGACGCCATCGACTCGGCGCTCGCCTCCACGGTGGACGATCTCGAGGTCGTGGTCGTCGACGACGGATCCACCGATCCCGCGACGCAGGCGCTGCTCGACCGGCTCGATCGGCCGCGGACGACGGTCCTCCGCGGGCCGAACGGCGGCTCGGCGGCGGCACGGAACACCGGGCTCGCGCACGCGCGCGGGCGCTGGGTCCTGCCCCTCGACGCGGACGACCTCGTCTCGCCGACGCTCGTCGAGAAGGCGCTCGCGATCCTCGAGGCCGAGCCCGCGCTCGGCTGGGTCTACACCCACGTCCGGTTCTTCGGCGAGGCCGAGTTCGTCTGCCGGATGGCGCCGTACAACTTCTACGTGCTCCTCTGGGAGAACCTCTGCTGTGCGACGGCGCTCGTCCGGCGGAGCGCCATGGAGGCGGTCGGCGGCTACACCGCGGCGCTTCGCGGGTACGAGGACTGGGACCTCTGGCTCAAGCTCGGGGAGCGCGGCTGGCACGGCCGCCTCCTGCCCGAGGTCCTGTTCCACTATCGCCGTCACGGCGAGACGCAGGGCACCCGCTCGATCCGCCGTCATCGCGAGCTGGTCGCCTTGATCCGCGCGAACCATCCCCGACTCTACGACCCGCGCACGCTCCGCGCCGTCCGGCGCGAGTGGTGCGCGCATCCCGTCGCCACGGACGCGCTCCTCTCGCTTCAGGCGGCGGTCCGGGCGCCCTGGTTCCCGCGACCGCTTCGGGCGGTCCTCGCCGGGCTCCGCGATGCCACGCCGTTCGCGCGCAAGGTCGCGCCGGGAGGCGCGTGAGCGTCCGCGCGAGCCTGCGCGCGATGTGCGAGCCCGGTCCGGCGTACCTGCTCGCCGGCCGCGCGGTGCAGCTCGCCAACGGTCTCTTGCTCTCGGCCATCGTGATCCGCCGCTTCGGGCTCGACGTGGTCGGCTCGTTCGCCCTCGGCATCGCGGCCGTCACCGTCCTCGCGAAGCTCTGCCCGCTCGGGCTCGCGGCGTACCTGCCCCGGCTCGACGACCGTCATCCGCGCGTCGCGTTCACCGGGCTCGGCCTCCTCGCGGCGCAGGCGCCGGTCGTCGTCGGCCTCCTCGCCGCGTACGCTCTCTGGGAGGGACGGACCGCCGACGAGGCCCGCCTCGTCTTCGCGGTCGCGCTCGGCGGCTACTGGATCGCGTTCGCGAACGTCGGCCTCATGCTGTCGATCATGCGCGGGCGATTCCGGCCGGGCCTGCTCGCGCCGATGTGCGAGACGACGAGCCTCGTCCTCGGCGCGGGGCTCGCGCCGACGCCGACCGTCCTCGCCGTCGTCCTCCTCGCGGGGCGCTTCGCCGGCGTGCTCGTCATCTGGGGCGGGTTCTCGTTCGAGCGCGTGCCCGCGGCGCGGCTCGTCCGCGACGCACGGAGGAGCGCACACTACCTCGGCCTCGACGTCCTCTCGACGGGCGCGGACGACGTGGCGCCCCTCATCCTCGCCGGGCAGGTGACGCGCGAAGAGCTCGGGCTCTTCCGACTGTGCCAGCAGCTCCTCGGGGCGTCGGACTCGCCGTGCTGGACGTTCGTCCAGTCGCGCTACCCGGACCTGGTCGCCCGGGGCCGGCCGGCCGTCGAGCGCCTCGCGCGGCAGCTCCTCGCGATCGGCGGCGTGGCGACCGTCGTGTGTCTCGTCGTCTCCTTCGTCCTCGCGCACACGGTGCTGCGCACGCCGGCCGTCGTCCCGTTCATGCTCGTGCTCGCGCCGTCGCTCGCGTTCCGCTTCCGCTCGTACCTGTTCGGGCAGGCGTTCCGCGCCGCCGGGCGCGTGTGGGAGGCGGCGCAGCTCGGCGTGCTCCGCCTCCTCACCTCGATCGCGCTCTGCTGGTCGGCCTCCCGGGCCTTCGGCGTGTGGGGAGCCGTCTGGGCGATCGCCGCCATCGGCGTGATCTTCGGGATCGTCTACGCCTGGCGGTACCGCGGCGCGCCCGCCGCCGAGCCGGCATTCGAGCCCCCGCTCACCAAACCACCGTCACGTCGACGGGCGCCGGCGTGAAGGGCGGCGCGAGGGGCACGCGCGGCGTCCCGCCGCCGCCCGGGGTCGACCGCGTGTTGTTCGTCACCTGCTTCAGGTGGTTCTTCACGATCGCGAGGTCCTGCCAGTCGTTCGTCCAGCGGATGTCGGGATTGCCGAGCTCGGCGAGGAAATTCATGCCGTTCCCGCCGCCGCGGTCGACGATGTAGACGCCGTAGTCCTGCGCGGCGCGCGCGAGGACGACGCCGCGGGGCGTGAGCCCGAGCTTCGTCACGTCGACGTCGGGCGGGATCGCGAGGAGGGCGCCCATCGGCAGCGTCCCGCCGTACCCCGAGTTCCGGTCGAAGGCGTAGGCGGGCCAGTCCGCCTGGTTCTTCATCATCCCGGGCGACATCTGGACGGCGAGCGCGTGCGGGATCCGGCCCGACGCGAGCTCGCCCGTGCGGATCAAGCCCGCGAACGACGGCAGCATGCTCGCGCGCCGCCCGCTCCACCATCCGGTTCCGTCACCGCGCGCGTCGATGAAGCTGCCCATCGTCCCGAGCACGCGGTTGCCGGAGAGGACGACCGACGCGTAGACGTCGAGCACCCAGCCGTCGGGCTGGACGACGGACAGGAAGCCGTCGCTGTCGGGCGAGCCGCACGTGCCCGGCGGCAAGAGGAAGCTCGGGCGGAAGTCCTGCATGGCGTGGTGGTAGTCGGGCGGCAGGAGCCATTTGCTCGTGTCGGGCGTCGAGAGCGTGGAGTAGTAGTTCGCCGGGTAGAGGAGCGTCGTCGACGCGGCGCCGGCGAGCCAGGCGTCGGTCGAGGCGGAGTTGCCGCACGGCTTGCCGCCGCCGTTCAGGAACGCCCACGTCGAGTTGGAGCCGACCGCGGGCGAGAAGAGCATGGTCGCCTTCGGGTCACCAGACTTCGCGACGGCGACCTTCGCCGTCCAGTGGCCGTCGTAGTTGAGGGACACGCCGAGCGACGACATGCCGGGGATGTCCGCGTAGCGCGCGTTGCTGCCGATCGGCATGTTCCACGGCGACGTGCGGGTGAACGGCCACGTGCGCCAGTCGCGCGCGCTCGCCGGCGCGGCGGCGAGCGTGGCCGCGACGACGGCGCCGAGAAGCGCCCTCAACGGTCGCACCCCGCATCGCGTCGCTCCCGCGCGCTGGCGCCGACGCCGCTGCGCCCCTCCGCGTTCGCGCCGTTGGCCGCACCGCGCACGCGGGACGGATACCCGACCTCCCGCGATCCCGACAGCCCGGTCCCCGCGCGGGTCCCCAGGGGTCCCCGCCGCCTCGATGCTTCCTGCCTTCCTCCGAACGAGCTCCGCCTCCACGCGATCCTCCTCTCGATCCAAACCGTTCACCACCGACGTCAGGCCGCGACGCGCGAGCGCCTCCGGACGGACCGCGGATGCCAGGTGACCCGGCAGCGCCGCGGCACGAGGTGCTTGTGTCGCGGATGTCGCAGGTCCACTCCGCTCGGACAGCCGGAGCCCGTCGTGCCGCCCGGGACGGTCGTCGTCGTGACCGTCGTCGTGGCGGTCGTGGTCGTCGCGCGGGCGACGGTCGTCGTCGTCGTGCTCCCCGGCCCCGGACCGCCCGTGCAGCTGCCGGTCGGGTCGAGAAGGGGTGCGACGTCGGCGTAGCGCAGCCTGAGCGGCTCCGATGCGCTGCTCTCGCTGCCGTCGCTCCCGTATGCGGTCACGAAGAAGTCGTACCCGGTGCAGACGTCGAGCCCGCTCGCGACGCCGCCGAGCGTCCCGTCGGCGTCGAGCGGCGGGACGCCGAGGTCGATCGGCGCGAGGCAGGGTGCGCCGACCGGGCACACCGACAGACGATATCCGGCGACGCCGACGTCCGCGCTCGGCCAAAAGCGAACGCGCGCCGCATACGTCGCCGCGTCGGCGTGCACGGCGAAGCCGCCGCACGCCACCGCCGCTCCGAACCCCACGACCATCCTCCACGTTCGAATCCCGCGCATGTGTCCTCCCGCGCGGAACATGCACTGCCGACGCACGCGGTCGGAATGGTCGGTTACTAAAAAGATGTGTCGGCCGAAGGTCGCACCGAGTCATGCAGGCGCGACGACCGTGCTCGTCGGTCGCCATCACGCCCCGTTCACCACCGCCGCGCGCGACCCGTCCTTGCACGGTGCCGCGCCAACGCCGGGAAGGGAGCACCTTTCGTGCCGCCGTCACCCGGCGCCCTGCGCGCGGGGCCCGCGGTGGTGCCGCGGCTGGCGCTGCGGGAGCGGCGGTCGGTCGTTCTCGCGGTCCGCTCGCACTCGCCGTGGCGAGCGCGCGTCGCGCGGGTGGCGCGACGCGCGCAGCGACGAACGCCGCGCGCGACGGCCCACGGCGCCGCATCGTCGTCGACGCGGCGGCTATCGGGGGCCGCGGCTCGCGCGTCCGGTCTCGTGACCGAGCATCCGCCGTGCGGCGGAGCGGAGACCGTGACCCGTCATCACCTTGAAGAGCATGCCCGCCAGCGTGTCGCGCGCGCGGATCGTGACGCGGCGGATGCGGAGCGGGTCGTCGCCGGGGCGGTTCGGACCGGCGAGCATCGTCGCGGCCGTCCGGTATCCGGCGTCCCGGACGATCGCCTCGACCGCCACGTCGAACGCGCCGTACGGATACGCGAAGCTCGTCACCTCGCGCCCCACCACGTCCTCCAGGCGATGCCGCGACTCCGCGACCTCTCGCCGCACGCCGTCCGGGTCGAGGCGCGTGAGGACGGGATGCGTCCGCGAGTGCGACTCGAAGCGGAAGACGCCGCCGTCGAGCCGGCGGATCGCGTCGGGCGAGAAGAGGGCGAGCCGGGGCACCTCGTCGTCCCACGCGGCGATGGCGCCGAGGCGGTCGGTCACGACGTAGGCGATCGCCCGGAAGCCGTGGCGGGCGAGGATGGGCGCGACGTACCGCTCGAGCTCCGCGTAGCCGTCGTCGAAGGTGAGCACGAAGGCGCCTCGCGGGAGCTCGCGCACGCCGCGGAGGGCATCACCGAGGTGGTCGAGATCGCACGTGCGCCAGCCCGCCTTCGCGAGGAGCGCCATCTGGCGCGCGAAGGCCTCGGGGTGGACGCCGAACGAGCGGAGTCGTCCGCCGAGGTGGGGGCGGACCTCGTGGTAGGTGAGGACGGTCACCGCCCGGCGCCGCACGGACGCAGCATGCTGCCTTCCGTCCGCGCACGCACTCCCGGGGCAACCGGAGAGCGGAGCCGCTCGCACGGGGAAACGGGGTTGTCCTCGGCGCGGCGTCGGCTTACGCGTGCGGCGGGATGCACGTCCGCGTCGTTCCCGGCGCCCGCCTGACGGCCGACGACGCGCGCGCGTGGCGCGCGTTGCAACGCGCCGATCGATCGCTCGAGCCGCCGTTCTTCCGGCCCGAGTTCACCGCCGTCGTCGCGGCGATCCGCGAGGGGGTCGAGGTCGCGGTGCTCGAGGAGGACGGCACGCCGGTCGGGTTCTTCCCCTACGAGCGCCGGGGCCGGACGGCGAAGCCCGTCGGCGGCCGACTCTCCGACTTCCAGGGCATCGTCGCCCGCCCCGAGGCCGTCCGGGAGCCGGAGGCCCTTCTCCGCGCATGCGGGCTCCGGGCCTGGAGCTTCGACCACCTGCTCGCGTCCCAGGAGCCCTTCCGCCGGTACCATGCCGTGACCGCGCCGTCGCCGGTGCTGGACCTGTCGCAGGGCTATGCCGCGTGGGAGCGGGCACATCGCGGCGGCGGGTCGGAGACGATGGCGCAGCTCCATCGCAAGGCGCGCAAGCTCGCACGCGAGGTCGGCCCGCTCCGGTTCGAGTTCCACACGAACGAGCGGCGGGTGCTCGAGACGCTGCTCGCCTGGAAGCGCGAGCAGTACCGGCGGACGACGACGACCGACATCACCGCGATGCCGTGGGTGGTGGCGCTCCTCGAGCGCATCCTCGCGACGGACGCCGACGGGTTCGGCGGTGTGCTGTCCGCGCTCTGGACCGGCGACCGGCTCGCCGCCGTGCACCTCGGCATGCGGTCGGACGCCGTGCTGCACAGCTGGCTCCCGAGCTACGATCGCTCGCTCCACCGCTGCTCCCCCGGCCTCGTCCTGCTGCTCCGCATTGCCGAGGCCGCGGCGGCGCGCGGCATCCGCACGATCCACCTGGGGAAGGGGCCCGAGGAGTACAAGCAGCAGCTCATGTCGGGCGTGGTTCTCGTCGCGGAGGGATGCGTCGAGACGCGGCCGCTCGTCGCTGCGCTCCGGCGCGGGACCTTCGGCGTGCGCCGCTGGCTGCTGTCGTCGCCGCTCCGCCGGCCGGCCCGCGGCGTCGCGCGCGCGGCGGCCTGGGTCGCGCCCACGCTGCGTGAGCACCTGAAGATGCGCTGACGGCAGGCGCCGTCACGCGAGCCAGTGCGAGAGGTCCCGGCCGATCAGCCGACCGAGCGCCAGGACGTCCTCCCGGTAGGACGCGACGAGGTCGCGCCGGACGACGGGGTCGAGCGACGGCGGCTTCGCGAGGAGGAGGTCCTGGAGCCGGATGCGGATCCGGCGACGCGCGTCGGACGGGAGGAGCGCCCGGAGCGCGCTGCGGAGCGGGTTCGGACGGTTCAGGAGCCGGATGGCCCTCTCGCTCCGCGGGACGCCCGAGCGGTTGTGCGCGAGCGAGGTGTCCGGTGTGAAGGCGTCGTCGACGCCGAGGAAGCGGAAGACGTCGCGTACGACGGCGGCGGCGTTGGCGCGGAGGTCCTCGTAGAGCCAGACGCGGATCTGCTCGGCGGGGAAGAGGTCGAAGTAGCGGCGGAGCTGGCGGTGGTAGAACCCCACGGCCCGGTAGTGCCACATCCATTCCCAGCTCGCCCGGATGCGCGCCGGCTCGGCGGCGAGCGCCCCGGCGAAGTCGGCGATCGGCTCGCGCCCATCGCGTCGCATGTAGAGGAAGGCGGAGTACGCCCGCTCGGCGGGGTCGCGGAGCACGGCGATGAGCTTCGCGTTCGGGACGTAGCGCGCGATCCGCGGGGGCGCGTCGGGATGATACAGGTAGAGGGGCGACGCCTCGCCGATCGCCGTCTCGCCCGCCACGCCGTCGAACAGCGCGCGGTAGGCGGCGATGTCCGTCACCGAGGCGCGCCGTGCCCACGGGCCGATCACGGCGCGTCCCTCGGCCCCGTCGAAGTCGAGCGGGTGTCCTTCGAGCGCGAAGAAGCTCGTCTCCTTCATCGGGCTCACGTACACGTCGGGGTGCTGGCCGAGGTAGTGGTAGAGGGAGGTCGTCGCGGCCTTCATCGCGCCGATGACGAGGAAGTTCGGCAGCGGCATGGCCGGGGTGATCCTCGCCCGTGGCCCGCCGCGCCGCCAGCCCCCCTCCCGGGACGCCCGTGCCCCGTCCTCCGGTAGTGGGTCAGTTTGCGGCTCGTACCGCATCGTGCGGGAGCACGGGGGAGTCCTCGCGGAGACGACCGTCCTCCGTTCCGCTTGACAGGCGGGCGGCCGCCGCGGTACATGAAATTGAAATGCGTTTTCAATTGGCTCTCGCCGCCGCCCTCCTCGCGTCGAGCGTGCCCGTCGCGCGGGCGGCCGACCTGACGGTCGCGCTCGCCGTCCGCGACGGCGGCTTCGAGCCCGCGGTCGTCCAGGTCCCCGCGTCCGCGCGCGTCCGCATCGAGGTGACGAACCAGACGCCGGTCGCGATCGAGTTCGAGAGCTTCGACCTGAACCGCGAGCGCGTCGTGCAGCCGGGGCAGACCGCCGCGGTGTACGTCTCCGGGCTCAAGCCGGGCCGGTACCAGTTCTTCGACGACTTCCACCAGCAGCGGCGCGGCACCCTCCTCGTCGAGTGACGATGCGATGATCGAGACCCTCCTCATCACGTGGCGCGAGTCGCTCGAGGCGGCGCTGATCGTCGGCATCCTCCTCACCTACCTCGGTCGCAGCGGCGAGCGCCGAGGCGTCCCGTACGTGTGGGGCGGGGCGGGCGCAGCCGTCCTCGCCGCGCTCGTCTGCGCCGCGGCGTCGAACGGGCTCGTGGCTGCGCTCGACCCCGACGTCCAGGAGCTCGCCCAGGCGGGCATCCTCTTCCTCGCCGTCGCCGTCCTCACCTGGATGGTCGTGTGGATGCATCGCAACGCGCGCGCGCTCCGCGGCGAGCTGCACGCGCGCGCCGACCGCGCGCTCGCCGCGGGCCGCCTCCTGGGCCTCGCGACGATCGCGTTCGCCGCCGTCTTCCGCGAAGGAGTCGAGACCGTGCTCTTCCTGTGGGGCGTCGTGCTCCAGGGTGCGCACGACGGCGTCCTCGCGCTCCTCGGCGCCGGTCTCGCCGGCACGGCGCTCGCCGTCGCGACGGCCTGGGTCTTCTTCCGCGGCTTCCGCTTCCTCAAGCTCCAGACCTTCTTCCGCGTGACCGGCGTGCTCCTTCTCCTCGTCGCGGGCGGGCTCCTCACCGCCGCCGTGAACAAGCTGATCGCGCTCGACTACCTGCCGGCGCTCGTCTCGCAGGTCTGGAACACATCGTGGCTCGTCCCCGACGACGGGATCGTCGGCGGCGTGCTGCGGGCCTTCGTCGGGTATCGGGCGCGGCCGTCGCTTCTCGAAGTGCTCGTGTTCTTCGCCTACGTTCCAACCATGTTTTGGCTGCTCCATCGCGCGGGGCGGTCGGTCGGCCCAGCGGGCCGCGACCCGACGCTCAAGGCGCGCGCGGCCTGACGGTCAGAAGGAGCTCGACCGTGACGACCCGACCCGACGCGCGTGGTGTGTCCCGCCGCGCGGCCACCATCGCTCTCCACGCTGCCGGCCTCCTCGCGGCCTGCACGCTCGCCGCGACGCCGGCGGCGGCATTGAACTTCTTCGAGCTCGAGGTCTACCCGGCGACGACCGAGGGCAAGGGCCTGCACGAGATCGAGAACCTGACCACGTTCGTGCCGAATGGCCGCGACCCGAGCGAGGAGGAGCGCGAAGGCGAGGAGCGCCGGCGTCATCGGCTCCTCCGCTCGAGCTTCGAGTACAACTACGGCCTCACCGACAAGATCGACATCGCGGCCTACGTCGACCTGGTCCGACAGAACGCGAACGAGTTCGAGTACGCGGGCGCGCGCGCCCGCGTGCGCGGCGCCGTGTTCGACAAGGGCCGATACTTCCTCGATCTCGGCTGGTACTTCGAGGCCGAGATGCCGCACAACGAGGAATCCGACCTCGAGCTCGAGTTCCGGCCGATCGTCTCGAAGGACGTCGGCCCTCTCTCGTTCGACCTGAACCCGATCTTCGAGCTGCCGACGGTGAGCGAGGAACGCCGCACCATCGAGTTCAACTACGCCGCGCGCGTGTACTGGCGCGTGAGCCGCGATTTCCAGCCGGGCGTCGAGTTCTACGGCGACATCGGCCAGATCCGCGACGTCGACCCGAGCCGCGAGCAGGAGCACTACGTCTTCCCGATGCTCTACGGGCGTGCCTTCTTCCCGGGCTTCAAGTTCCAGCTCGGCCCGGGCTTCGGCCTCACCCGGAACAGCGACCCCGTGATCCTGAAGGCGCTCATCGAGTACGAGTTCAGCCCGGGTGGGGGCGTCGCTCCCCCACCGCGCCCGACGTACTAGGAGCGCGGCGCCGCGGGCGCTTGCGACGCGCCGCGTCCGATGGGAGAACCGTAGCCGGAGGCTCCACCCCATGCACCAGCCGGCGCACGCCCGCATCCCCCTCCCTCCCATCGGGGCCCTCGAGCGCGTCCCCGAAGCGTCGGAGACGATCCTCACCTGGGACTACGAGACGCGTCGCGAGGCGCTGCTCGCGCTGTACGAGAAGGGGAAGCGCCTCCAGTGGAACGCCGCGACCGACATCGACTGGTCGATCGACGTCGATCCCGAGCGCTTCCCGGACTTCCTCCCGCCCGAGGCGGTGAACACCGTGCTCAACCCGCCCGAGAAGCTCGAGCCGAAGGAGCTCGCGCGGATGCGCGTCCACCAGCTCGGGTGGATGCTCTCCCAGTTTCTCCACGGCGAGCAGGGCGCGCTCCTCGCCACGGCGCAGATCGTGAACACGGTGCCCTGGCTCGAGGCGAAGTTCTACGCCGCGAGCCAGGTCGCCGACGAGGCGCGGCACGTCGAGGTGTACCGCCGCTACTTGACGGAGAAGCTGCCCTTCGCGTTCCCCGTGAACCCGCACCTCCACACGCTCCTCGGGCAGATCGTCCGCGAGTCGCGCTGGGACATGACGTACCTCGGCATGCAGATCATGATCGAAGGGCTCGCGCTCGCCGCCTTCGGGATGATGAACCTGACGAACCCCCACGAGCGGCTCGTGCAGCAGATCACGGGCTACGTGATCCGCGACGAGGCCCGGCACGTCGCCTTCGGCGTCCTCTCGCTCGAGGACGTCTACCGCGAGATGACGGCAGCCGAGCGCCGCGAGCGGGAGGAGTTCGTGATCGAGGCCGCATACCTGATGCGCGACCGGCTCCTCATGCAGGAGGTGTGGGAGCGGCTCGGGTACGACGTGGGGCGGTGGGTCCAGTGGTCGCTCACGACGCCGTTCATGCAGGCCTTTCGGCAGCTGCTCTTTGCGAAGATCGTCCCGAACCTGAAGCGCTTGGGGCTCCTCACGCCGCGCGTGCGCGAGGAGTTCGCGAAGATCGGCGTGCTCCAGTTCGAGCACCTGCCGGACTCGACCCAGGACGAGGGGGTCACCGTGCCGCCGGCGCTCGCCGCCGTCTTCCCGCAGCTCGCCGGCGCGTCGACCGCGAGCTGACGTCGCGCCCTCCGGTTGCGGCCGGCACGCAGGCGTCAGCTCGGGAGGCGGAAGAGGCGACGGGCGTTCTCGGTCGTCGCCTCGGCGACCTGCGCGAGCGGCTCGCCGCGGGCGGCGGCGACGGCTTCGGCGACGAGGCGGACGTGGGCGGGCTCGTTGCGGCGGCCGCGATGGGGGACCGGGGCGAGGTAGGGCGCGTCGGTCTCGACCAGGAGGCGGTCGGCGGGGACGGCGCGGACCGCGGCGCGAAGCGCCGCCGCGTTCTTGAACGTCACGATGCCGGCGACCGAGACGTGGAAGCCGAGGTCGAGGTAGCGCCGCGCCTCCGCGGCGTCGCCCGTGAAGCAGTGGATCACGCCGCCGACGGCGCCCGCGTCCTCGCGCGCGAGCAGGGCGGCGGCCTCGCGGTGGGCCTCCCGGACGTGGACGACGAGCGGGAGCGCCAGGCGGCGCGCGAGCGCGACGCTCCGGGCGAAGGCGTCGAGCTGCGCGGGCCGCGGGGAGTGATCGTAGTGGAAGTCGAGACCCGTCTCGCCGAGGGCCACGACGCCGAGGCGGCGCGCGAAGTCCTCGAGCGTCGCGAACGCGGCATCGTCGGCCGAGTCGGCGTGGTGCGGGTGGATGCCGACGGCGACCGCGATGGCGACGCCCGCGCGGCGGCCGGCGAGCGCGACCGCGGCGGCGTTCGACGCGACGGGACCCGTCGCGCCGACGCAGAGGAGCGTCGACACGCCGGCGGCCGAGGCCCGGGCGAGGACGGCGTCGCGGTCGCCGTCGAACTCGGGCTCGGCGACGTGGCAGTGCGAGTCGACGAGCGCGGGGCCGTCCGTCACTTCGGCGTCTCGACGCGGGGGAAGAGAGGCTCCGGCGGTGCCGTCCGGTGTCCGGGCGGGAAGGCCGCTCCCCACGGGAGGTCGAGCGCCGCGAGCCGCCCGGCCGGGAAGCCGAGCAGCGTCGCGATCCGCACCGCGGTCTCGGGGAGGAAGGGCTCCACGAGCTGAGCCGTCACGCGGAGGGCCTCGACGAGCTCGTGGAGGATCGCGCCGACGCGCGGCCGCTCGGCCGGCTGCTTCGCGAGCGTGAAGGGCGCCGTCTCGACGACGTACTTGTTCGCGTGGTCGAGCGCGCGCCAGACGGCCTCGAGCGCGCGGTGGAACGCGAGCTCCGCGACGTGCGCGTCGACGTCGCGTCGCGCGGCGGCGAACGCCTCGCGGAGCGCCTCCTCCGCGGGCCCGGGGGCGCGCGGCTGGAGGACGCCCTGGAAGTAGCGCTGCTGCATCGCGAGCACGCGGCTCGCCAGGTTCCCGAGGCTGTTCGCGAGATCGGCGTTGAGCCGCGCGACGAGCGCGTCCTCGTTGAAGTCCGCGTCCTGCCCGAACGCCATCTCGCGCAGCAGGTAGTAGCGGAAGGCGTCCATCCCGTAGCGCGCCTTCATCGCGAGCGGCCGCACGACGTTCCCGAGGCTCTTCGACATCTTCCCCTCGTCCATCTGCCAGTAGCCGTGGACGCAGAGGCGGCGGTAGAGCGGGAGGCCGGCGGCCATGAGCATCGTCGGCCAGAAGATCGCGTGCGGCTTCAGGATGTCCTTCGCGATCAGGTGGTGCGCGCTCGGCCAGAGCTCGGCCGTGAGCCCGCGCGCCTCGAGCGGGCTCACGTAGGAGAGGAGCGCGTCGAACCAGACGTAGGTGACGTAGCGGTCGTCGAACGGCAGCTCGATGCCCCACGTGAGCCGGGACTTCGGGCGCGAGATGCAGAGGTCGCCGATCGGCTCGCGCAGGAGCCCGAGGACCTCGCGGCGGTAGCCGTCCGGCACGATCATGTCCGGCCGTTCCTCGACGAGCCGGACGAGCCGCTCCTGGTACGCGCCCATCCGGAAGAAGTAGTTCTCCTCGGCGATCTCCGCCGGTGCCACCTTGTGGTCGGGGCAGAGCCCGTTCACGAGCTCGCGCTCCTGGTAGAACCGCTCGCACCCGTAGCAGTAGAGACCGGTGTAGCTGCCGAAGTAGATGTCGCCGCGCGCGTGGATCTCCGCGAGGATCTTCCGGACGAAGTCCCGGTGCGAGGGGTCGGTGGTCCGGACGAAGTGGTCGATCGGGAACCCGACCGCGTCCCACGTCGCGCGGAAGGCGGCGCTGATCCGGTCGACGTACGCCTTCGGCTCCACACCCGCCTTCGCCGCGGCCTGCGCGATCTTGTCCCCGTGCTCGTCCGTGCCCGTGAGCGTGAAGACGCGCCGCCCCCGCGCGCGCCAGAAGCGCGCGAGCACGTCCTGGACGACCGTCGTGTAGGTGTGACCGAGGTGGGGCTCGGCGTTCGCGTAGTAGATGGGCGTCGTGAGGTAGAGCGGCTCGCCCGCCATCGAAGAACGCTCGGCGCCGCTCAGGCGTCCGCCCGGCGGACGACGAGGTCGTCGCGTGTCGCCTCGACCTCGACGCCGTCCTCGGCGCGACGCACGACGACCGTCTGCCGCAGCACGTTCTGGCGCACGATCACGCCGTTGCCCTTGACCGACTCGACCGTGACCCCGACGGCGGGAAGCGCGCGCCGGAGCTCGACGTACGTCTGGTACTCGTAGCGCAGGCAGCACTTGAGCCGCCCGCACATGCCCGCGAGCTTCGACGGGTTGAGCGCGAGCCCCTGCTCCTTCGCCATCTTCACGGACACGGGCTGGAATTCCTGGAGCCACGACGAGCAGCAGAGCTCGCGCCCGCACGGCCCGACGCCGCCGATCGCCTTCGACTCGTCGCGCGCGCCGATCTGCTTGAGCTCGACGCGCACGCGGAGCGCTTCGCCGATCGCCCGCGAGAGATCGCGGACGTCGAGCCGGGTCTCGGCGTTGAAGTAGAAGGTGACCTTGCCGCCGTCGAGCGCGCTCTCGGCCTTCACCAGCTTCATCGGCAGGTAGCGCGCGCGGACGAGATCGAGCGCGACGCGGTACGACTGCCGCTCGCGCTGGAGGTTCCGGTCCTCCCGCGCGAGGTCGCGCGCGTCGGCCTTCTTGAGGACGCGCTGGAGCGGCCGGTCGCCCGCCTTCTGGCGATCGCGCTCGTGCGGGGGGACGACGACGGTCCCGAGCGACGGTCCCCGCTCCGTCTCGACGAGGACGCGGTCCTCGCGCGCGAGGACGAAAGGTCCGGGGTCGAAGTCGTAGACCTTGCCGCTCGGGCGGAAGCGGATGCCGACGGCGAGCGCCGCGTCGCCTACCTGCTGCCTGTCCATTCGATGTCGTCGCCGCGGTCGACCGCGCGGAGCCGAAGGAGCATCGTCTCGAGCGCCAACGTGCGGTTCGCGTTCCGCGAGATGCCGTCGATCGTATCACAGACGACGGTGAGTTGGCGAAGCAGCCGCGGCACCGACGTGCCGGCGGCGGCCTCCCGGACCGCGGCCGCGACGTCGGCGTTCGCGGGCGGGATCGCGTCGCCGGCGACGTGCGCGTGGAGGACGTCCCGGTACCAGGCGAGCGCCGTCGCAAGGGCGGCGTCGGACGGGCCGCGGGCGAGGTCCTGGGCGAGGTGGCCGAGCGCCGGCGCGTCGAGGGCGGCGAGCCGCGGCAGCTCGGCGAGGACGCGCTCGCGCGCGCGCGCCGCCGCTTCGGCCTCGAGCGCGAGGACCCGCCCCGGCGCGCCCTCGGCGAGCGGTGCCAGGCGGGCGGCGCGCGCGGGCTCGAGGCCCCGCGCGACGAGGACCGTGACCACCGCGTCCGCGGAGAGCGGGTCGAGCCGCAGGACCTGGCACCGCGAGCGAACGGTCGGGAGCATGAGCGCCGCCGAGGTCGAGAGGAGCACGAGCACCGAGGACGGGGGCGGCTCCTCGAGCGTCTTCAGGAGCGCGTTCTGCGCGCTCTCGTTCAGGCACTGCGCTTCGTCGACGATCGCGATCTTGCGGCGGGTCATGAGCGGCTGGAGCCCGAGCCAGCGGGCGAGCTCGCGCACCTGCTCGATCCGGATGTCGCGCCGCTCGCTCTCCCGGACGACGACCTGGAGGTCGGGGTGCGTCCCGGCGGCGACGCGCGTGCACTGCGCGCACGTCCCGCACGCGTCCACCCCGACGGGCGTGTCGCAGAGGAGCCGGGCGGCGAACGCGTCGGCGACGGCGCGCTTGCCGACGCCCGCGGGTCCGAGGACGAGCACGGCGTGCGGCACCCGGCCGCTCGCGGCGGCGGCGCCGAGCCGCGCCACGACGCGGGCGTGGCCGACGACGGCGGAGAGCTTCACGCGGCCCTCGCGAGCCGGCGCGTCGCCTCGGCGAGCACGCGCGCTCGGACCTCGGCCTCGGGCGCCGTCGAGTCGAGGACGCAGAACCGGTCGGGCTCCGCGCCGGCGAGCGCGTGGAACCCCGCACGCACGCGCTCGTGGAAGTCCGCCGTCTCGCGCTCGAAACGGTCCCCGGCGCCCGCGCGCGCCCGCGCGCGCGCGAGCCCCACCGCCACGGGACAGTCGAAGAGGAACGTGAGCTCCGGCGCGACGCCGTCCCGCGCCCGCGCGTCGAGCGCACGCACGACGTCGAGGTCGAGCCCGCGCGCGTAGCCCTGGTACGCGAGCGTCGAGTCGGAGAAGCGGTCGCAGAGAACGACGCGCCCCGCCCGGAGCGCCGGCCGGATCACCTCGGCGACGTGCTGGGCCCGGTCCGCGCAGTAGAGGAGCAGCTCCCCGAGCGGCACGAGCGGCACCGCCTCGGGCCCGAGGAGGAGGCGGCGGATCGCACCGCCCGCCGCCGTCCCGCCCGGCTCGCGCGTCTCGACGACGTCGCGGCGGGCCGCGCGCAGCGCGCCGGCGAGGGCACGGAGATGGGTCGACTTCCCCGACCCCTCGATGCCTTCGAACGTCACGAACAGCGACACGGCGGTCCGGCTCTAGCCCGTGGGGACGCGACCCGCAAGGCGCCGCGTCCCGGGCGCCGACGGCCGCGCCGCGGACCCGCTACGCCGACTCCGACCCGAGCACGAGCCCGATCCCGTAGAGGAGCTGCTTCGCGGTGAAGGGCTTCGTGATGTAGTAGTCGGCGCCGGTCTTGTACCCGGCGAGCAGGTCCTCGTCCGCCGCCTTCGCCGTGACGAGGATGACGGGGATGTGGGCCAGGTCGGCGCTCCCCTTGATGCGGTCGAGCACCTCCATGCCGTCCATCTCGGGCATCATGATGTCGAGGAGGATCACGTCGGGGGGCTGCTCCTCCAGGACGCGAAGCGCGCTCGGGCCGTCGCGCGCGACGCGGACCTCGTAGCCGCGCGCGACGAGGATCTCGCGCATGATGCGGAGGTTGTCGTCGTTGTCGTCGACGATGAGGACGGCCGGGCTCATGGCCGCGCTCCCCGGTGCTCACGACGGCTCGAGCAGCCGCCGCACCGTCTGCCGGATCGTCTCCGGCCGGCAAGGCTTCGCGAGGTACTCGTCACAGCCGGCTCTCCGCGCCCGTTCCTCGTCACCCCGCATGGCGCGCGCCGTGAGGGCGATGATCGGAATATCGGCGCTCCGGGGATCCGCCTTGAGCTGGCGACTCGCCTCCAGGCCGTCGACGTGCGGGATGCCGAGATCCATGAGGATCAGGTCCGGGCGCTCGGCCTGCGCCAGCGTCACGGCCGCGCGGCCGTCACCCGCCTCGAGCGTCTCGTAGCCCTCGCGCGTCAAGACTTTGACCACGATGCGCCGGTTGTCCGGATCGTCCTCGACGACGAGGATGCGCTTCGCCATGGTCAGCCGTCGAGGTCGCGGAGACCGAGCAGGACCGCCAGCCGGGGGAGCGCGAGCTGCGCATCGGCCGCGGCGAGCGCGGCGCCGTCGCGGCGCACGCGGAGCTCGCCGTCGACGACGAGCGGATCCCCCGCGGGCGGCGCGCCGACCCAGAGCGCGCCGCGCACCGAGAGCGACGCCCCGCCGCGCACCCGGACGCCTCCCGACGCGATCACGACGCCGTTAAACTCGAACGCGTCCGCGATGTCGAGGGTCCCGCGAACGAGCAGCAGTCCGGCGGCGGCGAGCGGCGCAGTGACCGTCAGATCGCCGTCGACGAGAGCGAGCGCCGGGGCCGGGCCGCCGAGCGCGTCCGGCCCCCCCGCACCCGCGGCCCCGACGGCGTTCGCGAGCGTCTCGAGGGGGAGGGGAGGCGCGAAGCGCGGCGGCCCCGCCCCCGGCGTGGCCACCCGGCCGAGGCCCGCGAGCCAGAGATCCAGGGCCTCGGGCGGGGCGGGGGCGGCGACGGCCGCCGGCCGCGGCGCGTCGGGGTCCGCGGGGTCGTGGCCGTCGAGGAGGATCCGGCCGGCGCTCGAGCCCGTGGGCGGCCCCGCGAGCCAGAGAAGCGCGGGCACGCCAGGCGCCGGGGCGCGCCCGACGAGCGCTTCGAGCGCCCGCCGCCCGCCCGCCGCGCGGCCTTCGACGACGAGCCGGACGCGCGGCGGGGCCGCCGGTCCGGGCGTCGGCGCCGCCGCCGCTCGGCACCCGGGCGGCGCGTCGATCGGCGCCGCTTCGGGCGCGAGGAGCGGCGCGAAGTCGGTTCCCGCGGGCAGCCGGGCGAGGACCGCGGCCAGGCAGGCGTCGGCCTTTGCGAGGGCGGCCGCGGCCGTCCCGCGGTGGCGCACGAGCACGACCTCGGTCCGGACGACGTCGGCGATCGCGGCCGTGAGCGCCGCCGACACGGCGAGGGCCGCGAGCGCAGCGGGAAGCGCGGTCGTGCCGCGCGCCGGGCGTCGGCTCATGGCGCCGTCCGGAGCGCGACCGCGACGCGCCGGGCGCTCGGGGTGCGGAGTCCGGGCGCGCGCGCCTCGAGCGCGATCCCGACCGCCCGGACACGCGCACGGTCGGCGGCGCCCAGCCCCGCCGCCGGGACCGCGACGGCGCTGCCCGCGGCGTCGAGGTAGGAGAGCTCGCAGCGCCCGAGCCCGTCGACGAGCGGGAGCGACTGCCGCCCGACGATGCGCGAGAGGCGAGGCGGGCTCCCGCCGCAGACCCAGCCCGTCGTCTCCTCCGACGTCCCGTCGACCACGCCGTCGCCGTCGAGGTCGGCGACGGTCGTGAGCCGATCGGCGGCGGCGTCCGCCAGCGCCGGGATGCCCGCCGCGGCCGGGTCGAAGCCCGCACGGCGGAGGTCGAAGGCGAACGACTCGAGCGCCGCCTGGAGCGCGTCCTCCACCTCGCCGCGTGCCCCCGCGGCCGCGAGCACGCGGGCGCCCGTCCCGACGGCGCCCGCGAGCGCGCCGAGGACGACGAGCGCGAGCGCCGTGCCGACGAGGAGCTCGACGATCCCGAGGCCGCCGCGGCCGCTCATGGCGCCGCCTCCGTCGCGAGGTCGAGTGCACGGGTGCCCCACGCGACGTGCACGCGGAGGCGCGCCGCGTCGCCGCGCCCGTCGACGGCGTGCCACGCGACGGCGAACCGCGTGCCGCCCGCGCCGACGCGCTCCTCGGCCCCGTCGGCGCGCGGGCCGGCGCGGAGGAGCTCGAGCCGCTCCGTGGCGAGGGCGAGGGCGGTGCTGCGATCGCGTGCGAGGCGGAGACTCTCGGTGGCGAGCGCGGCGACGGCGGCGAGGCCCGCGAGCGCGATGCCCGCCAGCGCGGCGCCGACGAGCGCCTCGACGACGGAGAACCCGCGCGGCCGCGGCTTCACGGGACCCGCACCCGTCCGCGCTGGTTCACGACGACGCTCCGCCGCCGCCCTCCCGCCGCGAGCACGACCGTCCCGTTCTCCGCCGTTCCGAGCCCGCCGAAGCGGATCCGGGCACGCACCGGCACCGCGGCGAAGGCGACGCCGCCGGGCAGCGGGCGCCGGGCGGGCTCGGGCTCCGCGCCGACGACCTCGATGGCGCTCGCGGCCACGTCGAAGCGGACCTCGACGGGTGCGCCGATCGCGAGCGCACGGCCCCGGGCGAGCCGGAGCGTCGTCGCGAGCGTGCGCGCCGCGCCCGCGAGCCGGAGCCCGCTGGCGAGCTCCGGGATGCGGACGAGGCCGAGCCCGGCGAGCGCCGCGGCGAGCCCGACCGTGACGAGCGACTCGAGCAGCGTGAAGCCCTGCGTCCCCTGCATGGCGCATCTCCGATCGGCCGCGGCGACGGGCGGGGGACGGCGGCGCGCGGCCCGTCTGCTACCCGCGCCGGCGAGGTGACGCAAGCGGGGTGTCGCCGCGGCCGGCGTCAGCCCCAGAGCCGGGTGAGGTCGGGCCGGTAGAGGACGAGCGCCGCGCCGAGCGCCAGGAAGGGGCCGAAGGGAATCGCCGTGCGGCGCGCGGCGCGGCGTGCGTAGGCGGACATCGCGCGCACGCCCAGGCGGCGACGCACGCGGCCTGCCGTCCGCCGCGCACGGCTCGAGAGCATCACCAGGATGCCCGCCGCGGAGCCCGACACGGCGGCGACGAGCAGCACGAGGGGGATCGCCTGCCA
>Ga0070741_10001938_pt1 | contig 58370 bp, 44 predicted proteins | sample Coa_R1_4_FD_66440 | JGI IMG/M metagenome (GOLD analysis project Ga0070741, IMG submission 66440) | Surface soil microbial communities from Centralia Pennsylvania, which are recovering from an underground coalmine fire - Coalmine... | ecosystem: Environmental > Terrestrial > Soil > Unclassified ... | reverse complement strand
CTTTGCCCAACGTTGGATCGCTGCCCTCAGCCGCACTGAGGCTTTACGCAAGGCGGGCGTATTGGCCAAGGAGTTTTGGCTGAAGGCTTTTTTGCCAAAAATTTCCTAAACTCACTTAGTTAGCCACCAGGCGGCTGCTTTTTGCTGATAAACATTCCCGAGTGCACTGGCCGTGCCTCCGGCGGATGGAGCATTCGTCCGTTTAGATGTTTTGGCTGCAACCATTGGGTTACTATTTTGCGATGGCGCTCTTAACGGGCCGGTTACTAGTATTGTAGTATTCAGATAGTTGTCCATCACAACCATTGACATTTTCTCCCCGAAGCGAGCCAGCCATCACGGCAACTGGTAGATTGAGTGGTGGAGTTATGGAGTCGAGAAGTGTGCATAGGGCGCCAGAAGCGCAATCGGCTGATTTAGCTTCCGTGCTTGTCACCAGTACTGGTGACAAGACAGAAACCGGGTCCTGGCGTAATCTCTCTTTGTTGTTGGTGCGCTTTGTTCTCAAGTGTGCCGTGTGAAAAGGCCGGACCTGTTGTCCGGCCCTTCTTTTTGTACCGGTTCAGATTTCAGGTTCCCGTCGGCCCGGATCCCAGGCGCACCGCGCCTCTTTCGGTGGGCTGCTTTGAAATAGTCCGTTACCCGAAATTCTCTCGCAGAGGCGCAGAGAACGCAGAGAGTGGGAAATTATTTCCGGGCTTCCCCTCTGCGCACTCCGCGTCTCTGCGTGAGCTTTGAGCTTCGGCACGAACCGGGTCTGGTACGGAAGGATTAAGATTGGGAGGGGACTGCCTTCGGGTAGTGGGCTGCTTTGAAATAGTCCGTTACCCGAAATTCTCTCGCAGAGGCGCAGAGGACGCAGAGAATGGAGAATTATTTCCGGGCTTCCCGTCTCTGCGCTCTCTGCGTCTCTGCGTGAGCTTTTGAGCTTCGGCACGAACCGGGTCTGGTACGGAAGGATTAAGATTGGGAGGGGGCCGCCTTTGGGTAGTGGGCTGCTTTGAAATAGTCCGTTACCCGAAATTCTCCCGCAGAGGCGCAGAGGACGCAGAGGACGCAGAGCATGAGGATTATTTTCGGGCTTCCCCTCTCTGCGCACTCCGCGTCTCTGCGAGAGCTTTGAGCTTCGGCACGAACCGGGTCTGTTACGGAAGGATTAAGATTGGGAGGGAAGCCACCTTCGGGTAGTGGGTTGCTTTGAAATAGTCCGTTACCCGAAATTCTCTCGCAGAGGCGCAGAGGACGCAGAGAATGGAGAATTATTACGGGCTTCCCTCTCTGCGCCCTCTGCGTCTCTGCGTGAGGTTTGGGAGCTCCAAAGCCGGAGGAGACAAGACCGAGGACGACGACGAGGACGAGCACGCCGGGGCACTGATTTTGCGCACAAATATGTTGACCGCGCTGGTGGGTGGCTTTATAACCATCATCGACAGAACAGTTTACGTTTAGCAGCACAGCAATCAAATCTCGGTTCCTCACCTATTAGTTGTGCTGGCGGGAATTTCCGACCCTGTATATTGTGGTTTTTCGCTTTACTAAACCGGCTGAGATATGGTTTCTTTTTAAACAATTAGCATGTACCTTAAGAATTTAACGGTATTCGGGTTCAAGTCCTTCGCCAACAAGACCGCCTTGAACTTCCTGCCCGGTGTCACCGCCATCGTGGGCCCCAATGGTTGTGGTAAGTCGAACGTCTCCGACGCTATCCGTTGGGTACTCGGCGAGCAATCGGCCAAGGCCTTGCGCGGCGGCGAGATGGCGGACGTCATCTTCAATGGCACCGATGGGCGCAAACCGCTCGGCATGGCCGAGGTTTCCCTGACCATCGGCGGAGTGGACGAGGATCATCTTCAGGCGGCAGGCGTCGAGGTGGCGTATAACGAGGTCACCATCACCCGCCGTGTGTTTCGCGACGGTGGCAGCGAATACTTCATCAACAAGACGCCCTGCCGCCTGAAGGATGTCCAGCAATTGTTCATGGGCACCGGGGTGGGCCGGACGAGTTACAGCATCATGGCCCAGGGCAACATCACCCAGATTCTTTCGAGCAAGCCGGAAGATCGCCGGATGATTTTCGAGGAAGCCGCGGGCATCACCAAATTCAAGGCCCAGAAAAAAGAATCTCTTCGCAAGCTGGAATATACCGAGCAAAACCTGCTGCGCGTGGCCGACCTGATTCGCGAGGTGAAGCGGCAGATCGGTTCGTTGCAACGCCAGGCCGGCAAGGCGCGCCGTTACAAGCAACTGATGATGGAGTTGCAGCATCTCGACACCCAGCTCGCGCGCCACCAGTTCGACGTGTTGCAAGCCGAGATCATCGAGCGGCAAACGCAGGCGGAACAATTGCGCGTGGAGATCGAAGACATTTCCGGGCGCGTGTTGCGCTCCGAGGACGAAATCACGCAATTGCGCGAACAGCTTTCGACGTTGGAACATCAAATCAGCGAAATGCAGCAGCGCGGGCTGGAGTTGAAGGGCCAGATTGATCGCCAGGAAGGCCGGATTCAGTTCAACGAGGAACGGTTGCGCGAACTCGGCACACAGAACACCAAGGCCCTCGCGGACATTTCGCAAGCCGAGGAACGCCATCTTGCAGCCGGGCAGGAAGTGGCTGCGCTCACCGAACGGCTCGCAACTTCGCAGGCCGCGCTCGCCCAGCACCGCCAGGCGCTGGAGGCGAAGCAGCAAGCGCTGCGGGGCGTCGAGGATGAAATGCGCCGGTTGCAGGAGGCGCAGCGGCAGGCGCAATCGGACGCTTTTGCCCAGGCGCAGCACCTCACGCGCGCGCGCAACGAGATCAATGCGCTCGACTTGCAGAAGCAGGGCAACGTGGTGCGGCTGGAAAAACTTTCGGCCGAGAAGATTCAATTGGAAGAGGAGCGCGGCCAGCTTGAAAACCGCCTGCGCGAATTCGCGGCCAACGTCGAGGCCGAAAAGCTGAACGTCCAAAACCAGCGCGGCACGGTCGAGGAACGCCAGCGGCGCTTGCGGGAGATTCAGCAGGAACTCACGCAACTGACGCAGGAACTCGACGCGCATTTGCAGCAGCAGGCCGAAAAGCGCTCGCGCCTGAACGTGCTGGAGCAATTGCAGGCCGAGCACGAAGGTTTCAGCGCGGGCACCCTCGCCGCCTTGAAAAACGCGGAGCAAGTCCTGGGTTCGCTGGCCGACAAAATCAATGTTCCGGACCAGCATATCACCGCCGTGGAAACCGCCCTCGGCCATCATTTGCAATTGGTCATCACGGAACAACCGGAGGCGGCGCACCAAATTCTCGCGGACCTTAGCTCGAACAAAAAAGGACGCGCCAGCATTGCCTCGCTCGCCCTCGGCAACGGCGATGCTCCCGCCGGCGCCGCGTTGAACGGATACGCCAGCATTCTCGGCGTGATTCAGGCGGAGGCTTCCGTCCAGCCGCTTTTGAATCGTCTGCTGGGCCAGACGCTGGTCGTGCCGGATTTGAATGCCGCCACCGGCGCGTGGCGCGAAAGCAACGGCGCGTTTGATTTTGTCACCTTGTCCGGCGAAATGCTCAGCCGCCACGGCGTTTACACCGGCGGCTCCGCCAACGGCTCCGGCAAGGCGCCCGGCTCCATTCTCGGCCGCAAGAACCAGATCGCCGAGTTGCAGGCGCAATTATCCCAGGCGCAGGAACAAGTGAACGAACTGAGCCGGCGCAAGGGCGGTTTGTTGAGCGAACAGACGGGCTTGCAGGCCGGCTTGCAACAGGCGCAAACGGAATTGCGCGTGCAGGAAGTGGCCATCGCGACGCATCAGGGCGAATTCAACGCGCTGCAAAATTCCCAAAAGCTGCTGCACCAGAAAATCGACACGGTCGTTTACGAAATTCAAAGCCTCGCGGCGCAGGAGCAGGAAGGTTCACAGAAGCGTTCGGCCCTCGCGCAGCAAATGAGCGAATTGGAAACACGCGAGCAGGCTTTGCAACAGGCGACGGCTGAAATTACCGCCGCGCTGGAGGAGCTGCGCCAGCAACGGGACCGCGCGACCACGGCCCTGACCGAGACCAAAGTCGGGCTCGCCTCGGAAGAACAGATTTGCGCGTCGCTCGGGCAGCAGCAACGGGCCCTGGAGCAACGCGTCCGGGAATTGGCCCAGCTCATCGAGCAACGCCGTTCGGAAATCGCCTCCTTCCTGAACCGCAAAACGCAGGCGGAATCGGAAATGCAGGATTCCCGCCGCCAGATCGATTCACTCCAACTCGATCGCGAACAGGTAAACATCCAGGTGGCGGAATTGCTGAGCCAGAAATCGGGCCAGGAAAGCGATATTGAAACGCGCGAAGAGGATTTGCGCGAACGCCGCCGCCGGCTTGCCGAATGCCAGCAGCAACGCGGCGCGCTGGAGGTCGATCTGGCGCAAAAGAACATGTCCGTGCAGAACCTGCGCGAGCGCGTGCAGCAGAAATACCATCTCAACCTCGACGACATCCGCAGCGAATGTATCACCATCACCTACGCGGACGAGGGACCGGCCAAGGTCCACACATTGACGCCGGAGGAAATGGCGACCAGCGGCGGGGCCACGGATTGGAACGCGGTCACGGAACAAGTCGCCACGCTCCAGAAACGCATCGACGAAATGGGGCCGGTGAATTTGGTCGCCATCGAGGAATACGAGGAAACCGAGCAGCGCCATACGTTCCTGACTTCGCAGCACGACGATCTGGTCAATGCCAGGACCCAGTTGCTTGAAGTCATCAACCGGATCAACCTCCAGACCCGCCAGATGTTCACGGAAACCTTCGAGAAAATCCGCGACAATTTTCGCGCCATGTTCACGGAAGTTTTTGGCGGCGGCAAAGCCGATCTGATTCTGGTGGGCGAAGGCGATGCGCTGGAAAGCGGCATCGACATCGTCGCCCGCCCGCCCGGCAAGCAGTTGCAAACCATCTCGCTCTTGTCCGGCGGCGAGCAGACGATGACCGCGGTGGCGCTGTTGTTCTCCATTTACCAGGTCAAACCCAGCCCGTTCTGCGTGCTGGACGAGTTGGACGCGCCGCTGGACGAATCCAACATCAACCGGTTCATCCGCGTCCTGCAGCGGTTCCTGTCGCATTCCCAATTCATCATCATCACCCACAACAAGCGCACCATCGGCATGGCCGACGTGCTTTATGGCGTGACGATGGAGGAACACGGCATCAGCAAGATCGTCAGTGTCAAATTCCACAAAGCCGACGAAGCCGTCTCCGACCACCGCCCGACGCCGCTGGTGCCGCCCGCCGCCAACGACCCGCAAGTCGAGAAGGCCGAAGATACTCCGCACAAGCGCGACGATACGATGGACATTGCGATGGCGAAGTAGCGTTGGGAAAACCCCAAGTTCCAACCGCCAGGCACCAGGGCAGCACCAAGTCTGAAGAGGTTTGGTTCTCCTTGGCTTTGTTCGCGACCAAAGCCGTCGCACAACTTCTCGACCGAAAGAATGCGCTGGGACTAGCCGGCAGACTCGGCGACACGCCGCTGCAACTCTTTTTCGAAGAAGTTTAAATGCGTGGGATCACAACGGGCTCGCGGCACCAGGAAGAAGGCGAAACGTCCAGTGTAAATGTAAAGGTAGCAAGGACCCGAGATGATTTTGTAAATCCCCGCCCATTTGTGCAAGCCCCGGTTTACCTCCGTGCTTTCAACCAGGCCCTCATCGGTGATTTCAAGCACATGGGCGCCAAGCACGCCGCGGTCCCGCTTTTGAGGCAGGAGCATCAGGCCCGCCACCACTGCCTGAATGGCAAGAAAGCCTAAAGCATATGAACCAGCGGTAAAGCCCGATACAAACACAGCCGTCAACGGCGACAGGTTCATATTCCGCAGCGACAGAAACTGAGTCAACAGAATGAATCCAAACGGGACGATAACAAGACCCGCCATCACCCGGTTGCGCAGAAAAATCGTGAACCAGGTGGAAAAGAGATCAATGCGCCGGACTTCGTAACTCAGGGTCATCGCCGGCACGGACGCCGGAATTGGCGGAGGCTTTGGATCCATGTCGTCAAAGAAAAAGGTGCACGGTTGATTGTTAATCAAGGGGCAAAAAAAACCAAGCGCATTCGAAAATCCCGAACTCGTACCGAATCCAGGCTTTCTCACGTTCGTTGCCATTCTTTGGGGGCTACACCCCATGGTGGGGAGGAGTGAAGAGCTTAATTTAGACGAAGGAAAGCGGTATAACCGGAAACGCAGGGTTCGAACCTGGCCATGCTGTTTCCGCACCAACGAGTCAAGACAATGAATGGATTGGATCCCAGTTTTGCATCGGTGAACGCGATTGCGCGCGAAGTGCGCCTCGTGAGTCCGCAGCGTCCTGACCCTCTCGGTTCGCACGAATTGGATTGGGAATATGAAGGCCGGTATCTCGAATTGGAGCGGCGGCTTTTTGATCAGGCCGGGCACAATAGTGTGCAGCGCGCGCGGCGGATTCGCAACGGTTCGCGACCAGTGCGTAAAGCCGAACGCGATGACAGTGAAACGCCCTGGCCCTTGGCGGCCCAGGTGCTTTCGCAACTTCCAGCCCACGAGCAGAATTACCGTTACCGCTATCCGAGAACCGGGAGCCAGCAAGCTCAACAACTTTAAACCAGAGACTAATCTATGAAATCCGGAGTTAAAACAGAAGCCTTGGGGGTGACAGCCGCCCTCGTCACCTTGCTATCAATCATGCCGCTTCATGCCGCGCAAACAACCACGGCAGACGAGTCGCAAAGCATGGGCCGCATGCAGCATCAGCTCAAAGCGGAGCGCGCCGACGAAATCATCGGCAAGCCGATCCTGAATCCGCAGGGCCAGCGCGCCGGCAAGCTGGATAATCTGGTGGTTGACCTCGAATCAGGGCGGGTTCTGTATGCCATTGTTACGCTCGGCGGAGCGATTACCGGCGAGACGATTCTCGTTCCCCCCGGCATTCTGACCACCGCAAGCAACAGCACGAATTTGGTTTTGAATGCGGACAATTCGAGCCTGACCAACGCCCCGCGCTGGTCGAAGGCCGAGAGGGCCAACATGGGCAACATCAGCTTCGTGAACCAAATTTATCAACACTTCGGCGTGAAGCCCTCCTGGAACGGCAGCGCGACGCCGTCGGGCAAGGATACCTTTGGCGCTGTGGAAGAAGCTCGCGCCTTGATGGGATCAGCCGTCAAGACCAGTGCCAACACGAATTTCGGCACGATCAAGGATTTGGTCGTGGACGTGCCCAACGCCTGGCTCCTGTATGTTGTTTTATCGCCCAAGGGCGAACTCGGAAGACATGGCGAACTTTATCCGCTGCCGCCCGCGGCGATTACGAAGGAGCCGGACGGAAAGACGCTGATGACCACCGTGGATGAATCCAAACTCCAGGGAGCGCCGCACTTTAGCAAGGATAGTTGGCCCAACTTGTCCGACCCGTCCTACGCCCAGCAGGTTTACCAGTCCTACGGGAAGCAAGCCTCTTTCCTCGGCGGAATGCTTTCGCCCACCGGCAGGTGAAGGAACTGAAAGTTGAGAATCGGGGATAGGAGCGGGCAAAAAGGTGGAGACCGCATATCAACTTAAGCAGCCTAACCGGCTGCTTAAGTGAATTAATCGAGCCAGGGGAAGCTTTCCATTCCATGCGCCGGAGCAACCTCTTGGCAACCCTTCATAACCGCTCCCTTCTGTTTCCAATCCCCCCGAACAAGGAACTCCATGGGCAAGGACCAAAATGCGGAAGTAATTGTGGTTGGGGGTGGCATCGCGGGACTTTCGGCGGCCATTTACCTGGGACGGGCGGAACGCGACGTGCTTGTGTTGGACTCGGGCAGATCGATGGCGCGCTGGGAACCGGACGTGGAGAATTATCCAGGTTTTCCCGAAGGGATCGCGGGCGGGGAGTTGGTCCAACGGATGCGGGAACAGGCGCGAAGGTTCGGCGCGCGGATTGTGGAGGATGAGATTGTCCGAACAGGGAGAAAGCTGGGTCGCTTCATCCTGCACAGCCAGGCGCACCGTTACGTGGCGGTCCGCGTATTGCTGGCCACGGGCATCTTTCATTTGCCACCGCAGATTGAGGGAGTGACCGAGTGCCTGGGGCATAGCATGTTTTTTTGCAAGGACTGCGACGGTTACCGCGTTCGGGGGAAAAGCGTCGCTGTCTTTGGCTGGACGAATGACACGGTGGAAACAGCGCTGGCCTTGTTGTTTTACTCGGCCACAGTGGCGATTTTGACCCACGGCCGAAAGCCGTGCTGGGATCGGCAACACGACTCCTGGCTGAAGGAATACAACATCCCGGTTTACAAGGAGCCCATCGTGGCGGTGGGCCGGGAGGGGTGCCAGGTGCGCTCACTCAAGCTGCCGAAGGGAGCGGAACTGGAGGTGGACGCGCTCTTTACCATGCGTGGTGACGTTTATCTGAACAAACTCGCCCGGGGATTCGGGGCCAGTGTGGATGAGGAAGGCCAGGTGGTGGTTGATCTTCGCATGCGCACGACAGTCAAAGGATTATACGCGGCTGGTTGCGTGACGCCGGCAAACTGTCAGATGATCATCGCCGCGGGCCAGGGCGCCACGGCGGCGCAGACCATCAACCGGGATTTGTTCGAGGCAAGCCTGGAGACGCATTCCCTGCGCCGATTTCGCGGCGCTCAATTGCAGGAACTGAGCCAAACCGGCACGTCGCAGGACCGCAAAGCGATTTATGGAAAGCATCGAAAAAACCATCGAAGTGGACGCGCCCGTAAGCGAGGTTTACAATCAGTGGACGCGGTTTGAAGAGTTCCCGGAATTCATGGAAGGTGTTGAGGAGGTGCGCCAATTGGACAACCGGCATTTGCATTGGGTCGCAGACGTCGGCGGGAAGAAAAAGGAATGGGATGCGGAGATCTACGAACAAATCCCGGACCATCGGGTCGCCTGGCGCAGCACGAGTGGCACGCGCAACGCGGGCGTGGTCGATTTTCTGCCCAAGAACGGCAATCATACCCGCGTAACGCTGCGCATGGATTATGAACCGGAAGGCGCGTTGGAACGTTTTGGGGATGCGCTCGAAATCGTGTCGCGCCGGGTTGAAGGTGATTTGGAGAGGTTCAAGGAGTTTGTCCAATCGCGCGAGCCATAAAGCGAGCGGCGAAGACGACGAGGAATAAACATCAAATCCCAAAACCCAAGCTCCAATTGGCGCCGGAGGCGGGTGAACGCAGCACCTGCTCGACCACAGTTGGCAAGCCCGACGACTCGCCTTGGGCACTTTCACCCATTGGTTGGAGCAAAGCCGCGAAGGAAGTTACTGGTGCATGGCGGTAACAAATGCAAAAAAGACCCATGTGAATCCCGTGTATGCGGGGTACATGGCTGATCCGTTTGTTTGGAAAGTCAACGACACCTACTATGCCATCGGCACGGGGTCGGCGGATGCGGGTGGCCAGGCGCTGGGCAAGGCGTTTACGGTGCTGCAGTCTCCGGATTTTTATGACTGGCAATTCGCCGCGAATGCGCTGCTGCGGCCTGATCCGGCGCTCGGCAACAACTTCTGGGCGCCCGAGGTCGCTTATCACGATGGTCGATTCTACCTGTATTACTCGGTTGGGCACGGCGACAAGCAGCATCAGTTGCGCGTCGCTGCCAGCAACAGTCCGCAAGGGCCGTATCGGGACCTGGGCGTGACATTGGTTGATCCGACGAAGTGTCCGTTTGCCATCGATGCCCATCCGTTTCAGGACGTGGATGAGCAATGGTATCTGTTTTACGCGCGCGATTTCCTCGACTTGGCCGGTGGTCGCGCCGGGACGGCGTTGATGGTCGCGCCGCTGGAGCGGATGACGCGTCTGGCCGGCGAGGGAACCGTGGTGTTGCGCGCGCAGTCGGATTGGCAGCGGTTTCAGCGAAACCGCTCGATGTACGGAAAGGTTTGGGATTGGCACACGCTGGAAGGCCCGTTTGTGCGGAGGCACGCGGGACGATACTACTGCTTCTACAGCGGCGGACGATGGGAATCGGAGAATTACGGGGTTGATTACGGCGTGGCAAACCATGTCCTGGGCTCCTATTCGGATGCCGGGAATGAGGCCGGGCCTCGCGTCCTGCGCACGATACCCGGGAAGGTCGTTGGGCCAGGACACAATTCAATCATCACCGGCCCTGACGGAGAGACGGAATACATTGTCTATCATGCGTGGGACGCGGGCATGACCATGCGGCAGATGTGCATTGATCGGTTGGTGTGGACGCCGGAGGGGCCAAGGGTGGGATAGGCAAACGCAAACACCCGGCACCTGCAGGCACACTCAGAATTTCAGACCGGGACGCCTTATGATTTGAGCCTGGTGTTTGAACATTTTCTGGTGTTTGGTTTTTTTGGTGTTTTTCTTGTCTTGCCATGAAAGACGAACTTTCCGAATCTTTCGTCCGGACAATCGTCTATGGCAAAAAAAGCGCTCATCACCGGGATTACAGGGCAGGACGGATCGTACCTGGCGGAGTTTCTGCTGGCCAAGGGCTACGAGGTGCACGGCCTCATCCGCCGCGCCAGCACATTTAACACCGGCCGGTTGGAGGCCATCTATGCCGATCCGCACGCGGGGAATCGGCGGCTGTTCCTGCACTATGGGGACTTGAGCGACGCCAGCGCGATGGCGCGGCTCGTCAGCAAAATTCAGCCGGAGGAGATTTACAATCTCGCGGCCCAGAGCCATGTGCGGGTCAGTTTCGACAGCCCGGAATACACCTGCGACATCACGGCGATCGGCACGGTGCGGTTGTTGGAAGCCATTCGCGAAACCGGAATAAAGCCGCGGTTTTACCAGGCGTCGTCAAGCGAAATGTACGGGTTGGTGCAGGAAGTGCCGCAGACGGAAAAGACGCCATTCTATCCGCGAAGCCCGTATGGATGCGCGAAGGTTTTTTCGTATTGGATGACGGTGAATTACCGGGAGTCCTACGGGTTGCACGCCAGCAACGGCATTTTGTTCAACCACGAATCGCCGCGGCGCGGCGAGACGTTCGTGACGCGCAAGATCACACGCGCGGTGGCGCACATCAAGGCCGGGTTGCAGCGCAAACTTTTTCTGGGAAACCTGGATGCGAAACGGGACTGGGGCTACGCGAAGGAGTATGTGGAAGCGATGTGGCTGATGCTCCAGCAGGACCAGCCGGATGATTATGTGATCGCAACCAACGAGACGCATTCGGTGCGGGAATTTTTAGAGCTGGCGTTCGGGCACGCCGGGCTCGACTGGAAAAAACATGTCGAGATCGATCCGCGTTACTATCGTCCGGCCGAGGTGGAGTTATTGATTGGCGACTACAGCAAGGCGCGAAAGAAACTCGGCTGGGAACCGCGCACCAAGTTCGCGGACCTCGCCCGGTTGATGGTGGATGCGGACATCGAGTTGTTGCGGCGTCATCGGGAAGGCGAGATACAAGTGGCGGGATGAGGCGGGGAAAAACACCAGGCTTCAAAACCAAACACCAAATGATTGAAATGAATTTGGATTTTGGATTTTTGATTTGCGATTTGAGGTGATCGGAACGCCTCGAGACTAAACCTTTGAACGATCCGGCTCTCGAACCGCAACGTGAAAGGATGGCCGCAGCTGGCGGCGCGAGCGACGATTTTGGTCTTTGGTTTACACCGGCGCGGTTTGGCGTGTTGCTGGCGGCGTTCATCATCGCGGCCTTTCCCGCGGTCATCTTCGGCAATCAATCCTTCGTGGGACGGGATTTCGGCGTGTTCAGTTATCCGGTGGCGTATTTCCATCGGGCGTGTTTTTGGCGCGGGGAATTGCCGTTGTGGAACCCCTTCAATGATTGCGGCACCCCGTTTCTCGCGCAGTTTAATACCATCGCATTGTATCCGCTTTCGCTGATCTACCTGCTGCTGCCTTTGGATTGGTCGCTGAGCTTTTTCTCGCTGCTGCATCTTTGGATTGCGGGCATGGGCATGTACGTTTTGTGCCAGCGCTGGACCGGGAGCCGTTTTGGAGCCGCGGTTGCGGGGCTGGCGTTTGCGTTCAACGGCCTGTCACTCAATCTCCTGATGTGGCCCAGTCACATCGCGACATACAGTTGGATGCCGTGGGTGTTGTGGAGCGGGGAGCACGGCTGGCAAAAAGGTGGACGATGGCTGGTCGGCGCGGTGGGGTTCGGGGTGTTGCAGATGCTGAGCGGGGGGCCGGAAACCATCCTGATGACCTGGCTGGTTTTGTTTGCGCTCGCGGGCGGGCAATGGCTTCGAAATGAATGCCCTCGAATGTTGTCGATGGGCAGGTTCGTCACCATGGTTGCCCTGGTGGCGGCGGTCAGCGCGGCTGAACTGCTGCCATTTCTCGACCTGGTTGCGCATTCCGAACGGAACCAGAGTTATTCCACTCAAGATTGGTCGATGCCGGGCCTGGGCTGGGGCAATTTCCTGGTGCCGCTGTTGGGCTGCAGCCTGACCCGCCGGGGCATTTACTTTCAGGACAACCAATACTGGACTTCCTCTTACTACGTGGGGATTGGCATTGTGCTGCTGGCGCTGGTTGCCGTCTGGCGAGTTCGCTGGTGGCGAGTCAGACTGTTGGCGGCGATTACATTCCTGAGTTTGCTGCTGGCGGTGGGCCAGAAGGGCGTGGCTCTTCACACCCTCAAGCTCATTTTTCCTCAGTTGGGCGTCATGGCGCATCCGATTAAGTTCGTGTTTCTGGCGGTTCTGGCGCTGCCGCTGCTGGCGGGCTTTGCCGTGAGCGAACTCCAGCAAATGATTGGGAGTCTTGATCTGCGTCGAGGGCAACGGCTCGTGGTCGGTGTGGGAGCCGCTACGGGAGTCATGATCGTGGCCTTGATTGTCTGGGCGCGATTTCACCCGCAAGATGGCGAGGTCTGGAAGGTGACACTCCAAAACGGGTTGGGCCGGCTCGGAATTCTGGCTCTGACCCTGGGAGGTTTTTGGGTGCTGACGGTGACGAGTGGAAAAAGGCGTGTCGGCTCGTGCTTTCTGATTCTCATCCTCATGTGGGCCGATATTGAAACTCACATGCCGCCGCAAAACCCAACGGCGAACCGCAGCGTTTTGCGTCCGCACTTGTTGCAGCTCTCGCCGCAGCCGGCGTTGGGGGTTTCGCGGGCTTTCGTTCCGCTGAACGTCATGAATAATTTCAACCAGGGCACCACCGGGGATCTGGGACAGGATTTGCTGCTGTATCGCCGCGGGTTGTACCTCGACGCCAACCTGCTGGACGAGATCCCGACGCTTTCGGGCTTTTATTCCCTGAGCTGGCACACCCAGAAGATGATCCAGCGTTTGCTGCTCTCGGGCGGAAAACAAGGGCCGGTTGGGCTGCTCGATTTTCTGGGCGTTTCCCAGAGGACGTCGCCTGCCGACTTTTTCGAATTCGTGGCCCGAACCAATTACATGCCCATGATTACGGCCGGCCAACGGCCGGTTTTTCTGGACGTATCGAATACCTGGGATGGATTGATCAGTCCTGAATTCCGGCCGCGCGAGGTGGTCTACCTGCCGGAAGAAAGCCGCGGATTGATCACGGTTTCCACGAACACCCAGGCGCGGATTCTGTCGCAACGCATCGGTTACACCCGGGTGGAGGTGGAGGTGGAGGCGAAGGAACCTTCGCTGCTCGTGGTGGCGCAAATGTATCATCCGGGCTGGCACGCGCGGATTGGGAAGAGCGAACTGCCTTTCGTGCGGGCCAATTACTCGTACCAGGCCTGTCAGGTGCCAGCCGGGCGAAATATGGTCTTCCTTGAGTATAAGGATCGGTGGTTCGAGCGAGGGTTGCTGATATCGGGGGTAAGTGTTTGCTTTTGCGGGATTTTGCTTTGGCGGAGCCGCAAAGAGCCATCCGTAATGAATCAGGCCTGATTGCCCTATGCGTCTGATACCGGGTTTGCGATGGCTCGCAATAGACCAAAATGTCCTTTAATATTTAAGTCATGAGTAGCGAAGCCAAGGCCGTCATTGAGGAATTCAACCGCTTGTCGCGCCTCGATCAATTGGCCGTCTATGAAGCGATTGCCCGCAAGGTAACGCCGGCGGATTATGGGCCATTGTCAGACGAAGACCTGACGACAATCGCCGCTCAGACATTTGCGTTGCTGGACGAAGAGGAGGACCGTGCCCGCCCACGGTGAAGTCTGGCTGGTGGACTTGGGCATGGCCCAGAAGACTCGCCCTGCGCTCGTTCTCAATCGCCCGTATCGCGATGCCGACCGCGCGTTAATCAGTGTGATTCCGCACACCACCAGTTTGCGCGGTTCCGAAATTGGGCTCAGTGTTCCTTTTCTTCAACCTGGAGCGTTTCTGGTCCAGAACCCGATTACGATTCCGGCTGTGAAAGCTGAGCGGTTCCTGGGCCGCTTGACGACCCAACAATTGGCGCAGGTGGAAGCAGGCGTCCGCAATTGGCTCGGTCTTTAGTTGAAAGACGAACGCCAGCGGAGGCGGTGATGAGGTCATGCGACAAAGGCATTTGAACAAGCTCCACAACCATGTTCAGCCCTCGCTCGCCCGTGTTTGCTCGGCTTGCCAGAGTCTGACCTTGGCGATACGCTCCGCGAGATGGACAATAAAGGGCAAAGACTGAAGGAGACCGGCGCTGAAAAGACCGGTTTAGGAATCTTGCGCCGGTTCGTAACGTGTGCGGCGCTGGCAGCGGTATGCTTCACGCTCACCCTTGATGACGCGCGCGCAGATGGCGCAACAAACTTGCCCAGCGACACGCCGAAGACTTTCCAGTCCAGGACGAACGAGTTCGACTACGTGAAGCGCGAGGAAATGGTGCCGATGCGCGACGGCGTCAAGCTGAAGACGTTCATTCTCATACCGAAGGGCGCCACCCGGGCGCCGATGCTGTTGACGCGCACGCCGTATAATTCGTCGGGGCGGGTGTCGCGCTCTGAAAGTCCGCATCTGGCGGCCGTGGTGCCGCAAATGGACGACACGGCAGTTGCGGCAGGCTACATCATTGTCTTTCAGGATGTGCGCGGCAAATATGGGTCGGAGGGAGATTATGTGATGACGCGGCCGCTCAAGGGGCCGCTGAATCCCACTGAAGTCGATCATGCCACGGATACTTACGACACCGTCGATTGGCTGGTAAAGCACGTGCCTGAATCCAACGGGCGGGTGGGGACGATTGGCGGGTCGTACGATGGCTACACGACGGTCATGTCCACGGTGCATCCGCATCCGGCGCTGAAGGTGGCGGTGCCCTTCTCGCCGATGGTGGACGGCTGGATCGGGGACGACTGGTTCCACAATGGCGCGTTTCGGCAGGACGGCTCTCTTGATTACATCTATAATCAGGAGGCAACGCACAAGGGCGATGAAAAGTGGTGGTCGGGCAATCGCGACACCTACGACGAGTTCCTGAGAGCCGGTTCGGTGGGGGCCATGGCGGCATCGCGCGGGCTGGAGCAACTTGGTTTCTGGCGCGCCATTGCGGAGCACACTGCCTACGACCATTTCTGGCAGGACCAGGCGGTGGATAAACTGCTGGCGAAGGAGCCGCTGGTGGTGCCGACGATGATTGTCTCCGGTTTATTTGATCAGGAGGATATTTACGGCGGCCCCGCCCTCTACAAAGCTCTGGCGGGCAAGGATCCGAAGGGCGAGAAGGTGCATTTGGTCCTCGGGCCGTGGAACCACGGCCAGGGGCGGCGCGAGGGACGCGGCATTGGCGAGATTCAGTTCGAGGGCGACACGGCAACCTGGTTCCGACGGACGGTGATGCAGCCCTTTCTCGATCATTACCTGAAGGACGCGCCGAATCCGGACACGCCGCGGGTGCTGGTTTACGAAACGGGCGCGGACGAGTGGCATCGCTACGACGCGTGGCCGCGCGCCTGCGCCGAAGGATGTCCGGATCGAGGGAGCAATCTGTTTCTCCTGTCCGGTGGCCGGCTTGGGTTCGAACAGCCCGGCGTGTCGAAGAATGAATTCGACGAATATGTTTCCGACCCGGCCAAGCCGGTTCCGTATCGGCAGCGGCCCACGCTGCCCGCCTACGCGCCGGACTCGACCTGGGGCGAATGGCTGGTGGATGATCAACGCCATGCCGCCTGTCGTCCGGACGTTTTAGTTTATGAGACCGAACCTCTCAAAGAGCCGCTCCGTGTGGCCGGCGAGCCGATCGCCCGGTTCTTTGCGTCTACGAGTGGAAGCGATGCCGACTGGGTGGTGAAGATCATCGACGTCTGGCCCGATGAAGTTCCCAACCACCCGAAACTCGGCGGCTATCAGCAGATGCTCTCGGCCGACATCTTGCGGGGGCGATATTGGCATGACCCGGCAAACCCGCAGCCGATCGAGCCCGGCAAGGTTTTGCCTTATCGGCTTAGGTTGCCCAATGTGTGCCACCGGTTTCTGCCGGGGCACCGGATCATGGTGCAGATCCAGTCGAGTTGGTTCCCGCTGTACGACCGGAACCCGCAGACGTACGTGCCGAACATTATGTTCGCGAAGCCTGAGAGTTACGTGAAGGCTACCCAGCGCATCTGGCATACGCCGCAGAACGCGAGTTTGATTGAGCTGCCGGTGATTGCCGGGGATGCGAAGTGAGGATGCCCACCAGTGCTTGCACAACAGGCGAGCACGCCGAATTCATCCGCCGCATGAATCTTAGCCCATTGCCGGACGTCCATAGTTTCCTGTAATCACTGCCATCAGCAACATGTTCAAAATGTATCGAATAAAGTCAGCAGGCCGAATCGTGCTTATATCTGCCAAATTGCTCCTGTGTGTGGTTGCCTTATTGCCTTCCATGGCTCGCGCACAGCACAAGTTGAGCGAATCCCCGGCGGTTCAACCGGCCGTTGCCGCTGCCTCCGATGAGGGTCAATTGGCGCTGAAACGCTTCCAAGCCGCTCCTGGCTTGAAGGTGGATTTGTGGGCGGCAGAACCGATGCTGGCAAATCCCGTCGCCTTCTGCTTCGACGAGAAAGGGCGTGCTTACATCTGTGAAACCTTCCGGTTGAAAGCCGGGGTGGATGATATCCGCGGAATGATGGATTGGCTCGATGAAGAACTCGCGGCGCGAACGGTGGATGATCGGCTGCTGGAGATGAAGCGACGCCTGGGAGGGAATTTTGCGGCCTACTCGGAACACAGTGAGCGAATTCGTTTGCTCGAAGATCGCAGCGGACAGGGGAAGGCTGATCATGCCACGGTGTTCGCGGAGCATTTCAATGATCCGCTGGATGGAATTGGAGCCGGCGTGTTGGCGCACCATGGGAATGTGTGGTACGCCAACATCCCCAACCTCTGGCTGTTGCGTGACACCAATGCGGACGGGGTTGCGGATGTTCGCAAGTCGCTTCATTACGGTTTCGGAGTGCGGGTGGGTTTTCTGGGACACGACCTGCATGGCCTTCATTTTGGGCCCGACGGAAAGATTTACTTCAGCATCGGGGATCGCGGATCGAATGTGCGGGTTGCGGATGGCAGGATGGTTGGGGAGCCGGACTGCGGTTGCGTATTCCGTTGCGACCCGGATGGTTCGAACCTCGAGGTGTTCGCGTACGGCTTGCGCAATCCCCAGGACCTCGTCTTCGACCAATATGGAAATCTGTTTACCGGCGATAACAACTCGGACAGCGGGGACGCGGCGCGTTGGGTGTACGTGGTCGAGGGCAGTGACAATGGCTGGCGGGTGGGTTACCAGTTCATGGGCGATCCATACTCCCGCGGTCCGTTCAACGCCGAACGGTTGTGGTACCCCGCCTTTAGCGGACAAGCAGCCTATATCGTTCCACCGGTCGCAAATATCGCGGATGGTCCGTCGGGCGTCGCTTACTTCCCGGGAACCGGGCTGCCTGCGGCTTTCAAGGAACATTTCTTCCTGGTCGATTTCCGGGGGGGACCGGCCAACAGCGGCATTCACACTTTTACCGTGCAGCCCAAAGGAGCGGGTTTCGAATTGGTGAACCGGGACCATTTCCTCTGGAACATACTCGCGACGGATGCAAAGTTCGGCGTCGATGGTGGTTTGTACGTGAGCGACTGGGTCGAGGGTTGGGATTTGACGGGCAAAGGCCGCCTGTACCGAGTGCATGATGCCAGCCTGGATGCGGACCCCGTGGTGCTGGAGACGAAACGACTCCTGGCGGAAGGAATGGCCCAGCGGTCCTTAAGCGACCTGGCGAAGTTGCTCCAACATCCGGACATGCGGGTGCGTCAGGAAGCGCAATTTGAATTGGCGGACCGGGACGTGGCCGCGGCGGCGACGCTGATCTCGGTGGCGCGGAAGAATGCGAACCAACTGGCGCGCATCCACGGAATCTGGGGCCTTGGTCAACTTAGTGCGCGACATCCGGAAGCGGCGTTGCCGGCGCAGTTGGCTGCGGGAATGGATCTGCTGGTGCAACTGTTGTCTGATTCGGACGCGGAAGTGCGCGCCCAGGCTGCCAGGGTCCTCGGTGACCGGCGCTATCCCAAGTCCTACGCCGGCTTGATCGGTTTGCTGACGGATGCCAGCGCGCGAGTCCGATTTTTCGCCGCGATGAGCGTGGGCAAATTCGGCCGGACGGAGGCCTTGCCGGAGTTGTACGCCTTGCTGAAACGAAATGCCGATGAAGATCCGTATCTGCGGCACGCGGCGGTGATGGGGTTGACCCGCATAGCGGATGTGGATGGCTTGCTCGCGGCGTCGCACGATGAATCTTCGGCGGTGCGGATGGGCGTCCTGCTCGCGTTGCGCCGGCTCCAGCGGCCTGAGATTGCCATGTTCCTGCACGACAGCAATCCGACACTGGTGCTGGAGGCGGCACGGGCCATCAACGATGAGCCGATCAACGGGGCGCTCAAGGAACTGGCCGCATTGATCGACAGTCCGGCGCTGAATCGATTCATCGGTGGCGAACCCATTCTGCTGGGCAACGCGCCAAAAGAGGACGCGGAAAAGCTCGGGCTGGAGGCGTTGCTGCGACGGGTGTTGAACGCCAATTTCCACTTTGGCAGCCCTGAAACCGCCCAGGCGCTGGCCGCGTTCGCCGCGCGCGCCGACGCGCCAGCAAACATGCGGAGCGAAGCTCTCGCGGAACTCGCCGATTGGTCGCACCCGTCCGGCATCGATCGCGTGATCGGACTGTGGCGGCCGTTGACGACCGTGCGCCACGGTCAGACTGCGGCTGAAGCGCTGAGCCCCAAACTCTCCGAGGTCCTGCAAAGCGCACCCGAGGAGGTGCGCGTGGCAGCTTTGCAGGCGGTCAGCCGCCTCGCGATCACCAGCGTGAATCCGCTGCTCTCGCAGTTAGTGGCCGATACCAAGCTGCCCGTGAAAGTGCGGGCGGAAGCCCTGGCCGCGATTGCCGCGCTGAACCTGCCGACGCTCGAGGCCGCCCTGGACATTGCTCGGAGCGACGTCAATGAAGAGTTGCGCAAAGTGGCCACGTCTTTGAGCGCCAAGCTCCGCACATCGGACCCAGTTGTTCGCCTCGCAGCCGTTCTTGCCAATGGAACGGTGGGCGAACAGCAAACGGCTTTGGCGACCCTTGGCACATTACCGGGCGCTTCGGCGGATGAATTGATTGGCCAATGGCTGGACCGATTGCTGGCCGGCAAGGTGCCCCAGGAACTTCAACTCGACGTGCTGGAAGCGGCGAATAAACGCGCCGCCGACCCGATTAAACAGAAGCTCGCGAGGTATGAGTCGGGCCGTTCGAAGGACGATCCTTTGGCTGGCTACCAGGAGACTCTCTTTGGAGGCGTGGCCGGCGACGGCAAACAAGTTTTTTTCGAGAAGCCGCAGGCGCAATGCGTTCGCTGTCATAAAATCAAAGGGCAGGGCGGCGAGGTGGGGCCGGACTTGAGCAAGATTGGCGCGCAGAAAGACCGCCATTATCTGTTGGAGTCCATTGTGCTTCCAAACAAACAAATTGCGCCGGGCTTCGACAGCATCACGGTGTTCATGAACGACGGTGAAAGTTATGCGGGCGTCCTGAAAAGCGAGACGCCCACCGAAGTGGTGATTGCCTCGGCGGAGAATGGGGTTTTGAAATTGAAGAAGGCGGACATAAAAAGCCGTCGCGCGGCTCTTTCGCCGATGCCCGAAGGATTGGGCCAAATGCTTTCGAAGCAGGATTTGCGAAACCTCGTGGAGTTTTTAAGCACGCTGAAGTGAGGGGGGACTTTTGCCCTTCCGCCCGTCGTGGCGCAGGCGTAGTATCAATCATCAATCTGGCGACCATGCGGTAACATTTGTAATGACGGGGAAACGCTTACGTTCGATTTCAGCCTGCCGCGCGGCAAGTCCACGGTTTGCGTTGTGTCTTTGGCTGGGGGCGATGTGGTTGCTGGCAGCTACTTCGTTGCGAGCGGATCTGGTGCTCACCAACTACACCGCCTCCCGGCCACTGCAGGTCATGTCTGTGGGCGACTCGATCACAGATGATTGCGCTCTCAACGGCGCCTGGCGAATCTACCTGCAGCCGCTCCTGCAGACCAACGGCTACGTGTTCACCAATGTGGGCCGGTGGATTTCCTCCAGCACTCCGGCCTTCACACAAACCCATCACGAAGGCATTTGTGGAGCGGTCATCGGTTTCCCGGGCATGTTCGCCTTTCATGGCTACACAGCGACGTTGAACTTCGCGCTGAAGACAGTGTCGGACGCCCTGACGAACACCACGCCCGATTTGTTCCTGATTGATTTGGGTGTCAACGACATGGGCTACGGGCGCAACCCCAATCTGGTGGCGACGAACCACCTGTCCGCGCTCCTGGACTTGATGTTCACCAAGGCGCCGTCTGCCCAGATTATTGTCGGCAAGCCGACCAGCATCACCCGGGCGTCGATCGGTTCGCCGGCCTATTCCACCTATGGCACGAACATGCCGATCTTTTGTGCCGCCGTGCAGTCGCTGGTTAACGCCCGCCGCGCCCGGGGACAGAATGTTTTTGTGGCCGACCTTTTTTCCGCAGTGGACCCCTCGAGCATGCTTCAGAGCGATGGCACGCATCCGAACCCCGCCGGTTTTAACGCGATGGCAAAGGAATGGATGTTCCGCATCGCCGCCATGACGGTCCGGACCGACCAGGTAGTCACTCCTTTCATCGGCGCGGGTTCCGCGTGGAAATACTCCGACCAGGGACTGGACCTGGGCGCCAACTGGATCCAGCCGCAGTATGACGATTCCGCCTGGGCGCAGGGCCCCGCCCGTCTCGGTTACACCGCGCCCGGGATCGGCACCACCGTTGGTTTCGGCACCAATTCGGCCAGCAAGTACATCACCACATATTTCCGGAAGACATTTGTCGTGCCAGCCCACGTGCTTTACACCAACCTCAACCTCAGGCTCAATCGCGCGGATGGCGCGGTCGTGTGGCTCAACGGGCAGGAGCTGATGCGGGTGCTCCTGCCAGCGGGACCCGTTTCCTTTCAGACGCATGCGACCGCCGCCGTGAGCGGCGACCTCTTGAATACGTACTACCCGACGAACCTCCCGGTTCCACTTCCATTCCTTTCCGTGGGCACAAACGTCCTGGCCGTGGAAATCCATAAATTCTCGGCCAGCCAGCCGACTCTAAGTTTCGATTTGGAATTATTTGGGCTCGGAGCATTTGCGCCCGGGCTCACCGCCTCGCTCCAGGGAACGGACTTCACCGTGCGCTGGCCGGCGACCAATAATGCGGGTTACATCCTGGTATCCGGCACCAACCCGGCGCGGACTGACACGTGGACCCCGCTCGGTGGGCCCTACCTCCTCAACGGTGGCGCGTACGAGTACCGTGAACCGGTGAACCCATCCCAGCCCGCAAACTTCTATGCCCTTGATTACGTCGGTTTGCCGGCCACCGGTCCGACGCTGGCCTGCGTTCCAGGTTCCAATGCCTTCGTGTTGTCCTGGCCGGCAGCCTTCGCCGGGTTCACCCTCGAAAGCTGCTCAGGTCTCCCACCCGCCGGCACCTGGCACACCGTGTCCGGGCCTTATCCACTGAGCAACGGCTGGATCGGAGTATCGGTTCCAGCAAACAGCAACTTGCAGCAGTTCTTTCGTCTCCAAAAGCCGGTGCCATGACCGACCTTGCGACGGCGCTTCATCTTCATCTTTCGGATTGCGGAATGGGAGTGTTGTCGAAGTATAAGGCGCTTTGGAAAACCGAATCGTGCGAGCCTCGATACTCGCGGTGTGGCTTCGCTGCCGAAATTGATCGCGGTCCAAGAACCTGTCCCCGTAGGGATGGCAGTTCTCTGCCTGCCGTCGGCGCGCACGGAGTGACGCGCCCTGCCGAGATGGCTCTAAGGCAGCGGTATGTCCTTCAAGTCAAACGTGACGTGGGTGAATTTTCTGTCCGAGATGACTTTTACCACCAGTTTCATTGAGTCATCCAACGCTTTCGCCAGGCCGAGCGATTTCTGCACCGGTCCGCCGTTCAGTGACCAACTCGAGATGCCGGTCGAAATGTTTTTGCCAGTGCCGTCCACGATTTCAACCGACGCGAGCGCACTGTCATCCCCCGTGCACTGCAGGCTGATTGAACGGATATTGTCATTGGAAGGCACCTCAATCGTGACACCGACTGGAGAACCGTTCGGCAGGGGGACTTCCCTTTTTCCGGCGCGTTTCAAGCCTGCGAGTTCCACGGTGTTGGTCTTTCCGCCGTCGGACAGATCCAGCGAACCGCGAAGGCGCACAATCCTGGCCGCCGCCCGGGCAGGCACCGCCAGCTCGATGTCCATTTGGGGTTTCACGCTTTCCGGCGTCTGGTGAAACTTTGAATTCCGGAAGAAAGCGTTCGCATAGTCCCTGAATTTTGATGGATCGTGGAAGCTGTCGTGGTGAGGCATGAGGCTGGCTCCAAGGCTGTCCGTGGCTTCCTCGAGCTTCACATGGCCGTACTGCGTGGCGGACTCCGCTTCCGGCCCCTCCAGTGCAAGGGTCAATTTCAGAGAAGCAGGCGTTCGACTGATTTTATCGTCCTTGAAAATCAAAGCACGAACCTCCTCGATGCGCTGCGGCGTGAGTTCCACGGCCGCCTGGGCAATTCCTTGCAAGCAGAGAAGGACGGCGACGATGTAACCGGCTTGGAACCGCAGGATGTTCCACAACGCACAAAGGTCGGTTCCCGGGGTCAATTTTTTTTTGCTTCGTTTACCCATTTTCGGCAAAAAAGCAAGGCGTGTGCCAAGATCCGGATCGGCGCTGAAAACGCAGCGCGGGCCTGCGGTATCGCAGATTTCCGGCTCTCCGGTCTGCGGGTTATTGATCGCGCAACATGCGCAACCCGAAATGGACCGCAGATTACGCAGACCACGCAGACGGGAAGTAATCGCAGAGAAGCATTTTTTTACCGCGAAATACGTGAAATACGCGAACGAGACGATGCGTTTGAATCACGCGTTGGGGGAGGGATGGTTTTTGACAGAAGAACGCAAAGTTAACGAAGGAGGGACTTTTTTAACCACGGGTTCCCTGTTCGGTTGGACTGCTCATGGACACTGAACGGTTCGATTATTCACGCGTCATTAATGAATGCGCCTGGGGCCTGCGGCGGCGCGCACAGGAGTGCGCGCCCTACAGGCAACACGGTGGTAGGGCGGGCAGTCCTCTGCACGCCGTCCCCCGAAACGATTTAGGGCGTTCCAAATATTAAATCCCTTGGAATTTTCAGCGCATTTGAATTCTTGAAATCTGTGTCCATCGGCGTTCGTTCGTGGTTGAAACTCCTTGCACCTCCGCGTCCTTGCATCTTGCGTTGAAACGGGGTTGGGAGCGGGGCGGAACGGGTTGGTCACCAGAATGGTTATAAAGGAATATTCAGAATTAATTTTCATGCTCCGGTCGGGTGTACTTTACTTGGCGGTGTCGGTTCCGTCCGCGCTCAAAAGCAGCTTCGGCGCGACAAGGGAGGATGAATTTTGCCCGGCTGGGCCGGGGGCCTGACGAAGGGCTCCGGGACAGGCCGGGAAGGTTCTTTGACAACTATGAAGTGCTCGATGCCGGATGCATCCGGGACGCATTCCGGCCTGGGCGGTCCGAAAGCGGCGCTGCACGCCACGCTCCCGGACCTCGCGGAGTTCGTTGCGGCTGCACTTGGCACGGGTCGGGGCTGAATGTCACGGGTCGTGTCACGGGTGGCGTTTGAGAAAAGGCCCGTCTTTATTGAGTTGTCACGGTGTCACGGGTCCAGACCCCCTTAGAACCTATCCCGGTAGGGCGGGCAGTCCCCTGCCCGCCGTCGGCGCGCACGGAGTGACCGTCCTTCGCTCGGAAGCTACGGCCCGGCCAGCGCGCCCTACCCAGACAGGCTCTAAACCGTAACTATGCAGTTGAAGAAGAATTTAACCACGAATGGACACAAATAAACACGAATTAACCGGCACTTCTCATGACCGCAGACCCGCCGGGCATGCTCACTTTCCAGTGAATGCGGTCCTTCGGTCGAGAAACGCGCCGTTTCCCTGTTTTCATTGGTGCGGAATGCCGCTGGTCCTGCGTTAGCGTTTTCCGCCCTTTTTCAAAAAGTCTTTGTAAGCGAGAGCGATACCGGTTTCGAGATCGATTTTTGGGCGCCAGCCGAGGGCGAAGAGGCGGGAGCTGTCCATGAGCTTGCGCGGGGTGCCGTCGGGTTTGGATTTGTCCCAAACGATCTCGCCGGGATAGCCGACGATGCGGCTGACGAGTTCAGCGAGCTGGCGGATGGTGATCTCGGTGCTGGAACCGATGTTGATGAATTGTTCCTGGTTGTAGTGTTCCATCAGGAAGAGGCAGGCGTCGCCGAGGTCGTCGGCGTAGAGGAATTCGCGGAGGGGGGAGCCGGAACCCCAACAGGTGACGGAGGGGACGGCGGCGGCTTTGGCGTCGTGGAATTTGCGGATGAGCGCGGGGAGCACATGGGAGGTTTGCAAGTCATAATTGTCATTCGGCCCGTAAATGTTGGTGGGCATGACGGAAATGAAATTGCACCCGTATTGGCGGCGGAGGGCTTCGCAAAGTTTGATGCCGGCGATCTTGGCCACGGCGTACCATTCGTTGGTGGGTTCGAGCGGGCCGGTGAGGAGGTAGTCTTCCTTGAGCGGCTGCGGGGCGAGCTTGGGGTAGATGCAGGAGCTGCCGAGAAAGACCAGCTTCTTGACGCCCGATTCGTATGCGCTGTGGATGAGGTTGTTTTGGATGACCAGGTTTTCGTAAAGAAAAGCCACGGGTTGCTGGCTGTTGGCCAGGATGCCCCCCACCTTGGCGGCGGCCACGAAAACATACTCGGGCTGTTCGCGGCGGTAGAATTCACGCACTGCCGTGCCGTCGAGGAGGTTCAATTCGGCACGGGAGCGCCCGAGCAGTGAACCAAAGCCAGCCTGTGCGAGCGTCCGCCAGATCGCGCTGCCGACTAACCCCAGGTGACCGGCGATATAAACCCGCGCATTACGTGCCATTTGCATAAGCCGAGGATAAAGGGGATGCCGGAACCGGACAAGCGGGTAAGTTCTTTGTGCAGAAAACGAAGCGAGCGTGACCCCGCCCGCCTGTCCAAATTTAAGACACTGTATAAGTGCGAGGGACAGGTGTCTCACACCTCAATTGGAAGCCCTGAAAAACCGTGGGAATGTAAGCCCGACAGAGAGGTGTTTCAGTGCGCAGATTCAGCTTCCGCCGCATGGCATAACGGCTGCTAGGGTTTGCTGTGCAGTCGGCAATTGGCAATAATTGAACACCTGCGGTCATAATACTTAACCCGCCAATCGCCATGTTCAAGGCTGCACTCTGAGAAAGAAAGGCAAACGTAAAAAGTATGAAGCAAAATAAATCCAAGAAACACGGGTTCACGCTGGTTGAAATCATGATTGTTGTGGCCATCATCGGCCTGTTGGCGGCGATTGCGATTCCCAACTTTGTGCGCGCCCGCACCACCTCGCAGCAAAACGCCTGCATCAACAACCTCCGCCAGATTGACGGCGCCAAGCAGCAGTGGGCGCTGGAGTTCAAGGCGGCGGCCACGACCACCCCGGGCACCACGGACATCCAGCCTTACCTGGGCCGCGGCGTTGGGGCCGTGCCGACCTGTCCCGCCACCTCGGACACAAACTTCGCCAACAGCTACAGCATCAACACGCTGACCAATGCCCCGCAGTGCCTCATCGTCACCGCGACGCACGTCCTGAACTAAGCAAGAGCCTCTGTTCTTAGCAGAAGATTGGCCTGGGTCAAAACCCAGGCCGATTTTTTTCTTCACGCGGCCTGGATCAATGCTAGGATTCCGGGCTATGAATCATTCCGGTTCTACCATCCCGGCTCTGAGCGACCTGCTTTCACCCGCAGTCATTAGACTGCACCTGAAAGGCGCCTTGCGGACTGACGTGCTGGCCGAACTCGTCGATCAAATCGCCGAGCTGTCCGGCCAGCCCAAGGCCCGGCAAAAGTTGCTGGACGCCCTCGAGGAACGCGAGCAGCTTCACAGCACCGGCATTGGCGATGGCGTGGCCTTGCCGCACGCACGCAACGCGCTCGTGGGCCTGGTGGATCATCCCATCCTGGTGTTTGGCCGGCATGACCAGGGGATTTCCTACGGAGCGATCGATGGCGCGCCCACGCAACTGTTCTTCCTGCTGGTTGCGCCCACCGTCACCCAGCATCTCGCCATGCTCGCCCGCCTCAGCCGGCTGCTGCGCAACCCCAAGCTGCGCAAGGCCCTGCTCTCCGCCGAAAAACCCGACGATGTTTGCGCCTTGATCCGCGACGCCGAGGCGAAGCTTTGACCTGGCAAGCTACGCCTCCGCTCCACTGAAGCCTTGTTGGCGCAAGGCTTCGAATAAAACAATCGCCGCGCAATTCGCGAGGTTCAAGGAACGCGACTGCGGGTTGAACATGGGAATTCGCAACCACGACTCGCGGTTTGCCTCCAACAGTTGCCGGGGCAACCCCGCCGTTTCCCGGCCGAACACCAAATAATCACCCGCGCCAAACCGGACCTCCGAATAAACCTTCGGCCCGTCCGATTCAACGAACCAAATCCGCGCCTCCGCTGGAACCGATTCCCGAAAGACCGTCCAGTTCGGCCATCGCCGCCACTCGACCTGCTCCCAGTAATCCATCCCCGCCCGCTTGAGCTGTTTATCGTCCAGTTGAAAACCGAACGGCTCGATCAAATGCAGCCGCGTCTTCGTCGCCGCGCAAAGCCGTGCCACGTTTCCCGTGTTCGGCGGAATCTCCGGCTCAACGAGAACGATGTTCATGGTGAATTCAATTACTTGCCCCGCGCGCCCACTTTCGAATGGCGGGGTTCAGGTTTCGGATTTTTATAAAACACCTTCCACAAAACCAGCCCCTGCGCTGGAGCGGTCATGCCCGCCACGCGCCGGTCGCGGCGGCTGAGAATCGTCTTGATGTCCGCCGCGGCGATCTTCCCCTGGCCCACCTGCACCAGCGTGCCCACGATGCCCCGGCACATCTTGTACAGAAAACCGTCGCCTTCGATTACGAACGTCAGCATCGGCCCGCTCCGTTTCACATCGCAACGCGTCAACGTCCGCACCGTCGATTCCACCTCGTAATTCCGGCTGGCCGCCAGCGACTTGAAATCGTGCCGCCCCAGGAACAACTTCGCCGCCGAACGCATCGCTGCCAAATCCAGTTTGCGTGGAACGTGCCAGGCTTGATGGCGCACGAGCGGATTCATGCCCGGATAATTCCAAACGAAGTAGCGATACTGCTTGCCCGCCGCGTCGAACCGCGCATGAAAATCCGCGCGGCACCGCGTCGCGGCCAGCACCCGCACGTCCTTCGGCAGGTGCGCGTTGAGCGCCAGCGCGAGCTTCGCCACCGGCATCTTGAATTCCGCCGCGGGAATCTCCACATGCGCCACCATTCCCAACGCATGCACGCCCGTGTCCGTGCGACTCGAACTGTGGATCCGCTTCACGCTCGGAAACAGCCGGCCCAGCGCCTCCTCCACCTTTTGCTGTACGCCCACGCCGCTCGTCTGCACCTGCCAGCCGGCGTAACCCGTCCCGTCATAAGCGATGGTCAATTTGAGTTTCACTAATTAAACGGGTGCGCAAAATAAATGGCACACGAGCTGACCCCAAAAGCATTCAAAACACGCGATGCGTGCAAGGGCTCGTCCCCTCAACGCGCGCACTCTCAAGATTGCGCAAAACTATCCAGGTAACTTTGCAACAGGATGGCTGCGGCGGTTTGATCCACCTTTTGCTTCCGCTTGTCCCGCCGCATCTCGGCCTGGATCAGGAACCGGTTCGCCTGCGCTGACGTCAACCGTTCATCCCATGTCTTGATCGGGATCGCCACCGAATCCCGCAACACCGCCGTGAACTCCTGCACCTTCAACGCCGCCGGGCCATAGCTGCCGTCCATGTTGCGCGGCATCCCCACCAGCAACATCTCCACCTGCTTCTCCTGGATGAGCTCCTTCAAGCGCGCCAAAAACCCCGCGAACGGTTCCGCCGGCACAAACTCCAGCGGCAGCGCGATCACCCCCAGTTCATCGCTGATCGCCAGGCCAATCCGTTTCGTTCCGTGATCTATCGCAAGTATCCGCATGATTGAAACACTAAAATGATTTGTTCCACTTTATTTTACTTTGTTTTGCCCGGTTCCATCAAGGACGCAGACGCCCCACGCTCTGTTCCTTTACGCCCCGATGACTTTGGCCCATGGATCTTGGACTCCTTTGATCTTCCTCAGCCACGCTCCAACGCTACACGCTCAACGTCTTCATCACTTTCCCCGCCGCCTTAATCGTCCGCTCAATATCCGCCACCGTATGCGCCGTGGAAATGAACCCCGCCTCAAACTGCGACGGTGCGAGGTAAACGCCCTCGTTCAGCATGCCGTGAAAAAATTTCGCAAACCGATCGCGGTCGCTGTGCATCGCGTCCGCCAGATTGTCCACCGGTTTGTCGGTGAAGTACCCGCAGAACATCGACCCAATGCGCTTGAACTGCACCGGCACGCCCGCGGCCTTGGCGGCTTCCTTCATGCCCGTTTCCAATTGCGCGCCCAATTTCTCCAATGCCTCGTAAGCATTGCCGGCGAATAATTCCTCGAGCGCAGTGATGCCCGCCACCATCGCCAGCGGATTCCCGCTCAACGTGCCCGCCTGATACACCGGGCCCAGCGGCGCGAGATAATCCATGATTTCCGCCCGCCCGCCGAACGCGCCCACCGGCAACCCGCCGCCGATGATTTTGCCGAAACAACTCAGGTCCGGCGTAATCCCAAAGCGTTCCTGCGCCCCGCCCCTGGCCAGCCGAAACCCCGTCATTACCTCGTCAAAAATCAACAGCGCGCCCTCGGCCCTGGTCATTTGCCGCAGGAACTCGAGATACCCCGGCTTCGGCAAATACAACCCCGCATTGCCCGGCACCGGCTCGACGATGATGCCCGCGATATGCCCCGCGTTGGCCGCGAACGCCGCCCGCACCGCCGCCTCGTCATTGAACGGCACGACAATCGTGTGCTGCGTGAACGCCGCCGGCACGCCCGCGCTGTCCGGATGTCCGAACGTCAACGCGCCTGACCCCGCCTTGACCAGCAGCGAATCCGCATGCCCATGGTAACAGCCTTCGAACTTGACGATCTTCTCGCGTTTCGTGAACCCGCGCGCCAACCGGATCGCCGACATCGTGGCCTCGGTGCCTGAGTTGCACAGGCGCACCTTTTGCACGCTCGGCACCGCGGCGCAAATGAGTTTGGCCATCGTCACTTCATGCGGATTGGGAATGCCAAAACTGGTGCCCGACTCCGCCGCCCGCTGAATCGCCTGGATAATCTTCGGATGCGCGTGCCCGAGGATCGCCGGGCCCCAGGTGCCGACGTAATCGATATACTCGTTCCCGTCCGCATCGACGACGCGCGCGCCCCTGGCCTGCGTCGCAAAAAACGGCTGCCCGCCCACCGCACGAAATGCCCGCACAGGCGAATTCACGCCCCCGGGAATGTACTTCAGCGCCTCAGCAAACAATTGTTCCGACTTCGCCCGTGAAATCATGGAACGAAACTACCGCAATTCAACCCCCTTGACCAGCGCGAGAGACGCGAACGCCCGACACAAAAAAACCAAGCACCAAGCACCAAGCTCCAGAAAAGCACCAACTTTCAAAATCCAAAATGCCGTTGCTCCTTTTGAAGTTTGGATCTTGGTGTTTTTCTGGAGCTTGGAGCTTGGTGCTTGAAGCTTGGCTTTTGGCGTTTCGCCCCATGCTGCCAGCGTCGCGCCAAACACCTGCTGTAAACTGTCCCTCTAAAAAAAGGGAGTGCTGGGAATCCGCCGTGATTACTCCAGCACTCCCCCCAACCCAACGCACTAAATTCTTGCGGCAACTTTGCCGTTCAGGTTACGCCGCCGAAGCCAGGGCCGCCCGGGCCTTCGCCGCGCGAAAACGCACCCAACGCGCCTTGACGGCCGCGGACACGCGCGCCCGGCCTTCCGGGCTGAGATCGTGCCGCGTCGTTCGCCTGGGCCTGCCGCCGCGAGTGGCGTTATACTTCGCCCAGCGCAACCGTTGCGCCGCTGCAATCCGCGCGCGTCCCGCCTGGGTGAGCACGCGTTTCTTTTCCGCCGCCGAACCGTTGCCCGTGTTATTTCCCATGCCTTCCGGGCGCGGCACGGACGCCAGCAGTTGATGCAACTCCAGCGTCAACAAATCGATTTGCTCGCGGATATCGACAGCCCGCTTCAATTGTTCCAGCGGCAGAGTGGCCAATGAATGTGTCATATTAATTGCCCGCTCCCTTGCTTCCCACCGGGCATTCGGCGCACTGGCGCCAACATTTCGGGCGTAATTAATCACACGTGCTCCCGCACCCGCTATTACATGTTTGTGTAACTCCTAACTCGGTAAGCCGAAGTCCGTAATGCCTCGGTCGGTCACCTGGGGCGAGCCTTGCTAAACGGGCGTGGTGCAAGGCTCCAACTCTGCTCGATGGTACGCCTCGTGCCCGAGCAGAGCCGAAGCTCCCTGTTCCGCAATGTTAGGGAATTGGATTACAAACTTCCCAGTCTCATCTTGAATGGCGGTTCAAATTGAGCGAAGTTCGCATCCATGTCTCGTCGGACAATTTTGTTGCTGTTCGCCGGGCTGGCTTGCGTGCTCGCGGCCTGCCGGCGGGAATCCACGCCGCCGGCCAGCACCCCGGCTTCGGCGACGGTCAACACCAACCGAGAATATTACCAGGCCAAGGGCGTCGTTCAGGAGATCAAGGCCGAAGCCAGGAGCGTTGTCATCAAACACGAGGAAGTGCCGAACTACATGGCCGCGATGACCATGCCGTTCGATGTTAAAAGCGCCGACGAGTTGCGTGATCTCCAGCCGGGCGATGCCGTTTCCTTCCGCATCGTCGTTGCCGGCGACGACGCGTGGATCGATCAAATCAAAAAGCTCAGCGCGGCGCCCAAGCTTTCCGAGTTGCCGCAGAACGGTCAATTCCGTGTCACGCGCGATGTGGAACCGCTCAAGGTCGGCGACCTGCTGCCCAATTACCATTTCACCAACCAGCTTGGACAGGCCGTCAGCACCGCGCAGTTCAAAGGCCAGGCGCTCGCGTTCACCTTCTTCTTCATCCGCTGTCCTTATCCGACCTTCTGCCCGCTCATGTCGAAAAATTTCAGCGACACGCAACGCAAGCTGCTCGCCCTGGCCAATGGCCCGACGAACTGGCATCTGCTTTCGGTGTCGTTCGATCCGGAGTTCGACAGCCCCGAGGCGCTCAAGAGTTACGCGCGGCCTTACAACTGCGATCCCAAACATTGGGATTTTGTCACCAGCGATCTGGTCGAAATCACCGCCCTGGCCGACCAGGTGGGCGAAAATTTCTGGCATGAAGGCCCGAGCATCACCCACAATTTGCGCACCGTGGTGGTGGATGCCCAGGGTCGCATCCAAAAAATAATTCCCGAGAACAAATGGACCAGTGACGAGTTGGTTGCCGAAATCGTCAAAGCCGCCGCGGCGAAGCCGTAAGCGCCCCGTGCCCTACGCCATATCCACTGGATCGATATCCACCGACACCAACACATCCTCCGGAAGCGCTAGCCCCTGCAGCAGGATCGCCAGGCATTGGCTGACAATCGTCATCTGCCGTGTGCGCAGCATGATCTGATAACGATAATTTGATTCCGCCCGTGCCAGCGGCGCCGGTGCCGGACCCGCAATGACCAAATCTTTCAGCCCCGCCACACCCCGCTCCAACTCCCGCCGCAGATGCTCCGCGGACAAGCGCACCTTGTCCTCATTCCGCCCCTTCAACGTCAACATCGCCACGCGGCTGATGGGCGGGTATTTGAGCTGCTCGCGAAATTCGATTTCCTGCTCGTAGAACCCTTTGAAATCATGCCGTCGGGCACATTGAATCGCGGGATGAAACGGCGTGAACGCCTGCACAAACACCTCGCCTTCGATGTCGCCCCGTCCCGCGCGCCCGGCCACCTGCGTCAGCAACTGGAAAGTCCGCTCCGCCGCCCGAAAATCCGGCATGTGCAACGCCAGGTCCGCGTAAATAATCCCCACCAAAGTGACGTTCGGAAAATGCAGGCCCTTGGCGATCATCTGAGTGCCGACCAAAATGTCGATCTTGCCCGTCCGAAAATCCCCCAGGATTCGACGGTAGTCGTCCTTGCGTTTCAACGCATCCGAATCCATGCGCTTGATCGCCGCATCCGGAAACAACTTGCCCAACGTGTCCTCCACCTTCTCCGTTCCCAAACCCGCGTAACGAATCTGCGGGTTCGCGCATTGGGCGTTCGGGCAAATCGCCGGCACAGCTTGGGTGTGGCCGCAGACATGACAGGCCAGCGTTTGCTCCTTACGATGATACGTCAATGACACGCTGCAATTCGGGCACCCCGCCACGTAACCGCACAATGGACACTGCAACGACGTCGAATAACCACGGCGATTCAAAAACAAGATCGTCTGCTCCTTGCGGTCCAGCCGTTGTTGAATGGCCTCCTTCAGTTGCGGCGAAAAGATCGGGATGCTCTTTCCGCGTCGCATGGCTTGCCGCATGTCAACCACCCGCACGATGGGCATTTTCTGGTTGTCCACGCGTTCCAACATTTCCAGCAGCGTGTACTTTCCCCGGCCGCAGTTGTAAAAACTCTCCATCGAAGGCGTGGCCGAGCCCAGCACCACCACCGCTCCTTCCATTTGTCCCCGCACAATCGCCACATCGCGCGCCTGGTAACGCGGCGCTTCCTCCTGCTTGTAAGTGTGTTCGTGCTCCTCGTCCACGATGATCAATCCCAGCGGATCGACCGGCGCAAAAATTGCCGACCGCGCCCCGATCACGATGCGCGCGCGGCCCTGCCGGATCTTGTGCCACTCATCGTGCCGCTCCCCCGCCGACAAATGACTATGCAACACCGCAACCAGTGTTTGCAGTGGACCCGAACTGAATCGCGCCTTGAACCGTTCCACCGTCTGCGGCGTCAGCGAAATCTCCGGCACCAGCACGATCGCGCCCTTGCCCTGCTCCAGCGCATGCGCGATGGCTTGCAAATAAATCTCGGTCTTCCCGCTCCCAGTCACCCCATGCAACAGGAATACTTTGGAGGGTAAAAGGTCCTCGGATTTCGGGTTTCGGGTTTCGGGTATTGTCGGCTCATCGCGAGTAAACAAAGTTTCGGACAAAGGTGACGCTTGGAGCTTGGTCCTTGGAACTTGGAGCTTCTCTGGTGCCTGGAGCTTGGCGGTTGGTATTTCTGTCCCCGCCGCCATCGCGTCTTTGATCTTTCCCAGCGCAATCGCCTGCTGCGGATTCAACGTCAACGGTTGCGTCGGCAAAATATGCTCCCGCGCATACGGGTCCCGTTCGGAAATTTCGGTGGTAATCGCCACCAATCCCTTGTCCTCCAGATGGCGCACCGTTGCGCCGGTCGTTTCCGCCAGATCGATCAACTCCTGCAGCGGCAGTTCGCGCCGTTCCTCGATGATGTTCCACACCTCGCGCTGGCGTTTCGGCAATTTCGGAAATTCACCCGACACCGGCAGCGCGCGCACAAACAGCCGTTCCCGCCAACCGGCTTGTTCCTTGCGCACCGCCTCGGGCAGCACGCTCTTCAACGCGATCTCCGGCGGGCAGCAGTAGTACTCGCCAATCCAGCGCGCCAGCTTGAGCACCTTGGGCGTCACCAAAGTCTGTGCTCCGATCACCTTCAAAATCGACCGCAGATTCGTCCGATCCGACTCCTCCGCCAGCGCCGTGACGCAACCCAGCACTTTCCGCGGTCCAAATGGCACCTGCACACGGCTGCCCACGTCCACCTGCCCCGACAATTCCGCCGGAATCAGGTAGTCGAACTCCTTGCGCAGGGCGAGTTCCAATGTCACACGAGCAATCATGACGGCAAATTAAGACCGAATCCGCAAAAGGAAAAGGGCCATATTTCCAAGCGATTGTGAGCCAGCATCCGGCCGGGCGGTTGAGGAGTCCGTGACAATACCCCCGGACAGCCAACCACCAGAGATTTTACCCTCGCCCTTCTGAAGGGGAGAGGCACGTCTAATCCTGGTGTGCAGTCATTTCCCAAGTGGTCCTGAGCCGGAACATTGCAGTTGAACCACGAATGGAAGCGAATATAAACACTAATAAAGGAACGCCGAATGCAGACTTTTGGCGGCCGGCACATCTTCCACTGAATAGTGGCGTGATTCCAATCTGACCCATGGCCGACACTTCCCGTTTAATTCGTGTCCATCATTCGTGGTTGCCGGCTGCATAGCCCCGGCTGAGAACCTCCAATTCGAGAACACAAGAGAGCGAAATCAACGTGGCTCAATTCCGCGCCGATCTAATTCGTAGGAACAGGCAGAGCCGCGAAATAGTTCTCATACATCGCAATATCGTTGAGAACCTCCCGAAATGCCGCGTTGTCCTCAATGACCGCCACGAGATTCTTAACAGCATCGGCAAAGCGTTGCGTCAGCAGAACGCTCTGGGGGGAACAAGACAAGGACCTTGGTTTTATTACCACACGCGCCCGCTTCGTCAGACCCTTACCTAGCGTTTGGCGGAGGTGCTCCGCACTACCTCATGAATAAGCCGCATCTTTTCGATGGCCTGGTTCGCGAGCACAAAGGGATAAACATCGTGCAGTCCCATGCCCCGATTTAGCTCATTGAGCGCATAGGTCAGCGGAAACCAGTTGTCCAGCAGCGCGTCGAAATTCGTATGGGCATCGCCGTCGGTTCGGGGAGAAGCGGTCATGGATTTGGCGGCCGGATGCTGCTTCGGCCTCAAGGTGATGCCAAAACTTCCGGCGGTTTCCACCGTGTCCACGATGTGAAAATAATGCGCCCAGGTTTCCGCCCAATCCTCCCAGGGATGCGCGCTGGCGTAGGCGCTGACGTACTGTGCCTGCCAATCCGGCGGCGGACCTTTTTCGTAATGCTGCTTTAACGCCGCGGCATAGTCCGTGGTTTCGTGTCCGAATAATTGGCGAAAGCGGACCAGCCATTTGGTGTTCGCAATCAAGCGATCCCAAAAGTAGTGGGCCACTTCGTGTCGAAAATGCCCCAGCAAAGTCCGGTACGGCTCGTGCAAATTCACCCGGCGGCGTTCGCGCTCCGCATCATCCGCTTCGGCAATATTGACCGTGATCACGCCGTTTAGATGGCCCGTGGTCGGCGCTGGATCACCCGCTAAATCCCCAATGAACTTGAAGCGAAGCGCCGGGCGTTTTTCCTCTGGCGCGCCGTCCAGGGGAAGCCCTAGTCGCATAATGGTATAAAGGATGCGGCGTTTCGCCATTTCGAGCTTGTGCCAGCGATCCCGGTTTCCCGCCCGCGATAAATCTGGAATCAACTCGTTGAGGCGGCAGGAGACGCAAAACGGGTTTGGTTCACTCGCCGGGACCATCCAGTTGCAGACTTGATGCTGCACTCCGTTGTCGCACTCACGATGGAATGGCTCCGTCGAACCGCGAGTGAGCGCCCGCCAAGTCCCATTCTCGGCGGGCTCCAGGGCGCTGATGTCGCCGGGCGCAGGCAAAAAACCAAGCGCGTAACCGCACTTGACGCATTTTACGTTTTCGAAGAAAACGAGATTGCCGCAATGATCACAGTAAAAGGTCTTCATGGGGAAACTCGGCCCGGTTCCAGCGTGTCGTCAAAGGCCCCAAGTGGCAAGTGAAACCGCCGCATTTCGCCCGCCCTGCCATCCTCATTCAGGCTCGCTGGCGCGGCTAGTCGAGCGGCCCTGTGATCTTGAGGCCCGTGCCGCCCTTCGGTCTGGGAGTCATGGTAACCCGGTACCGCAGTGCTCCACTATCTTGCGTCACAAACCATAATTCCTGGAACGCGCCATTGGACACACCGGTTGCTTTAACTCCGATCAGCGAAGGTGCGACCTGGCAGCCCCATCCCTACTGGACAACAGCAATCGTTGTAAGAATGTCGGTTTGAAGTTTAAGATCGGCAACGGTCGGCCGGAGATCTGCTGGAATCGGCCCCGGAACAGGTGCAATGGCGCGATACTTCTCAACCACGCTGCCGTTAAGCGCATTATGAGCGCGGTAACGATACGGGCTGCCCGATGCCCGGGCTTGGTGGTTGAGACGCCGAACTGCGCTGTCCGCGGGAGTAATCGCGCAACCGGACGAAAACAGCGCGGCTACAAGCAATAAAACGAGGCAGAACGGTAATTTCACTTGTGACGCTTTCTCAGGCAGTTTGACAATTCAAACCCAGGTTACGCCGGTGATCTCAACCGCGAAGCAAAACCGAAGCATCCAACCAGCCAGCTTTGACTTCGAGGAGGCACAAATGCCGCCTAAGAAATAAGATCGTTCAAGTAACCCTCCAATGGGGTGTGGACCCTACTCCACGCCCGGTTGGCCTTCGTGCCAGCTCGAACCTGCTGACGCTGGCAGGTTGCGCGCTTCTTCCTCCACCAGACCAATCTGAGTTAAATTGAGGCATAATTTCGGCTTGCCTTTTTGAGGAATCCGGCTTATACAGGGTTTATGACAGACAAGAGAACAGCAGGGCAGGTATTGATCGGCTGCTGGTGCGACGAAAAGTTTGTGGGGCGTATCGACGGCGCCCGCCGGGGGATGAACCGCTCTCAATTTGCGCGTGACGCGCTGGTGGACAAGTTGGTGAAATTGGGAGTCAAGGTTAACGATTTGCACACTTGGGCGCCGGACCGTACCGGCAAGGGCGGTCGTCCCAAAGGCTCGACCACCAAGACCAAGAGCCGGGCGAAGAAGAAGTAAGCGACCGCTTCCGGTTGATCAAACTGCCCAGAGCGCAGAGGACCGCTCCAAGCCATTACGCCCGCGCCCTTACGCGCAAACCCGTTTTCTCAGGCGTGTTGGTGAAGGAGAGAATTCCGTTTTCAGAGCCGACGCCAAGGTAGGGATCGTTCTTGATCAGGATGTTTCCGTCCACGTCCAGGTGGTTCGTCAGTTCGGCAAGGTGGGCGGCGGCGCTGATGAGGATGCTGGTTTCGATCATGCAGCCGACCATGGTTTGCAGGCCGGCTTTGCGGGCCGCTTGCAGCGCATCGTAGGCGCCGGTGATGCCGCCCGTCTTGGTCAGCTTGACGTTGATGCCGTGGTAACATTCGGCGCACTTTTGCGCGTCAGCGGCGGTGTGATACGATTCATCGCCAAAAATCGGCAGCGGCGTGCGTTCCTTAAGCCAGGCGAGATCCTTGAGATTGGTGGAAGCCGGCATGGGCTGTTCGACAAATTGGATGTGCCCGTCCTTCGCGAGCCATTCGATCATTTCGAGCGCCTTCTCCTTGGTGGCCCAACCCTCGTTGGCATCCACGCGCACGGCCTTTTTGGGGGCCGCTTCACGCAAAGCTCCCAGGTTAAGCTTGTCGTCCGGGCCGCCCAGCTTGAGCTTGAGAACCGGATAACGCTCGGCAGCGATGACCTTCTGGCGAATGACCTCCGGCTTGTCGATGCCGATGCTGAACGAGGTGACATGCTTCTTCTCCTGAAAGCCCAGGCCAAGATAATCGCAGACCGCTTTCCCGGCTTTGCGCGCCGCGCCATCGATGAGCGCGATATTGATGGCGCACTTGGCGGCCATGTTTCCGGGCGCGACGGTGTCCAGGTATTTCATGCTGCCCGCGATGTCATCGAACGACAATTTGCGGGCGTCCAGCTTTCCACAGAAAGCCATGACGGTATCGACTGACTCGTCGTAACGGGCTACCGGGGCGGATTCTCCCAAACCGACCGTGCCGGCATCATCGGTGAGTTGAACGAGGACGACCTTGAAAATGTCCGTGCCAGTACCGCGGGCAATCGCCCAAGTGTAGGTCAGTTGCAGATCGAAACGCCAGAATTTGAGTTGCACCACGCAGAGGAAAGCGTAAACCGCTCTGGAAATCAATAAAGATATTGCCGGTTTGTTGACCGAAGGGTCAAATCAGCCTTTCTCTTGTTCGCCGGCATCTTTCTTTTCAGCGTCTTTTTTGGGCGGTTCCGGTCCGGGGCGGGGCTTGGGAGCGCGCAGCTTCTTGTAGAGCCACGCGCCAATGGGGCCGAGCGGGCCGCGCAGCCAGGGGTAAAACGGCGAATAAATCAGCCGCAGCCGCACCACGGACAAAAACATCACGAGCGAGGATCGCACCAGCGATTGGGTCACCTTGGAACCCATTTTGTCGGTCCATTCAATGGGCACTTCGAGAATGGTGTAGCCGGCGCGCTTGAGCGAATAAAGCAGGTTGACGTCGAAGGCGAGGTCGGCGGTCAAAAGACTGGCGTGAATTTTTTCCACAGCCGCGCGGGACATGACCTTGGCCGGGCATTGAGTGTCCTTGACGTTCAACCACAGCAGGGACTGGACCACCGCATGGAAACAACGGCTCGCAAAGCGCCGCATGCGCGTCTGGCTTTGGTGCAGCACCGCGCCCGGAAGCCAGCGCGAGCCGATGATGCAATCAGCCTTGCTGGACATTTGCACCAGTTTGAAAAAGGCGGCAGGCCCGGTGGCGCCATCAGCGTCCACGTAGCCGATCAAATCCCCGAGCGGCGCCAGTTTCAATCCTTCGATCAGTGCGCCGCCCTTGCCGATGGGATCTTTGAACTCCCGCGCGGTGACCGACGGGTATTTCTCACCCACCCGGCGGACCACGCCGATGGTGTTGTCGCGGCAGCCGTTGAGCACCACGACCAATTGGAATTTGCCGGTGTAGTGGGTTTGAAAAAACTCAGCGAATTCGATCAGCACCGGCTCGATCCGTTCCTCCTCGTTGTAGGCCGGAACGAGCAGCAACAGGCTTGGCGCTGGCTTGTTGGATTGAGTCACGCGCTTTCAATTACTCAGGGCGCAGCCTGACCGCAACCAAAGTTTTTGGGATGGGATGACACGCGGTACTCCACGCGTGGCAGCCCGACGCGAGGAGGCGCTGATGTTTTCTCTGAAGAAGTTGGAGTCTCCTCACGCCGGTTGCTGCGAATTGACGAGATCTCGGGGGACACAAGGCATGGAGTCCCGCTTTTAGGCGGCGGGGGAGACGCAAACACGGTGGCTCTCAAATTATTCAACACGCTCGACGATGCGATAGCCTTGCCGGCTGAAGCCGGGACTTCATGCCTCGGAGTGGAGCGTCCCGCCTCATTTGATATTCAACTCCCGTGTGATCGCGAACTTCTCGACTCGTTTGCGCAGCGTGGCGCGGGTGATGCCCAGCAGCTTGGCGGCGTGCACCTGGTTGCCCTTGGTTTCCGACAACGCATGAATGATCAACTCCCGTTCCACCGCCGGGATTACCTTGAGCTTGGGATCCTGCCGCGCCCATCGGAAAAGCATCCGCGCGACCGACGCGAGTTCGGTCCCGCCGCTTTCCCCGACGGGCGCCTGCCCCCCGGCCAGTTGCGCCGGGGAACTTGCCAAAGAACCGGGGTCGGCAATTTCCGGCGGCAAATCCCCCGGCAAAATCACGTCGCCCTTAGCCACCACCACGGCGCGTTGTATGACATTCTCCAACTCCCGCACGTTCCCCGGCCAATGGTATTTCTCCAGGGTCTTGATCACCGCCGAGGAAATCGACTTGGGCGAACCTTGCTGGTCCTTCGCGAACTTCTTCAAGAAATAATTCACCAGCAACCGGACATCCTCAGGCCGCTCGCGCAACGGCGGGATCTGGATCCGCACCACGTTCAATCGATAAAACAAGTCCTCGCGAAATTGTCGCGCCGCCACCGCTTGTTCAAGCGGCTTGTTCGTCGCCGCGATCACCCGCACATCCACCTGGATGGGCTGGTTGCCGCCGACGCGCTCAAAGGTGCCCGATTGCAGGACGCGGAGGATTTTGGTTTGCGTCGCGGGCGTCATATCGCCGATTTCGTCCAGGAAAATCGTTCCGCCGTGGCATTGCTCGAAACGGCCAATCCGCTGGGTGGCCGCCCCGGTAAACGCGCCCTTTTCGTGGCCGAACAATTCGCTTTCCAACAACTGTTCCGGAATCGCCGCACAGTTGATGGCCAGGAAGGGTTTCCCGTTGCGCTGGCTGTGATGGTAAATCGCGCGCGCCACCAATTCCTTGCCCGTGCCGCTTTCGCCGGTGATCAGGGCCGTGGCATCCGAACCCGCGAGTTGCCCGATCAATTTGAAAACCTTCTGCATCGGCTCGCTTCGGCCGACGATGCCCAATTCGTAATCCTCCGATTCCAACAGGGGCTGATACGACACCACCTGCTTCATGTCGCGCGCCGTCTTGAGCGCCCCCGCGACGATCTCCTTGAGCTTGGGCACATCGAACGGCTTGAGCAAATAATCGTAGGCGCCGAGCTTCATCGCTTCGATCGCCGTCTGCGTCGTCCCGTAGGCCGTCATGAGGATGACCAGCAATTTGGAATCGATCTGGCGGATGCGGCGCAGCGTTTCCAAACCGGTGATGCCTCCCATCCGCACGTCCATGATCACCAGGTCCGGCTTGAGCTTGGGAATGATCTTCAGACCTTCCTCGCCGCTGGCCGCGGTCGTCAGCTCAACTTCCGGCGAGTCAAAAATCCGGCGGAACGAGTATTGCACGTCCGCTTCGTCGTCGATTAGCAACAATTTAGCCATGTTGGCACTCTATTTTGACCGACTACGGCGGAATGTCGAATGAAATCCTTGCGTGAGAACGAGGCGGCAGGGGGACACGATTTGGAGGTAGTGGTCCGAAGCCGGGCAAGCCGGGTGGATCACAGCCCACCTGCTTTATTGGGAGGGGAAAGGATGAGTTGGAGGCGAGTTAAGAATACTGAGGACCGAATCACGACGCAGCCGAGCCCCGACCAAGCGGGTGAATAATCACCTCGCTCGGTGGACCCGGCTGCCGGAGGCTGCCGAAGCCAATGCCCGCATCACTTAGCGGTTCAGGGCTGGCCGGAACGCTCCGGGCCGCGCACATTGGCATCCCCTTCGTGCTGGATCTCCACGTCCTCCCGCCGAACGCCCTCGGAAATGTCCTGCCGCTCAACATCAGCTTGTTTGCGGGCGCGCACTTCCTCGCGAACGTGGCTCTCCTTTTGCACGACTGGCTCCTCGCGGCGCAGAGGAATATAAACTTCCTGGCCGGAGAAAGCTTCTCCAGTCTGGGTGCCCTCGGCCGGAACTCGTTCAATCACGATTTCTTCATGGGCGAGTTCCACTGGCTGGGTCACGACCTCCGTTTTCACGATCTTTCGCAAACGGACGCCGCCTGACTCAACCTGGCGTTTTCCCACCTTCAATTCTTCCTCGCTCAGAGGAATCCGGGCTTCTTCGGCTTCCCTCCGCGGCTCAGCAGCCGTCGTTTCCGGCTCGCCTGGTGTAAAGCGGGCCGTGCTTTCGGGCTCGCGAATTTCCTCAGTCGAAAACCGGGGTTTCTCGCCTGCAAAAGGCTCTTCGCGAAAAGCTTCCGAACTCTCAGTGGTTTCCGAAGTTCCACCCAAATGAAAATAGTCGATTACTCGCCGCTCACTTTCCGGATCAAGATCGCGGTCGGCATCGTACGCCGGCGCATTCTTGATCATGTCCTCCCCAAATCGCAGCCTAATCTTGCGGCCACCCTCGCTGACCTCCGCGGCTTGTGCGGGTATGACGTGGGTCTTGCCAAAGAGCCATCCGGTTTTGATGCCCAAAAATGCGGGCTGGCCGTTCCGGTCCACCCACAAGGCATGCAGAGTCCCGATTTTCTTGTCGTCCTTGTCCATCACGGCGTAGTCAAGGTATCGGCTGAACCCGCTTCGATCTCCCGGTGTCGGCAAAGCAGCCGTGGCAGGGTCCGTCATTGGTGATCCCGCAACGGGGCTGGTTGTGCCCGTGCTTCCCGTTTCATCTCTCAATTGGTTTTCATCTTTTTCATTCATAACAACATCTTTCAAAAGCTGTTTTAATTGTTCGCAATGGGGAGAACATCTCATTTACACCCCACTGCCTAAAACAACCTAATGCGGCCTCATGGTCACTCCATGGGGTGTTGCCTGTAGTTTTGCAAAAAAAGTCGCGTGAATAAACATCGACCCTTTCTGGCTGACTAAATAAACAACGGAGGGCTGTTAGATGGGAGTAACCTCAACGCTTTTTCCCGATTTTTGGGGAGGGAGATGTGCGTTGTGGCGAGTACGACCTCACCTGACACCCTGATGCCTCACCTTTTCCAGAGAAGCTCCCTGTTCCATTGGACCTGCTCACGGACCATGAACGGTTCTATTATCCGCATCATTAACGAATGCGCCTGGGGCCTGCGGCGGCGCGCACAGGAGTGCGCGCCCTACCCGGCACACACGGTAGTAGGGCGGGCAGTCCTCTGCACGCCGCCCCCCGAAACGATTTAGGGCGTTCCGAATAGGTCTGGTTGATGTTCAATGAGCTACAAAACAGTTCATGGAAAAGTTGGAGCGAGGAGCATCGGTTCTCCAACTCAACGATTTCCTCCAAACAGAGCATCCAATTTTTTCCGCACGCCTTCATCCATCCGAATCAGCGGCGGCCAGCGCCGTTTGAATCCTTCCCCGGCCAGCTTGCGTGTGGCATCGATTCCCATTTTCGTGCCCATGGCGATTTCAGAAGTGGCGTGGTCCAACACGTCCGCCGGTCCCTTGGTGAAAATGCTGTCCCGCTGGGGATCGGTGTTCGCGCAAAGCCGGAAAAGAACATCGCTGGTGTTGTGCACGTCCACGTCGTCATCCACCACCACGATGTATTTGGTGAACATCATCTGGCCCATGCCCCAGAGGCCGTGCATGATTTTGTAGGCCTGCATGGGATAACTTTTTCGGATGCTTACGAAGACGAGATTATGGAACACACCCTCGGCGGGCAGCGCGATGTCCACGATTTCCGGGAAGTTCATCTTGAAAATCGGCAGAAAGAGTTTGACGCTCGCGCTCCCTAAATAAAAATCCTCCATCGGCGGGATTCCAACAATCGTGGCTGGGTAAACGGCGTCCTTACGATGCGTGAGGGCCGTAACGTGGAAGACAGGGTACGGTTCGGGCAAGGTATAATACCCGGTGTGATCGCCGAAAGGCCCTTCCATGCGCAGCGGTTCCCTGGGATCGATGAAGCCCTCGATGACGAAGTCGGCGTTTGCCGGCACTTCCAGATCGTTGGTTTCGCATTTGACGAGTTCAACGGATTGCTTGCGTAAATAGCCGGCCAGGAGGAATTCGTCCAAGCCATCGGGCAGGGGCGCGGTGGCGCAAAAAGTGAACGCCGGGTCGCCCCCCAGAAAAATGGCCACGGGCATCCGCTGGCCGGTTTCATAGTAACGCCGCCCATGGCGGGCGGCGACTTTTTGCAACTGCCAGTGCATTCCGGTTGTGCGTTCGTCGTAAATCTGGATGCGATACATGCCCAAGTTGCGCTCGCCGGTGTCGGGATCGCGCGTTACGACGCAGGGCAGGGTGATAAACCGGCCGCCATCCAGGGGCCAGCATTTTTGAATCGGCAGGTTTAAGAGGGTCGGAGGTTGGGAGCCAAAGGTTGTGGGCCGGTCAACTTCCGGCGCCGCAGGCCAGGGCTCGACTCGAGTGGGTGGGGCTTCAAAGCGGTGGATTACCTCCTTGCAAGGGCCGGTCTTGATCAGTTTGGGCCGGGCATGGCGAAGTTCAAAGGCGGTGCCCAGGAGTTTGAGCGCTTCCCGGAAGGAGGTGGGCGGTTTGGCCTTCAATAGCGAGCCCAGTTCCGCCGCCAGCTCGTCCACGCTGCTTGCGCCCAGGCTGGCCGCCATGCGTCGAGGCGAGCCGAAACAGTTGATGGCCAGCGGGAAAGGGGAAACCTGGCCATTTACAGCAGGTTTCTCGAACAGCAGCGCCCGCCCGCCGCCCGGCTTCTTCATCTCCCGGTTGGCCAATTCCGTGATCTCCAGTTCGGTTGCCACCGGCTGGGAGATACGGACGAGCTCTCCGGCCTGCTCCAGGAGCTTTAGGAAACCGCCGTACGATTCGAACGCCATGCCCGCGAAGCTACCAAAATGGAACGGACATGCAATAGATCGTAACAAATTACCACGAAAGCATTGATTCGGCGGGACCACTGCTCCCCCAAAATGAAACCTCACGCTTTCTGCCGCAATTGTCGTTGCCGCTTGTGATTCGCAAAAAGCCACGCATTCTGCAGAACCAGGCAACCCAGTCCGGCAATCACGAAATATTGCCAGGCTCTCAACAGGCAAATCGTCCAGTAAGAAAACCGGCCCAACTCCCGCGGTTCGCCGAACGCGAGCCACCCGGTCGTGCTCTCGTCCCGCGCCACGACTTTGAATTTGCCGGCGGGCGCCTTGACGAAAGCATTCTGCCATCCTCCGTCTGCAGATAGCGCGGATTTGACGGGCGTGCTTTTGCCGGTGGAATCGAGCAATTCCAGGGACAGGCCCGGCGCGCCCAGATAACCCGCCACGGGAATTTCCAGGAAGGGCAACGTGGCCGGGTTTATCGGCAGGCTCTCAAATTTCCCTTGTGCGCCGACGCCGGTTCCGCCGGAGTAAGAGCCCCAACACCGTTCCGCGGGCGGAGCAGCCGCATCCGGCGGGCAACCGTTGGTCACGAAGGCTCCGTCGTCGGCGCCATCGCCACGGACTACCGGAAGCGGATTGCGAACGCAGGCTGGAAGGATTTGTCGAATCCCGGGATGGCGCAACAGGCGCACTAATTCATCAACGCGAGGAAAGGGGCGGGCGAAGAACGTCACATCCGCGATCACTTGCGGATTATCCGTGGCCCTGAATGCGATTGCGGTTTGCAGTCGCGCATCCCGAAATGCCAGCCAGGTAGGCAGCGAGTTGTACCAGGTATTATCCATCAACCACGCCAGGCCGGACAGACAAAACACCACCCACACCGCGCAACCCGCAGTCCAAACAGGCTGGTACTTGGGTCGCGGCCCATAACGCGTGATCAGCAGCACCAGCGCCAGGCCATCGGCCACCATGATCAGGCTGAAGGAGTCCATGTACCGCGAAGCGGGCAGAATTCCCTCACTGCTTCGTCCAAAAGCCGTGGCCGCGGCTTGCAGGATAACCCACAACCCGATCATCAGGAGCATCTGCTCCGCCCGCTGTTGCTTTGCCGGGGAGCGAAAATACAGCCACGCAAGCGCCCCGAGCGGGAAAAGATTGACCAGCGCAAACCAGGGATGAATTACCCACGGCCACGCCAGATTCTGGCCTAGCGCGACCCAAAAGGCTTGCAGGGCATGCGGGAATGCGGGGTGTTCGTGCGGCACCTTCGGGATATTCCACAGCCCGGCGAGAGTTATCACCAGGCCCGCAACGAGCGTAGGCAGTTCACGCCGCCAGCGCCGCCGGTCTTTCAAAATCTCAAATACCGCCAACCCAGCCGCGGCGACGGCCGCCAGGAAACCCGAAGCCATGGTGAACAACGAAGCGACTGCGGTTGCGACGCCCAGCCACCAGCGCCACGACAATGGTTCGGCCAACCCGAGCCACCAAATGACCAGCCCGGAGAAAGTCAGGAGAAAATAAAACTGGCATTGCATCCCTCCCACAGTGTTTTCCCAGGCGAATGGCGGGAGCGCCATCAGGGCCAGCATCAACCAGATGAACGGCCAGTTTTGCCGGCCCATGAAACGGGCCAGCAGAACCCCCAAGCCTGCGATGGTTGCCGAGTGAACGACGGCATTCATGGCCGCCTGGAATTGGTTGTCCCACTGCCCATTCAACCAGAGCAGCAGGACATCCCAGACGTGGGTGAAAAAGATCCGATGTTCGTTGTGGGCGCGGAACAGGTCTGCGAGCGTCAGATGGCCTTCAAGGTACGGAATATACATATCGGCTCCTTCGCCATCCCATTGGTCCCAAAAAGGCATCGGCGTGCCCAGGTGCAGGAGCAGGCAGAATTTTACGCCCAGAGTCAGCAAAAAAAGACTCGCTGCCCAGCCAGCGTGGCTCTGGATGAGCGGCCCTGGCTGGCCGCGCGAAGACGAAGGCATTGGGGCAGAGGGCGGTTCGGGAACGCCCACAGAATCCCCCTGGCCTGGCGTTTGCCCAGGCTCAGCCTTGGAGGAGTTGGCTATCATCAGGATTACGGTACACAAAACCCGTTTCCATTCGCGCAAATTGTCGTCGCGAAGATAGCCCTGTCTTTACCAGCAGACCCGCCAGCCCGGCGAACAGAAAATATTTCCAAGCGGCCAGCAGACAAATTGTCCAGTAGGAAAACCGGCCCATTTCCCGTGGTTCCTTGAACGCGAACTCGCCTGCGGAGCCGGCGGCTGCAGCCACGATTTTGAACTTACCCATCGGCGCTTTCACGCAAACGGTGGTCCATGATTGATTGGTCATGGGGGGGAGTTTTGTTGAAATCACGCGCCCGGTGGCGAGTTCAACCAACTGGAAGGAAATACTGCCGGCGGACAACTCACCAGCGACGGGGAATTCGAGATACGGCAGGCGGCTTGGACCAAGCGGAAGACTTTCGAATTTTCCCTCGGTGTGGTTTGTTCGCGGCCGAAAAGTCCAACCCGGTCCACTTGGCGCATCCCAATGCGTTCCCGCGGCACTGAGCGGAACAAAAGAACCATCGCCGGCATCGGTTTGGGTCACTTGGAGCGGTTCGCGAACGCAAGCAGGCAAAATGGCGCGGACTTCCGGATTGCGCAGCACGAGCGCGAGTTTTTCCGGCCTTGGATAAAGCCTTTCTATGACGCGTTTTCGCTCCAGCACGCGCGGGTCGTCCGTGGCCAAAAAAGCGCGGGCACTTTTCAGCCAGAGTTGCTGCTCGAAGCTGCGCTCGAGAATGGAATTGGTCCAGGTGGCAAGGCTGAGTTTCTGAAGGCCCGCCAGACAATCAACCGCCCAGACGACCGCGAGTAGCAGGGCGAGTTTTCGAAACCAGGAAGGCCGCAAGTGGCAGGTCAACAAGCAGACGAAACTCAACCAATCGGCAATCATAATAAGACTGGAAGAATCCATGTAGCGCGAGGCGGGGACAGCGCCACCGGCGCCGCGTGAGTACGCCGCCGCCGCCGCCTGCAGCACCGACCATGCGCCCAGGCCAAGGATCATTTTTTCCGCCGGGAGGTTTTTGCCGGGCGCTCTGAGATACGTTCCCGCGAGCCAGACAAGTGGGAAAAGATTGACAGCCACGTGCCAGGGGAGACGGTGGGAAGGATTGATCTTCGGCCAGGCAAGGTTACTGCCAAACGCCGTTAGAAAATCGCCCGCAGACCGAGCCTTGAACGGTATGGTTTCAGGACAAGCGGGTTTCAGGAGAAGCCCGGCCAGGATAATCAGGGCGCAGGTGGCGAGAACTGCGAGTTGCCACCGCTGAATTCGCCTCTCTTTTAGCAGGTCGAGAACCACAAGTCCAAATACCGTGGCTGAAGCGAGCAAGCCCGAGGCGGCTGTGAACAGGGCGGCTCCAGCGCATGCCAGCCCCAGCCACCAGCAAAGCGACAATGGCCGGCCAAGACCAAACAACCAAATGGTCAGGAGAGAAAAGATCAGCAGAAAGTAGAACTGCGAATATAATCCGCCGAGCGTGTTCTCCCAGGCGAACGGGAGCACCAGCGCGAGGGTCAGGGGCGGCCAGATAACCGGCCACAGGTTCCGGCCTGAAAGGCGGACCAGGAGCCAGCCCAGTCCGGCAATCGCGGCGCAATGCAAGACGGCATTGGCCGCCATTTCCAACCGGCCGTCCCACTGTCCGTTCAACAAAAACAGCGCGAGATTATAAACCCGCGTGAAGAACATGCGATGCTCGACATGCGGCCGCACAAGCATCGAAAACGTCAATTTGCCCGTGAGATAGGGCAGATAAAGCCCGCGCGCTTCGGCGTCCCATTGATCCTGGAACGGCAGAGGAGTTCCAAACCGGAAGATCAGGAAGAATTTCGCACCCAAACCCGTCAAGAAAATGCCGGCCAGCCAGCCCCAATCATCTGCGAGGTTGCGGTGGATGAAACCCAGGCGGGGGCGCGCTGTGGCGGGCCCGGTTTCGGGTGGAGCACCGATCATGTCGATAGCTGGCGAGTTCACGCCATTGATTCGAATGATGGTGATGGAAGTTTTATCGATTAACCCTGCGAAAGCAAATTATATTATTGATAGCTCCGACATTAGGCACAAATGAACAGCGTTTGGCATTGCCGGACCGCGAAGGCGGAGCTAAAAAAGTCAATTCCCGAATAACGCCCGGGCAAGAACCTAACTATGCAGACCACTGACCGCATCATACAACTGATTATCAGCGTTTTCCTGATCGTGGGAGTTTATCAATTCTATTTCTGGTGCCAGCGCAACCAGTTAAATCGGCCGCGCGAGCTTCGCTCGCCGCTGGATGAGCGGATTCCGTACTGGCCGCGCTGGGTGTGGGTGTACAGTTTCCTCTATTACCCGGTGATCGTCGCAATCAACTGGGTGGTCACCTCCCCGCGCCATTACATGTATGTGGCCATCAGCTTCATGCTCCTGCTCGCGTTCCAAATGCTGTTCTTCACCGTGTTTCCCGTGGAGGTTCCGGTCGAGTGGCGGGCCTGCAACACGCAACGCGGGCGCTCCGAGCGGTTCCTGGCCTTCGTGCAGCGCTTCGACGCGCGCTCGAACAGTTTTCCCAGCATGCATACTTCCGTGGCCACGCTGACGGCGCTGCATTTGTACCCGGGATTTGGCCCGTGGGCATTTGCGTTTCCGGTGCTCATCGGGCTTAGTTGCCTTTTCACCAAGCAACATTACTTAATCGATTTGCCGGCCGGGGCATTGTTAGGCTGGTGGGTCTTCGGGCTCTTCAAGATACTTTACCTTGCTGTCCCTTAGCCTCTTCATCCGTTCCAAGCAAACCCGCTCTCCTCTCACACGCTGCTCCGAGTCCCTTCCAGACCTTCAAGGGCGCCGAGCCCGCGCCAAACCTCGCGCCGTAATGTTTCGCGCTCGGATTCATTCAGTCCAAGCGGGTCGAACCGGTGGCGGTAATGCAGGCGCAACAACGCGGCCAACGGCCCATGCAGCGGAGCCAGGGCGGGGTCCGCTGCCAGGCGCTCCAGCCAGTTCGACAGCGGTTCGCCTGGCTGACGCCCCCCGCATCGGAGCACGAGTTGCCTTTCCAGTTGGTAGAATTCCGAATCCAAGCCGGGCCAGGCTGGCTTGGTTTCACTTTCGTCCGATTTCTGGCGCTGGCGGGAGCGCCCTTTTTTGAAAACGATTTGATACAGCAGCACCGCGAGCACCGGGATCAATGACAGGAAGATATATTGCCGCAGGTGCGTCTGGCCCCAGCGCACTTTTGAAAACTCGAACATTATCCGCGACCACAGATCGGAGAGTGATTGAAGCGGCGATGCCTGCGCGGCCTCCTCGGCCACCCACGATCCAGGTGTGGTGTCGAGATCATGCCACGCCTCGTCCTTCGGGTCCCAGACGAGGCACCAGGCATGAGCATCGCGCTGGCGCACCACGTATGAATTGCCGAATCCCTCGTGCACGGCGTAACCCACGGCGTAGCGGGCCGGGATGCCAAGTTGGCGCAGCAGCAACACGGTTGCCGTGGCGAAATACTCGCAATGCCCGTGGCGGGTTTGCAGCAAAAACCGGCTCAACGGCGTCTCGTCCGGGCGCAACGGCTGGTATTGCTTCTGCCACAGGCTGTAACTGAATTCACTCTGAAACACGGTGCTGATGCTCCGCAGTTGTTGCTCCCGGCTCAGCCCGGCGAGGTGATGCTCTTCAATGAACCGGCTCAAGCCGGGTTGCTCGCGAGGCGGAACGTCCAGGTCTTCATTCGTGCGCGACAGGATGCTGTCCGGCGGGCCGTCGATTGTTTTTCCCGGTCCATAGCGCGCGTCAAAAATCACCAGGCCCGGTCCTTCGGCCAATACCGCGCCGGCGGTATTCCACTCCAGCGTGAACGCAAACAGGTTCTCCAGGCGCCCGCAGCCGCTGGGCAGGGGCAGCAGCGCTTTTCGTCCCGGCAGATAACAGGCGATGTTCACCCCGAATTTGTTCACCTTGTTGGGCAGCAAGACGTAGGTGAGGTTGGTCGTCGGGTTTACGCCCACAAAATCGGCGCGGGAAGTGCCGGCATACCAGCTCGTTCCGTTGTAAGTGCGATAGCTCGCCTCGCGCAAATAGAGTGGCGGCGGGCTGCCCTCCAGCGGCTTGAGCCGGATGATAATCTCGCCCGAGGTTTTTATCCGGCCCACAGTTCCAATCTGCGTCCGGCTCTGCCAGGGATCGACCGCACGGCCGCTGGAATGCGAGAACCATTGGGGATTGTAGTTCGCCAGGACGCGTTGCAATTGCGTGAGGCCAAGCTGCCCGGCATACCCCAGGCCAATGGCCACCGCGGCTGCCGCCGCCCATACCGCCAGTCCAAACCGTGCTGAACGCTGCGGCCACAGCGCCCAAATCACCAACAGACCCAAGCCCCAGAAAAACGTTTTGCTCACGCTTGCATGCGCGCTGGCGGCAAACAGGCATCCCGCGAAATACCAGGGGACCACGTTTACCACCCGGCTTTCCGGCGGCCGCTGGCCCAGTTTTTTCGCCCGACGCCAGCGTCGCGCCAGGATCAGCGAGATGGTTTCCAGCGGCACCCCGTTGCGGGAACTGTAGATCTGCGCCGCCACGAACAAAAAGAACGCCAGGGGTAACCAGCGTATTATTGAGATGGCCGTGCGGGTGCTCGAGGAACTCGCAAGGTTCTGGGCGGTCAGGCTGGGGTCCTGCAGCAGGCCCCGGAAGCTCGCCGGCCCATCGTTGGTCGTGAATGCGTAAACCGTTGCCGCGAGCGTGGCTAGCGAGCAGAAAAGCCAGATGCGGCTGAAATCCTCGTCTGAAAATTCCCAGCGCGCCTTGATGAACCGGGCGGCTTCGAGCGCGAGCGCGAGCACGGCGCTGACGGCTAGAAAGCCGGTTTGCCAGCCCCAGAAGAGCAGCGCCGCGCCGAGCAAAAAAGGAGGTGTCTTCACAGTTTCGCCAGGCCCTCCTCGATTCGCCCCGCTTCCAGCGTGTGGAAACGGTGCGGCTCATCGCGCATCGGCCCCGGTTCCAGAACCTGCCCATCGCCGGGAGCGCGCACCACCAGCACCAGCAGCGGCACGCCGAGCAGGCGGATTTTTTTCACAAAATTCTGCCGTTCCTCGTCCCAGGCCAGCAGTACGCAAATACACCCGCTCACCGCTCCCAGGTGGTTGAGGACGAGGCGTTCGAGCGACTGGAAGCGTTCGCTGACGCACACGCTGACTGACGCCAGGATCTCCAGCATCTGATCCGAATGCGCCAAGCCGCGTCCCGAGGTGAAACAAAACGCCTCCGCTCCGACGAACAACAGGTCCAGCAACGATTCCTGCGTTTGGATGGTGGATGCAAAGGACGACGCCACCGCGACCGCTTCCTCGAACACTTCGCTGTGCGGATCGTCGCTAAACGTGTCGAGCACCAGGGCATGGCGCACGAAAAACTCGTCTTCGAATTCCTTGACGATCGGCTTGCCCGTCCGCGCCCAGCTTCGCCAATGGATGTGCCGCAAGGGATCGCCGCGCCGGTATTCCCGCAAGGCAACGAATTCCTCGCTCTGGCCCACATTCGATGCCAGCGCCACGCCGCCTTCCTGGTATTTCATCGATCCCGGCAACGCGATGGGCGGCAGCGGATAGCGCCGGGGCAGGATCAGCGCCGTCTGCGCGGCTTCCGCGCGGGCAAACGAGCGGAACAAGCCCAACGGATCGGGCCGGCCGAGGACAACCCCGGTAAAACGCAGCACGCCACGGCGCAACGGCAGGATTTCGAGGTGCACGTCGGTTTCCTGGTTCGGCGGCAGCGGCGGAGCGGCGGCGGCCTTGATGTTCGCGACTTTGAAAGGGTTGGCGCGCCGCCGTTGCTTGAAACGGAACGAACGCACCAGCTTTTCATCCGCCAGTTGCACCGCCTTCCATTCCTCGAATCCCGGCCGCCGATCCGCCAATTCCTCCAACAGCGTCAGTCCGATTTGCGTCTTCGGACCGGGATTTCTGACACACACGCGATAGTGGAATGGATGGCCGACGGTTCCAAATCGCGGCAGCAACCGCGTGGCCGTAAAGCGCAGTCGAAAGAACCCGCCCCACGTCACGGCCACCAGTAAGACGAACAACAAAAGGGCGAATCCCTGGTAAGCGACTGTGTTCTCGGTGTCCAGGCTCACGACTGAGGCAATGGCCAGCGCGGCCAGCATCCCCAATCCGGCCGGCGTAAACCGCCGCGGCAGCCGGTACCAAATCCAGGAGATGATCCGGTACCCGCGATAAAGCATGCGCCAAAGCAAATTCATTTGGCGCCGCCATTCTCTCCCGGCGGCCGAGTTGGCGCAACTCTTATGAATCGAGCGTGTGATTCATGCGGAAATCATGAATCGTTCGGGTGAGGGCGGGCAGGGGACTGCCCGCCCTGCCACGGGCCGGGTGCGGCGCGCAGTCCTGTGCGCGCCGCCGTGTGCTACACGGTGATCGTCGTGCCGTCAAACTTGGTGAGGCTGAAACCACGGAAGTTTTCGTTAAAAATGCGGCGCTGATCGCGAAGGACACTGATGGCAACGGCTTCGCCCAGTTTGAGGGATTCGTCAGCATCCGAGCGCCAATGGACGCCGGCCATGTTCCGGGCTTGAGAGGTGTTGGAGGCCAGTTTGTTGAGTTCACCGCCCACGGTGAGCGGCGGGCCGGAATAAGGCACGAGTGAAAGCCCGTCCGGTGTGGGTTGGACGGGGTTGGGAATGACAAAGGATTCGTCAAACCAGGCTTTGAGGATGGTCACGCAAGCACCGGCGACCGTGGCATGGCCCTGGCCATAGGAAGGGTGCAAGGGGCAACCTTCGGGAAACACCTGGGGCAGCAGGTAAGTGCCGTATTTGTCGAAGATCATTTGCGGGGCGGGAGACTGGAGCAGTTCGGAATTCGCCACGGGATATTGTGCCGCGCCGGTGAGAGTGTTGTGGACCAATCCGCCGTATTCTTCGGGCCGCAACCGGCGGTGGACATACCATTTCTGGAACCACACCGCGTGCAAGGCGCGGGTAACGACCTCGGGCATCAAGGTGTAGATGTGCGGCGGGCCAAAGGTGGAGAATCCGACCTGAGTAAGCGAATTGAGATAGGGATTGTTCTGATCGTAAGGCGCGGCCAGCCCGCCAGTCTCGGAACCGGCTGAGAGCGGATTCAACAGGATCAACATCGCCAGGTAGTATTCCTGATGGAGAATATCCACATGAACATAATGGCCGGCATCGCGGCCATTGCGGATGTAACGGAGCGTGGGATCGAACTGCACGGCCTGGCTGGGCAAACCGCCGTTTTGAATGTGAAGCCACTCTGAATAATCGGTCATGTAATCCACGTTCGGCGCTGAGGTGAGCACGCGCTGATCGATCAATTGAGCGCCATAAGCCACGGGCAGCCAGCGAAATTGAGATTGGTAGGGACCGACGAGCGTGCCGGGGAGGTTGTCGCGAAACAGTGTGCCGGTGGTGACTTGTCCACCCACTTTTGGTCCGCGGAAATCGGACAATCGGGAGAGATCCGCCGCGGCGGCCTGGGTCAGCGGGTTGGTGTCGTACTCGCTGAAAGGCACGTCGCGCGTCAGCGCCATCCAGTAGAGTTCGAGCATTTCACCCGTTTCCTGCGGGCTGCACAGCGTCGGCGCGGGCGGCAGGTAGGTGGCATGGGAGTCCACGCCTTCAAGATCATAAGTCAGCCCTTCCTGGGGATCGACGAGCTGGTAACGGTTTGCGGGATCGGGAATGCCCAGGGGTATCTTTTCAAAGTCGGCGGGATTGCCAGTGGAAAGCGCGTGCAGGTAAATCTGGTAAGCGTTGAGGTCGACTTCGCCCAATTGGTTGTGCGGCAGGCCCTTGGTGTAGCTCCCAATCTTGTTGGGATAACGGTTTTCGTCGCCGTTGTTTTCGTGCGGCGGGATTGGCTGCAGGTACTCTTGAAGCGCGGCCTGCACGCGGATTTCGTATGCCCGGAGCCGGCGGGCATTGGGATCGCCCACGGTGGGATTCTCGAGATCGATACCGCCGGGAGGCGTTGGGCAGGCTCCTCCTGAAGACCCTCCGTATGGGGATGCCAGGGCCAGGGTGGCGGCATTGGCGGTGGCACCGACAGCGCCGGCGGCGAGTGCCCGCTTCACGAAGGCGCGGCGAGTGTATGCCTGGCGCACCACGGGTTCAGGTTTGGTTGCGGGAGTTGTGGAAGAGGTCCCTTCTGTAGTATCGGCTTTCATGATTGATCCTTACTGTCAACGCGGCATCGGCGGCCCTCGCCATTCCCAGCGATGCTGAGTTCGTTGGAGATGCTCCACGGACGCGCACCATGCGCGAGCCGCCGAACTCATTGGACGACCGGATGCGTGAATTTGAATTCAGAATTCAAATCGCTTTTTATTCCCACCGGAGCGAGTAGGAAAAACCCGCGTCGGCATGCGGTGGATTGCCCGGAGCGGCAACCAAGGAGCGCGGCATCCTTTAAAAGATCTCGAACTCCAGTTTTGAAGAGGTCAGAGCCTTCTTAGGTCGGCTGCCACGAGGTTTTGAATATGTTTCGGCAGGTGAGGAAAAGACTGGGATTGCGGTTGAGATCGGTATTAGGATTAATCTCAAATATTGAACGACAAGCCGATGCAAGCTGACGCACAAAAGAAAGACCGGATCGAAGTTTTGCCCATTGAAGAGGACCCGTTCTTCGCGCGGGACCTGGAGCAGATGGCGCGGGCGAACAATTACCGGCGCTGGCAATTCGAGATGGTCGCTCCGCATGTCCGGGGCGCGGTGTTGGAGGTGGGCGGCGGGATAGGAAATTTCACGCCGGAGCTGGCGCGGCTCGCCAGTTCGGTGATCAGCCTCGAACCGAACGCGGATTGCCATCGGCGGTTGGTGGAGAAAACGCGGTCGTTGCCGAACGTCACCGTGTATAACATCACGGCGGAAGCTTTGGATGAGAAGATCGGCGCGGACTATGCGGCCGATACGGTGGTGTGCATGAATGTGCTGGAGCATTTGAAGGACGACGAGGCGGCGGTGCGCGCGTTCAGCCGGCGCTTGAAGCCCGGCGGCGTGCTGGTGTTGTTGATCCCGGGTGTGCAATGGTTGTTCGGCGAAATTGACCAGCGACTGGGGCATTACCGGAGGTATTCGCGGCCCAGCGCCCGCGCGCTCATGGAGAAGGTGGGGCTTACCCCGGTGAAAATTCGTTATTTCAACTTTATCGGACTTTGGGGCTGGTTCTGGAACGCGCGCGTGACCAGGCGAATTTCCCAAAGCGACGCCCAGATTCTGGTGTTTGATAAATTCATCGTGCCCTGGCAGTCGCGGCTCGAAGCGGTGCTGCCGCCGCCGATTGGGCAGTCGCTACTTGTAGTCGCGCGGAAGGGCTGAGGATTTGACCGATAAACAGGGTGGTTGGAGGTTGGTCCCAAAGCTTTGGCAGGCCGGGAAGTCGGGGGCCAGGCTGCGTTATGCTGACTTAAGCTGGGCCCTATTTTTGCGGCAGGCGGCCGATCCAGAAGCCACCGGAAATGTCGTGCCATTCGAGGCGGGGCAGAGCGGGTGGGGGCGAACTGGGAACAACCAGGCGGTCGCCGGGGTGCATTTTGTCGATCCAGGCTTCGTAGAGGTGGGTGGCCCAGGGCGTGGCTTGAAGCTGGCGATAAATTTTCAAATCGTCTTCGGGCATGAGGGCGGGTTCGAAGCCGACGATGTAACGCCAGCCGGTTTGAGGGTTTCGGTAAAACGTGTTGTAGAAGAAATCGAGCCGGGCGCAGTAGAAGATGCCGCCTTGGTCGGGCAACCAGCCCTGGAGGGCGGGATCGCGGGCGTCGAGGTAAAATTCGTCGAGGCCGCGGGTGTAGCGGCGGTCGAGGTCGTTGGTGGAATGCAGGAACAGCGGCACGGCCAAAAGTCCGCAGGCCATCAGGGATTTGGGTGAGGCCGCGGGCCAGGCGTGCGCGATGATTTCCTCGAATTGCAGCGTGAGCCAGACCAGGACGGCAGCGATGCCCCAATCGGCCCAGAAACGATCCGCCTTGAAGCCGAGAATCCAGCAGAGGGTGATCATCCAGCCGAGGGGATGGGAGAACCAGGCGGGGGCGACGCCGGTTTGCTGCTTGCACCAGAGGAAAACGACGGCGATGAGCAGCAATGTTTCCAGTTCGCCGTAGCTGGGGGCCAGTTCGCCCACGAGCAACCATTGCGGAACGTGCTCGCGGGAAACGATGCGCGGAATCAGGACCGCCTGGTTGAGGAACTCGAACGGTTTCCCGGTAAAAAGCGCGCCCAGGAAACTGCCGACGAGCCAGCAGGCGGCCAGCGACAAAGCGTCCCGCCACCAGCGCGCCAAAAAAAACGGGGGCAGCAGCAAAAACCATAGGTACCAGGCGCCATGCACCCACACGGACAGAGCGATGGCCAGGGTGGTTAGGGCGAGCTTCGGCCACGCGGGTTTGTTGGCATCCAGTTTCGACCACGCGAAAAGCACGGCGATGAGCATGGCTTCGGTGAAGAGGTACGGACGGGCTTGGGAAAAACGGACCATCAGCGAGGGGACGGCCACCATTTGCGCGAGCAGCGCGGCGAGCCATGCCTCGGGGCGACGCAACCACGGGAATGGGCAAAAGAACACGCAGAGCATCAAGGCCACGACCGAAAAGCTAACCAAGCCCTCCATGCCCAACCCGGCGCTTTGATGAAGGCGGCGCAGCAACCATTCCCAACCCGGGCTGTGGTCCATGGAGTATTCCGGGCGCATGACGACGATTTGGGTATAGGGCTGGTCCGTGAAAGCCTTGGCGACATGACGCCGGGCATCGCCAGCGGGCAGGAAACCATAGCTGATGATTTTCAGCGGAATAAACAGCAGCGCGGCGGCGACAATGATCCAGGAAATGAGGTGGAGCATCCGTCGCGGCTCGACGGCAGGCGGGGGCGATTGGCGGGCCGGGGCGGTTACTGGCTCATTGACACTGGCGTCCATGCGGCGGGTGAGCCTAGTTTCAAACCTTCGAGTGCGTCAAATCAAACTGAGCAGGTGGCGCAACTGCGTCAGCAGGAGCGGCCACCATACAAGCCAGGCGCCACCCTTGAGATAGAAATAAAGCGACAGGAATCCGGCGATGACCGTGCCGGCCATTTGTTCCGCCATCAGCCAAATCGGCGGTTGCCGGGGCGCGGAATGCAGCTTCAGGAAGAGGACGAAGACCCCAAAAATGACGGTCAGGACAGAAGCGATGTTTTGGCGGTGGGCCAGCCGCACGAAAAACGCGTAAGGCGCGAAACAGTAGAACAAAGGGTCGAAGGCCAGCGCGAAGAGACTCATGGCGGTCCAGGATTGGAAGTTCGTGGGGTAACTGTCCGGCGAAGCCAGCCGATATTGTGGGTCGATGCAAAGGCATAGGAAAATGGTGGCGGTCAGGCCATATACCGTGGCCATTCCCCACAGCCTTGGCTGCCAGCGGATGGGGAACACGGGGTTTCCGCTGTATTGCTCGTGCCAGGCGAAAACGAAGCCCCAGAGAATGAAGGTCGTCCAGAGCAAGGTCAGGCAGACGAATTGAAGCGACCCTGGCCGGGCCAGCCAAAGCGCCAGACGCGGATAGCAGGCCAGCGCCGTGGCAAGGGCGGCCAGTCCGGCGCGGGCAAGGACTCTGGGTTGAGCGAACGAACGCATGTTGGCAGGCCCGTCCTTCGCATTTTGGGCCGCCAGATTCAATGGAAAAAAAGTGGAACTTTCCCGGGGAAGTGGTGTTAAATGCTGGAAACCCGGTCGTGTGGTACGGACGGGTTGAAACGCGGTCGGCGACAGGCAATTCGTGAACGCAAATAGAAATAATATAAACCGCCTGGCGCCTGGTTCACGCCGCAGCAAGGAAAGAGCAAGTCTATGAAAACACAACGCGCCCGCAATGCGGGCTTTACGCTGGTGGAAATCATGATCGTGGTGGCAATCATTGGATTGCTGGCAACCATTGCCATCCCGAACTTTGTGCGCGCCCGTTTGAAGGCCCAACAAAGCGCCTGCATCAACAACCTGCGGCAGA